>ERZ869936.890-NODE-890-length-24481-cov-55.253132_pt1 | contig 24481 bp, 23 predicted proteins | sample MGYA00520876_ERZ869936 | MGnify/ENA primary metagenome ERZ869936 (study PRJEB32218, sample SAMN09650985) | biofilter metagenome | isolation source: enrty point of leading RO module | place: Saudi Arabia: Thuwal, RO plant located on Red Sea | collected 2016-02-17 ...
TTGAGTCTATCGGGTCTGTCGAGTCTATCGGGTCTGTTGAGTCTATCGGGTCTGTTGAGTCTATCGGGTCTGTTGAGTCTATCGGGTCTGTTGAGTCTATCGGGTCTGTCGAGTCTATCGGGTCTGTTGAGTCTATCGGGTCTGTCGGGTCTATCGGGTCTATCGGGTCTGTCGGGTCTATCGGGTCTGTTGAGTCTATCGGGTCTGTCGGGTCTGTCGGGTCTTTTAAGTTTTGAAGTGACTAGGTCTTCTGACTTCTGACTTCTGACTTCCGACTTCTGTCTTCTGACTTCTGACTTCCGACTTCTGACTTCTGACTTCCGACTTCTGTCTCCTGTCTCCTTACAAAAAAAGCCGGCCGCTTCTAACAGCGACCGGCCGATTTAGAAAGTCCCTTGAACTAGACCTTTGCCAGCGCGACGATCTTCTCGCGCTTGGACACTACCACCCCTCCCGGTTTTTCCACGGTGACCGCGAACATCTTGGGATTGGTAACGGCAAGTTTTGCGTCGATCGGAATAGTTACCTCACCGTCAGAACCAACATCGAAGACACCACCATCGACTGGCGTAGCTTCATCCTGCGTTTCGTCGAAGATCCACAGTTGATACTGTTCTTTGGTCACGTCATTCCGGTCAAGGCCCTTAAAGGTCATATAACCTTCCTGTTTCGCATCGCTCCAAACGACCTCACCCCCCACACTTCCGTCTTCGGCAGGAGACGACCAATCTGACTTCACAACGTCCGGAGCTGACGCTAGAAAAGCCTGCATCCTTTCTGCTGTAGTCGGTTCCTGAGCCGCCGTCGGCACCGGGCTTGGACTTGTTCCGGCAATCTGCGTCGAGCCTTGAAATCTCGTCATCCACACGTTCACTGCGAGAAGGGCCACCGCCGCAAAAGCGACACCCCATCCGAGCCACTGTGAAAGCGAAAAGCCGGGCTTTTCAAATTCGACCGCAACTACCGGGGCCGGATCTTTGGCCCGCGACGCCACTACCGGGTCTTCAGCCTTATCGAAGGATGCGAACATATTGGCAGCGTCAGATTCCAGTTTCGACCTGAGCGCTGCCGGCATTTGCTCGACCGTGCCGACCGTGCTGATGCTGTAAGCGGCAGCAGCTCTCTCAAACGATTGATCGGAAGCTAGTTCCGGGAACTGCTGTTCCAACTCTCTCAATTCCGCCTTTTCGGTGCCGTCCAGACCGAATATGGCACGGTCCGCAAGGAGTTCGAGCATTCGCTCTCTGGCAGTTTCGTTAGTCATGCCGATACCTCCTTCCTATTTCCTGAACCTCTTTCATCCAAAATATCTCTTACCTGGATCAATCCCCTTCGTGCATGCGTCTTCACGGTTCCCAGCGGCATATCGAGCGCTTCTGAGATCTCGCTGTGGGAATAACCCTGCACAATCGAAAGTTCTAAAACTTTTCTTTGTTCCGGGCGAAGGGTGTTGATCACTTCCGCAGCCTGGCCAGCCTCGACACTTGTTTGAAGATCAGTTCCTTCAACCCTCGCCGGTTCGTAGACCATTTCTTCGAACGAATCGATGTTCGGCTGTCTGGTGACCTTTCTCAACCGGTCTATAAGCCTCCTGCGAGCGATCATCGCGACGAACGTCGTCTCAGACGATTGATTTTCGTCAAATCGCTCCGCGTTCTTCCAGATCTCGATAAAGATCTCCTGAACAGCGTCCTCCGCTTCGTTCTGGTTCGGCAACATCTTTCTGGCCAAAGACCAGATCAGCCCGCCGTAATTATCCAGGCAATCTTTTACTGCTGCACTGTCGCCGTCGGCGATGCGCTGTAATATTGTCTGACTCACTTCAGTTTCTTTAATTTCCTCTTTTGGTTTAGTGAACGTGACAGATGGTTCAATCTTAAACCAAGTTGAGTTCCGTGCGAAACCGGAAGCGCTTTCATACATCTGCTTAACCTCTCCGATTTGATCTAAAAATCTGCCCTGACTCGGTAAAAAGATCGATCCCGTACACCTCTCTGGATTGTCGGATGCGTACGGGATCGACTAGTCGAAATGGATTCAACCCCTTATTGAGGCAGAAGAACGGAGTCGACAACGTGGATGACACCATTGCTCGCCATTACGTCGGCCTTGATGACATTTGACTTGTTAATCATTACGTTTCCGTTCTTGACCTTGATCTTGACCGCACTACCTTCGACAGTTGTGGCCTTGTCCAACTTCACGACGTCCGCTGCCGTCACCTTGCCGGACACGACATGGTACTTGAGAATTTTGACCAGCTGGTCCTTATTCTCAGGCTTCAGAAGGTTTTCGACCGTTCCAGCCGGAAGCTTCTTAAATGCGTCGTCGGTCGGGGCAAACACCGTGAACGGGCCTTCACTTTTCAATACATCTACCAGATCAGCTGCTTTGACCGCCGCTACGAGCGTGTTGAACATGTCTGTCGATACCGCGGTATCCACTATGTCCTTTTTCTCATGTCCGTCGGCCGTGTAACCGGCTTTTACAAAGTCCACTCCATAGCTCTGTGCGTTGATCGCCATCGGCGTGATCGCGAGAATGGCTGCCAAAAAGAATGCAAATTTTTTCATAACGTCCTCCCTTGGTTCGTCCTTGTTATTTTGAGATCAATGGCGCCGCATACTGCCCGCCAACTGTCCATTGATTTCGGAAGGTCGCGAAGGATGGATTCAAAAAAATCAGCTTCGGCTAAATAATCTTGACGAAAGGAAGATGACGAAGAGGATAGTAGAGGTGAGGGCGGAAAGCAGGCAGAACTGACAGAATGCCTGGATCACAAAAGCCTGTAGGTATAAAAGCCAGACAGTGAATGCAAACATCCCGATCGTGAGCAGTCCAAAGAGACCCCACAAATATTTGTAGCCGTAAAAGACCAGGAGAGAGAGGCTAAACGCTGCAAAATAGGCCAAAGCGCCATAGAGCGCGGTGGGAATTCCGAAGATCTCCGCGTACGTGCTGGTAAGAACCAATTCGCAGCCCGATATTATGCTGCAGGGAACCTCGCTACCCGAATAATGCTGAGCGGTGAGGTATGCCGAGTCCGCAAGCCCAACTAAAGCGGCTATGCAGGCTGCAACAGGAAAGGCGGCATGGAGCCGCCATCCTTCATTTTGATTAGTGATCCCGTTATTCACTGGTTTCCATCGGACGAGTTGGCCGGTGATTCGCCGCCTTCCGCGGGAGCCTGCTCAGCGGCCTCTCGGCTTTTCTCGATGCGTGCCAGTTCCGCTTCGATCGCCTGCGCAATGGACGTAGTCTCGAACGAGTTCACAGGCCTTCCATTTACAAGTATTGAGGGTGTGCCGGACAAATTTAAGGCTTGAGCCCGCTGAAGGTCCAGATCTACTCTTCTCTGCGCTACAAGGCCAAGCATGTCGTCCTTGAACTTCTCAATATTCAGACCGATCGTTTGAGCATACTCTTCAAAAAGCGGCCGAGGCTGCGCGGCGTTCGACCATCTCGCCTGATTGGTGAAAAGCAGGTTCTGCATCTCCCAGAACTTGTTCTGCATTCCTGCGGCTTCAGCCGCGACGGCTGCGTCGTAGGCGTTCCTGTGGATTTGTCTCAGAGGATAGTTCCGGAACACGAACCGGATCCTTGACCCGAATTGGCTGACGATCTCGTTCATCCTGGGATGCACGACCGCACAGGTCGGACACTGAAAGTCGGCAAATTCTTCCACCACAACCGCAGCGCTTTCCGAACCCTTGAAATGTGCCGGAGTCGCTCCCGAAGGCGCGTTTGCATAGTTCGCGATCGGCTGGCTCTGAGCTGTCTCTGCAGGACTCGATCCGTTGCTGGACCCCGCCGAAGTTGACGAGGATGTCGAAGACGAGCCCGAGTTCGGATCGGCATCGCCCGACTGAGTAATCAGATAGATTCCCAGTATCGTTACTGCGAAGATCAGACCTATGATCACGAAAGGTGTCCAGCTGGTCTTCTTCTCGCTGTTTGGTGCGAATTTCTGTTCTTTTGCCATTTGTTTCCTTGGGATGAAACGGCCGGAGCCGCTGCTAGCCAACCATCTTGCGGCGTTTCTTACCGACCTTTCTTTCCTCTAGTTCTTCGAGCGTTTCGCTCACACGGCTGAAGATGCCGTCTGCGTCCAGGCCGTACTTGGCTCGCAGAAGCTTTGCATCTCCGTGGGTAATGATCCTGTCCGGGATCCCCATCCTGACTACTTTCACGGAATCCTGGATCCCGTTCGATTCGAGAACCTCGATCACGGCCGAGCCAAACCCGCCCGCAAGGTAAGCCTCTTCGATCGTGAAAATAACGCGTGAGCTCTGAGCGAGTGCGATGATAAGTTCCGTATCCAGGGGCTTAATAAACCTTGCATTTATAACCCCAGTGTCGATACCTTCCTTCTCAAGTTCGTCGGCTGCCTCAAGTGCCGGATGAACCATCGAGCCAAGCGCCAAGAGCACTATGTCTCCGCCCTCCCGAAGCATCTCGGCTTTTCCGATCTCTAACAGCTCCGGCTCTCCGGACATCTCTACACCGACGCCTGAACCTCTCGGATATCTTAAAGCCGTGGGATGCGGATGTTCGACAGCGGTGTAAAGCATGTGCCGGAGCTCATTCTCATCTTTAGGCGCCATCAGAGTAATGTTCGGATAACCTCTCAGATACGCGATGTCGAGCAAGCCGTGATGCGTCGGCCCGTCAGGTCCCGCAATTCCTGCGCGGTCCATCGCGAAGGTGACATCAAGGTCCTGTAGGCATACGTCGTGGATCACCTGGTCGAAGCCTCTCTGGAGGAAGGTCGAATAGATGGCAGCGACCGGCTTCAGGCCCTCGGTAGCCATTCCCGCACAGAATGTTACGGCGTGCTGTTCCGCAATTCCCACGTCAAAACTTCTCTCGGGAAACTTCTCTAGCACGCTGTCGACTCCGGTGCCGTCGGGCATTGCCGCTGTGAGCGCGACTATCCTTTCATCCTTATCCATCAGGGCGCAAAGCGTCTCGCCAAACACCTTTGTATAGGTTGGCGGAGATGTCTTGGACGACTTGATCGCCTTTCCTGTGTTGATATCGAACGGCCCGGTCGCGTGCCAGGCGTAGTAATTGTCTTCCGGCGAAGGATAGCCTTTCCCTTTCTTTGTAAGTGCGTGAACGATCACAGGTCCGTCGTCGACCTTCTTTGCCTCTTCCAGCGCCCGGACCATCATCGGCACATTATGGCCGTCGACATAGCCTATGTATCTGAACCCGAGCTCGTTAACGAGCGCGCCCGGTAGAACCGCTGCGGCGATAGCGTCCTTGAAGGACTTGGCCGCTTTCCTAAGACTGTGTCCTACTCCCGGGACGGCATCGAGCGTATCGCCTATTTCTTCCTTAAGGTGATGATAACTCTGGGCTTCCTTGATTCGATTGAGATATCTAGTGATCGCTCCGACTGCAGGAGCTATGGACATGTCGTTGTCGTTGAGAATGACGATCAGGCGCGTTTTAAGGTGACCTGCCTGATTGAGGGCTTCCATCGCCATTCCTCCGGCAAGTGACGAGTCGCCGATCAATGCACAGACGTGAAAATCCTCGCCTTTCTTGTCTCGAGCGACGGCCATTCCCAGGGCCGCCGAAAGCGATGTCGAAGCGTGACCGGCACCGAACGTATCGAACGGCGACTCGTCCCGCTTCAGGAAAGGACTCAGGCCCCCATACTGCTTTATAGAGCTCATTTGGTCACGCCTTCCCGTCAGGATCTTGTGTGCGTATGCCTGATGGCCTACGTCCCAGACAAGTCTGTCGCTTGGCGTGTCAAACGCGTAGTGCATCGCTACCGCGAGTTCGACCGCACCAAGCGAAGCACCGGTGTGGCCGCCGATACGCGAGCACGTTTCCAATATGAACTGCCTTACTTCGTCGGCGACTTCCTGAAGATCATCGACCTTCAATTCGCGCAGATCCGACGGACTTTCTATCTCAGACAAAAATCTCATTCCAGCCCCTTGTATACGATTTCCCAAACTTTGCATTTTAACTTGGGGGAAAATAAATGTTAAATGCAGAAAAACCTCCCCTAATTAGTTCGGCCAAATACTGCCCTGCGTCGTCAAACGCGAGTACGACAGGAAATTGATCACTTTCTTAAAGGAGTAAATGCAATGGTTTCAATTCGAAGGATTCTTACCGTCTTCACCGCAGCGGCGGCGATGATGATGCTCAGCACGGTGATCCTGGCCCAGGACACAACCGACAAGAGCGACGCCGAGAGGGTCGAAAGAAAACAAAGGGCTGAGAAACGCGCCCGCCGCGAGGGCTTCCGAGGGATGAAGCGTCATCACCGCAAAGGAGGCATGATCCGCGGGCTTCGCAATTTGGATCTGACAGAGAGCCAGCAGTCGCAGATCAAGACCCTGATGGAGACCCATCAGATGACAAACAAGCCGGCGATGGACGAACTCAGGACCTTGATGGCCAAGCGCAGGGACGGAACTTTTACAGATGCCGACAAAGCCAGGGTCCAAGACATCAGGGCTTCAATGAAGGCTTCAGGAGATCAGCTCAAGGCCACCATAATGGGTCTTCTTACGCCAGAACAGACGCAGAAGCTGGAGCAAATGAAAGCTGAACGCGAAGAAAGAATGGAGTTGAGGCGTGAGCGTATGAAGCAGCGCAAGAAGGAAATGGAAGAGCGCAGACGACAGAAAAGCGAGGCGCCTCCGGCAGACACCAACTGATTTAGGTGATTGAAATAGGTTTACAGACTGCTCCCTTCAAGAGTCTGTCAGGCTGTGTGGTTTCCGAACTTCGCAGCCTCTTTTTTGTAGTTACAAGTTCCAAGTTCCTGATTCCAAGAGGTGTTCAAGATTCAAAGTTCAACGTTCAAAGGGTGCTTCTGAGTCCCAGGCTCAGTTTCGGGATCGGTTGCGATCATTGACCATTAAAACGGCTCAGTAGGAGCCAAACGTCTGTAGAATCTCTAACCCCTGATCTCTTCCAAGAACGTCGGAAGGTACTCTCTTATCTGATCGCGTACTCGCCGAAAAGCCGCGACCCTCGTTTCTTCATCGCCTTCAACACCCGCCGGGTCTTCGAATGCGTGGTGAATCAATCTGGCGGAAGCAGGGAAGTAGGGGCAGTTTTCTTTCGCGTTGTCGCACACTGTCAGGACGAAATCGATCTCAACTCCTTCAAACTCATCGACCGACTTGGACCTGTTTGCAGATATGTCTATATCCAGTTCGGCGAGCGCCTCGATCGCTTCTGGCCGGACGATCGAAGGCTGGGTTCCTGCACTGTGAACATCATATATGTCTTGACAAATATGTTTTAGCAGGCCTTCCGCCATTTGGCTTCTTGCAGAGTTTCCCGTGCACAATACCAACACCCTTTTCTTATCCATTTGCCGCTCCTCCCTCAGTTGAAAGTTCCGCTGAAGAGCTGAAATAGCGGTCCCTTATCCACAACGAAACTCCTACGAGTCCGATCAGGACCGGCACTTCGACCAAAGGGCCGATGACGGCGGCGAATGCGGCGCCGGACCCGATTCCGAAGACTGCGACCGCGACAGCAATGGCGAGCTCGAAGTTATTGCTGGCGGCCGTAAACGAAAGCGTCGCGCTTCTGCTGTAATCCGCTCCGACCGCTTTGCCCATTGCGAAACTCACGAAGAACATCAGCACAAAATAGATCACGAGGGGTACAGCGATACGGACCACGTCAAACGGGAGTGAAACGATCAGGTTCCCCTTCAAAGAGAACATCACGAGGATGGTGAAAAGCAGAGCGATAAGCGTAACAGGCGAGATCGCCGGTATGAACTTGCCGGAATACCACTCCTCGCCTTTTGCCCTTAGAAGTACAAACCGCGTGATGATCCCTGCCGCGAAGGGAATGCCGAGATAGATCGCCACGCTTTCGGCGATCTGGAGGATCCCAATGTTCACATAGCTGCCCTGAAGGCCCAGGATCGGAGGCAGAACGCTTAGAAACAACCAGGCGTAAGCACTATAAAATAGGATCTGAAAGACAGAATTGAAGGCGACGAGGCCGGCAGCGTATTCCGTATCGCCCTCCGCCAGCTCGTTCCACACGATCACCATCGCGATGCAGCGCGCCAGTCCGATCAGGATCAGCCCGACCATGTATTCCGGCTTGTCCGCTAAAAATGCGACCGCGAGACCGAACATGAGAAGTGGGCCGATCACCCAGTTCTGGATCAGGGAGAGCCCGAGGATCTTCGTGTTCCTGAAGACATCGCCCAACAACTCATAGTTAACCTTCGCGAGCGGTGGGTACATCATCAGAATCAGCCCGATCGCGATAGGAATGTTGGTAGTCCCCAACTGGAAGCTGTTGATCAAGGATTCCACAGATGGGTATGCCGATCCGATCACAACGCCGATGGCCATCGCCGCAAAGATCCAGAGCGTGAGGAATCTGTCGAGGAAGCCCAGCCTGCGAACAGGGGTGCAATTTTCAGGTTTCATGGTATGTCTAAACTGCTTCCAGTGCCTTGCGCAGATCGTCCTGAATGTCGTCCTTGTCTTCGATACCGACGGAAAAGCGCATCATTCCGTCCGCTATCCCCGCCTTCCGCCTTTCGTCCGGCGATAGGGTCGAATGTGTCATTGACGCCGAATGTTGAATGATCGACTCTACGCCGCCCAATGATGTAGCAATAGAAACCAGCTCCAAAGCATTAATGAACCTTTTACCTTCTTCTATCCCCCCCAGATCGAAAGCGACCATTCCCCCAAATCCACGCATCTGCCTGGCCGCAACTGAATGACCCGGATGGCTTTCAAGACCCGGGTAAAACACCTCTATTACTTTCGGATGGGAAGATAACATATTCGCTATTGCATATGCATTCTCGTTATGCTGTCTCATCCTTACCGCAAGTGTCTTGATTCCCCGAAGCACCAGCCAGGCGACCTGCGGAGCGATGTTACCTCCGAAATACCTGGCCGCCTTCATTCGCGCCTCTTCAACGATATCGGCGCGCCCCGCCAGAATTCCGGCCGTTAGGTCGCTGTGTCCGCCGAGGTATTTGGTCGCGGAATGGACCACCAGATCAGCGCCGAGCTCGATCGGGTTCTGGTTGAACGGAGTGGCGAAAGTGTTGTCGGCAATAGTCAAAACACCCTTCTCTTTTGCGATCTCTGATAACCGTGCGATATCGGTCACGTTCAGACGGGGATTCGAGGGCGACTCGATCCAGAAAAGTGTTGTATTGTCGCGTGCCGCTTCGGCATACGCATCCGGGTCGGTGCCGTCGACAAAAGAAACCTCAACTCCGAATCTCTCTGATAGATGTTTAAGAAGAGAGGTCGTGGTCGAATACATCGACTCGAGCGCGACGATATGATCACCCTTGCCAGCGACCGTGAGAATCACTGCTGAGATCGCGGCCATTCCCGACGCGAATGTCAGTGCGCTCTCGGCGGATTCCAGCTCAGCGATCGCCCTTTCAAGCGCCTCCTGAGTGGGGTTTCCGAGGCGGCCGTAATAGTATCCATGCTTCAGATGATTATGTACGGCGGCGCCTTCATCCGCGTTTTCGAATGCAAACACAGAAGCGTTATATACAGGGGTCGAAACGGCCCCGAAGTGATCTGCAGGCCTTTCGCCTGCGTGAACCGAATTCGTGAAGATCGATCTTTTCGACATAGTCATCTACCTCATTGCTTGCCGGGCCCGCGCAGAGAAAGGGCGGCAGTCCACCAAATACTGTTTGCCGACATAGTATTTGAAAACCGCCGCCGTTGCACCGCCAACTCTTACTCAGCAACAGGAAGAAACTGCTTCGACCTCGACCTTTTCTTGACCCGGAACTAGCTCGCAACAATTGCTCGCAGCCTTCTTTTCACCTTCTGTGTCTGCGAGTACGGTAAAGACCTCCCAGTGGACGCCATCAGGATCCGTTACCCAGACCTTATCCTGAAGCGCGTAGCAACAGTCGGTCTCCTTCTCTTCAAGCGTCAGAAGGCCTTCGGATTCCCATCGCTTCGCAATGGAGAAGACCTGCTCACTAGATTCGACCTGAAGCCCTAGGTGGGACAACTGTCCGTTTGCTTCAGGATCGGAAAGATTCAGGGAAAGATTCAAGGGCGGATCGTTCACATCGAACTTGGCATAGTCCTCACGAGTCTTGGCCGGGGTGGCTCCCAACATCTTCGTGTAGAATTCCGTACTCGCCTTGATATCGCTTACTTTCAGGGAAATATGTGTTTTCATCTAATTATGCCTCCAAAATTTTCATATACGTTCACACATATATGTTGAAGCGAATATATTCGGATAGGCGCACATTGTCAAGACAAATATTGCATTATTTGTTATTATTTTCGTATGAAAGCCGAAGAACAACTCGCGGAAATGTCGGAACTCTTTACGGCTCTAGCGGATAGGACACGTCTGCGGATACTGAATCTGCTGAGGGAAGACGAGATCTGCGTCTGTTTCTTTTCGGAAGCCCTCAATGAAAGTCAGCCGAAGATATCGAGACACCTTGCTTATCTGAGGAAAAGCGGGCTGGTAGATTCACGCCGGGACGGCAAGTGGATGCACTACAGTCTTGTAGTTCCTGAAGAGCCTGCGAAGGCTGCTGTTTTGAGAACGACGCTTGAATGGCTTTGGGATCGAGACGAGATGCGAGCCGACTATAAGAATCTAGAACAGGTATGCTGCGCGGTGGATGTTCCGGTCACGATCGCAAAAGCTCCGAAGCCCGAAGCGATCGTGGAAAGGGAATCTGTGCCCGCCGAACCTCTTTTTGAAGCTGAAGAACTGGAAACCTATCTTCTTTAAGGCGCCTTGAGCAATTACGTGAGAATGAAATGGTTCAGGTGCTGTCCGCAGGGGCATGTCTCTGGACTAGGATCAGCCATAGAGAAGCACAACCTCATTCTGGATACCCGTGTTTCGAACCTACGATCAGACCTCTTTCATCAGCGTTCGACTGTGTTCTATTTCCTTCTGGGTTGAAACTTGTTCTCCGGATAAGGACAATGGCGGCAGCCGTTTCCGCAGCAATATCCGCGGTCAAGAAGGAACTTTTCGGTCAGGACCATTAGCCCGCCTTCATAGTAAAAATCGACACCCTCGACAAACTTCTTCCGCTCCCCGCCCTTTTCCACGGCAGCCCTGATTTGCGACCCCTTGTTCATTCAGATCATCTCCAGCGCGATCAGATATTCTATATTTCCAGCGGCACCCCTGATAGGCGACTCGATGACGCCGCGGCTTCTTAAACCGATATTGTCCAGGAACTCGGTCATTTCTTCCACTACTCGTTTCCTTTTCTCAGGATCCTTAACGATACCGCCCTTTCCAACATCGCCTCTCCCGACTTCGAACTGAGGTTTGATCAGCAACACAACGCTCCCGCCGCGTTTCAGGAATTTGAGCGCCGGTTCGACTACCAGCCTTGCTGAAACAAAGGAGACATCGACTGAGATCAGGTCCACGGGTTCATCTATCGCTTCGCGCGAAAGATGCCTGGCGTTCGTGTTCTCCATAAGAACAACGCGCTTGTCATTCCTGAGCCGCCAGATCATCTGGTTCGTTCCGGAATCCACGGCAAACACCTTCTTTGCGCCGTGTGCCAGCAGGCAATCGGTGAAACCTCCCGTCGAAGCCCCGATGTCAAGACAAACATATCCGTATGGGCGTATATTAAACTCTGAAAGCGCCTTTTCAAGCTTCAATCCGGCGCGGCTCGCATACCGTGCCTCAGGCATATCTCCCTTCAAACGTATATGTTGGTTCTCCTCAAACGTTTCCGAGGGCTTTTCGACCCTCTTTTCGTCGACAAGTACGACACCCGACATAACAAGCGCTTGGGCCTTTGTGCGGGATTCAGCGTGGCCTTGCTTGACAAGGAGTTTGTCGATCCTCTCCTTGGTCATTTCACCCCTGCGGTCGTTCTGGCAGCCAACTTCACTACAAGCCCTTCGCTCGCGACCTTAAATCCGGCGTTCTCAACCTTCCTGATAGCCGCCTGCGAGCCCTGCACGATCGGATTAGAGTGGTTGAAATGGATGAAATGGACCTTTTGACGTTCAAACGGCGGCAGATCTTTCAGGAGGTTCATCGTTTCTGAAACGAAGGGATGCTGGACCTCGCTCATAGGCCTCGGAATCTCTCCGTCTTCAAAAAACGTCGCATCGACGAACAGGAAATCATTCGCGATTACCTCGGCGCTAAGTTGTCGGTCCCATTTCTCCCACTTGTCGATGTCCGGGATGAACAGCAGGCTCACATTGCCGGAAACGATCCGGTAGCCGACTGTCTCACTGTACTCGTCACGGTGAGGTACGAGAAACGGCGTTACCGACAGCCGCTTGTTCAGCTTTACAGCGGCACCATTCTCAAGGGGCCGCAATTCTATGTTCTTGAATTCAACCAACTGAGACCAGGGGCCGTTCTCCGAAAGAAATTTTCGCATCCGGGGCATCGCATAAACAGGCACGCCCTTCGCATTCATCGATTCAAAGCCGAGATACATAAGGCCGGTGTAATGGCCCATGTGTGCGTGGGTAAGAAACACGCCGGCAAGAGCGTTCGAATCATCATCGGTATTGTGCTTCAGAAACTGAAACTGCTCTGGAAGGTCGGGGGTAGCGTCAAATATCCACCTTTCGCCGGATTCAGGGTCCACCAAAGCGATCGAAGAAACAGTCCGTCTTAGGGACCGGTCTTTCCACGCTTTCTCACAGTACGGCGAGCCGCATCCGATCTGAGGAACTCCGGCATCCTGACCTATGCCAAGTACCAGCACGTAAGGTTCCGCTGCGGCCGCATACAAACTCGCGGCGAAGATCAAAAAGATCGTGAGCAGGTTGTTCTTCATTCTTCTATAGTCTCCGCTTCGAACTCCGAGACCTCTTCCTCGCCGATTGTAAAACTGATCTTTATAGGACGACAGCAGACCTCACAATCCTCCACATAGTTCTGCGCCCCGGCGCTTAGATCCAGCAGCATCGAGATCTTCTGCCAGCAATACGGACAAATGAAAAAGTGTTCGATCTCCATTTAGGAAAGCTTATTCTGCGAACGGTTTGAGGGCTTGTCTACTGGTGATATTCTCAACTATCAAAGGTGCAATTCAAAATGAGCCGCTTCTCGACATTTACGGCTTTCGCCAAGTACTCGCTGTTCGTACTCGGTTACAACATCGTGGTGATCCTGTGGGGTGTATTCCTTCGTGCTTCCAAGTCAGGAGACGGCTGCGGCCAGCATTGGCTGACCTGCCATGGCGAGGTGATCCCTTCAGCCCCCGAACTCAAGACCGTGATCGAGTTTTCTCACAGGATAACGAGCGGGCTCGCATTCCTGTTCGTTCTTGCGCTGGTGATCTGGGCATTCCGGGCATTCGAGAAAGGTTCGTCAGTCAGAAAGACCGCCGTCGTTTCGTTCATCTTCATCATCTCGGAGGCGCTCCTCGGCGCGGGGCTCGTGCTCACAGGGAATACAGCCGAGACACTCACCCAGGCTCGTCCGTTCTGGATGGCAGGCCATTTGATAAATACGTTCGTGCTTGTTGCGTTCCTGACCCTCACTTCCTGGTTTGCGACGGGAGGTGAAAAGCTCAGAATCGGTGAAAATCGAAGGCTTGGCTGGTTCCTCTTGGCCGGAGCGGTCGGGATATTCGCGATAGGAATAACCGGATCGATCGCAGCGCTGAGCAATATGCTCTTTCCGTCTGAGTCGCTGGCTTCGGGAATAGCTGAGGACTTCTCGCAGTCTTCACATATCATCGTGCGCTTGCGCGTGCTTCACCCGATATCCTCAGTGGTGATCGGAGTTTTCCTCTTTGTTCTCGCGGGCTGGATAAAGAAAGAGGCTGATGACTCAGCCAGTGCAGGATTCTGGTCCGGCGTGGTCAGCCTGCTTGTGCTTGTGCAATTCCTGTTCGGGGGGTTGACGCTTCTGACGGGAGCGCCGATCCTTATGCAGCTTGGCCATCTTTTGCTGGCCGACGCATTGTGGATCTCGTACGTGCTGCTCGCAGCTTCCGCACTTTCCACAGCCCCGGCTCTTGTCGAAGGATCGTCAACGGCCGGCGCGGCCGCTTCGTAAGGATAGGTTGTACTGCCCTTTGTTTCCCTTGTCGTCCGAAAGGGACACTCCCACCGACGAGCTGGAAGTCGTTATCCGGAGGATGAACGACCCGTCGAACTTCGCAAATGTCTCACGTCCCAGAATCCGAACTGTCACACCGGGATCTGTTCTTCCGCTGATCTGATACAGCCGGCCGCCGAGGTGCTCCACCTGCCAGTCGCCAGCTTCGATCCTGGAGGTCGCCCTTTGTTTATACAACGTCAGGCGGAACGGCTCGCTCCACTCGCTCTGCTGGCCGGATGTCGAAGCAGCTCTGACTCTCCAGAAATAAGTGTCGGCAACAAGGCCTGCGATCCCGAATCTTGATTCGCGAATGCCATCCTCGTCTTCGACGATCTTGTCGTTTACGAAGAAAGGAGAAAGCGCGAGCTGGAACTGGTAAGAAATATTGCCTTCTCCCGAAGACCGCTTCCACGCGAAGGTCACACTTGTGCTGTTTCCCCTCATAGGGATCTGTGCTGATGACGGCGGATCATCAGGTGACGGAGGACGGAGAAGTTTTTCTGTCGATGCTACCTGACCGTTGTTAAGGCTTGCATACTCGTCCTGTTTGATCGTGGTCTTGACTCCGGAAGAGTCGCTGACGATGTTTCCGCGCGTAACCCTTATCTCGCCTCGGTCAGTCTGCCGGTTGAGATTGAAGCTCGCTTCCGACTGGGCAAGGACACGGTTCTCAGATTCTTTCACTTCCACGATGTTATTCGTGCTGTCCGGCTGGTCTTCCGTGCGGACGCGGATCTGTCCGTCGTCCAGTTTCACCCTGACGCTTTTTCCGCCGAACAGAGACGAGCTGTCGCGGATGACGACCGTACTGTTTGGCCGTATAGAAAGCGTCGAGCCATCTATCATCAGAATCTGGCATCGCCCGTCAGACTGCGTCTGGATCGTGTCGCCGGCCTGGACGGTAACACCGTTTGAGGCGCGTTCGGTCTTTCGTGTAGAAACCCGGATGATTCGTACATCGCCCTGGTAAGAGAGAATTCGTGCCGAATCCCTGGGCGTGTTGGCGTTATCGATAGGTGCAGCAAGATAGTCGCTGTTCCAGAGCCACATGCCGCCACCGATGGTCCCTGATACAAGAATCAGCAACGCGATCGCCTTGTAGACGGTCGCCTTCCGGATGTTGAACCATTCCAGGTAGAATTTTCGGTATTGGCCTTCCATTTTTGATACCGACAGAACTGCTGCGGATCATCTGGACCAGTGCATCTCCCCCTATTCCGTTTCCTCTGCCGGCCGGCTGCCCGCATCGGCTCCTTTTTTGTCGTGGCGGACGGGAAAGATCAGAGAGAGAATGATCGACAAAAAGATCGTACCGGTGACGACGCTCAACGAAATATTGATGATCTCCTGCTTGTATGCACCCTCAAGATAGTTGTGGACAAGGGCCGCAAAGCCTGAGTGTGATCCGTCACCGATGAACTGAATACTAGTTTCCGCAGCGAGCGGAAGCAGCATCTTCACACCAATGAAAGTGAGCACGAATGCGAGCCCATACTTCAGAAAATGGAAACGGTCCGCCATATCCGCCAAAAGGAAGAAAAACGTCCTGAGACCGAGTATGGCAAAGATGTTAGAGGTGTAAACAATGAAACGGTCGGTGGTTATGCCAAAAATGGCCGGGATCGAATCGACCGCGAAGATCACGTCGGAAAGTTCCACGACGATGAGTACGAGGAGGAGCAGTGTCCCCACCCGTTTGCCATCCTCGATTATAACAAATTTGCTGCCGACGTATTCCTTTTTGATCCGTATATACCGCGTTACAAGCGCAACAAGGCGACTTTCTTCCGGATTGAAACCCTCCTCGTCATCCGAGAACATCTTGATACCTGTATAGATCAGGAAGGCGCCAAAGACATAAAGGATCCAGTGGAACCGCTCGACGAGCTCGGCGCCCGCGAAGATCATGACCATACGCATGATCAGCGCGCCCATGATCCCCCAAAAGAGAACACGGTGCTGAAACTCCTTCGGGACGGCGAAATAGCTGAAAATAAGGAGGAAGACGAACAGATTGTCTATCGAGAGGGACAGTTCGATAAGGTAGCCTGTAAAGAACTCTTTTGCCTTGAAAGCACCTACTTCAGCGCCGGCTATGTCCGAAACGACGTAGTAAACGAAGACATTGAAGCCCAGTGCCAGCGAGACCCAGACGATGGCCCACGTAAACGTTTCTCTTCGGGAAGGCACGTGCGCCTTTCTGTTGACGATGCCGATGTCCACAAAGAGTGCGACCAGCACGGTCACGAAGAAAACCGTCCAAACCCATAATGGGAATTCGAATCCGTTCATACAGGTAATAAAGATACATTCAAAGAGCCGCAATTGGAAAAGCACACCGTCAAATTTTGAGGGTGTCCAGACAAAGGCTGTGGGACCGTTCAGTTTTTACTTTTGAGACACCCGTTGGTAGAATTGCGGTTTGTCCCGATCAGTATAAGAGGCTTCTAAAAGGCCTCGATATCAGGAAGTTTACAGATGCTAAAGTTCTTCAAACGAATGGAGCGGACGAGGAACGTGATCCTCGTCGTTTTCGCTGTTCTTCTCGTGGTCAGCCTCATCGTCTTCGGAGCTCTCCAGCCCGGAGGCCCTGAGAATCTGCTCGTCAGTACGGATGTAGTCGCGAAAGTGGGCGGTGAGTCGATAACACTCGGCGAACTCGCCACGCAGCAGCAGAATTTTCAACAGCGCCGCCAGAACCTTCCATCCAGCATCCTTCTGGACGGTCTCATCCGGCAGAGAATGATCAAGAATGAGGCGGCCAGGCTTGGATTGACCGCTTCGGATGCCGAGGTAGCAGAGGCTATCCGTGAGATCTTTCGTCCCGAGGATGGAGAAGAATTCGATCAGGGCCAGTATGAGCAGATCGCACTCCGGCAGGCCGGATCTGTTGCGGCTTACGAAGAGACTATAAGGGACGAGATCAGTGCCGGAAAAGTGCGCGCTTTTGTTACTTCCGGCGTTAGAGTCTCCGAGGCTGAAGTTCTTGAAGACTTTCGACGAAGGAATACGAAGTTCGATCTTTCGTACGTAGCGATCAGCACGGGACAGATCGCCGAGACCATCAAGCCGACCGACGAAGAGCTGACCAAGTACTTCGAAGAGAACAAGAAGGATTACTACATCAGTCTTCCCCAGAAGAAGATCCGCTACATTTACCTTGAGACGTCCAAGGTCGGGCAGACGCTCAATCTGACGGATGAGATCCTTAAGGCGGAGTATGACAAGCTTCCCGAAGAAAGACGTCAGAAGGGAGTGAATGTACAGGAGATCGTGCTTCGTGTCTCCAAGCCCGACTTTGACGCGGCTCAGCTTGAGAAGGCGAACCAGATAGTACAGAACTTCAGGAAGGGCGAGGGTCCCGTGTCGCAGGAGCAGTTCGCTGAAATAGCGCAAGGTCAGTCGGAGAGGCCTTCTACAGCAAGGAACGGTGGCCGGGTTGATGGATTGGTGAGGCTGAACCCGAATAACCCGGATGATCCCTATCAACGAGTCCTTACGATTAACGAAGGGGAGATCACCGAGCCGATCAAGTTCGGAAGCGACTATTTCATCTTGAGACGTGGAAAGGCGGAACCGAAGTCCTTTGAAGAAATGAAGAAGGAGCTCGAGGTCGGTCTTCGTAACAGAAGGGCGTACGCCGCCAACTCTGAGCTGGCTCAGAAGGTTGCCGCGCGGTTGAAGGAAGTAAAGGACGCGCAGAAGGTCGCTGCTGAGTTTGCCCAGCAGGCGAACATGTCCGTGTCCGATATGGTGCGCGAAACCGATTACGTGAAACCGGGCGACGAGGTCGCGGGCTTTGGCGTTTCGCAGGATTTTGAACAGGGCATCGCTCCGCTCGAAGAGAACGGCGCGGTTGGCGAACGGATTCCAGTACCTGGAGGCTTTGCGATACCGATCCTGTTAGACAAGAAGGATCCCCGCGACGCTACTTTCGAAGAGGTTCGGCAAAGAGTTACCGAAGCTTACAAGGTGGGCGAAGCACGGAACCGGATCGAACAGATCGCGAAAGACATAGCTTCAGGCGCCCAGAATGCATCCGGGCTCTCAGGAGCAGCTTCGTCAAAGAACCTCGAGGCAGGAGAGGCAAAAGACTTCATTCTTGGCTCGCCGCTGGGTGAAGGACCAACAGCATCGACATCGCAGGCGCTCGAAGAAGCGATCTACGATGCGAAGGCCGGTGACGTCACGAACGCGATTCAGGTTGGTGACAACTGGTACGTAGTTGGCGTTAATGGAAGAGAAGAAGCCAGCACAGAAGAGTTCAATGCCCAAAGAGACTCGCTGGTTGAACAAATGCTGATGCAAAAGAGAGGACAGGTCTTTGCGGATTATATCGCCGCGGTCCGTCAGCGAATGGAGCAGAACGGCGAGATCGTGATCTACAAGGACGTTCTTGCTAGGCTCGATGCTCAGACCCAGGAAAATCAGCAACCGCAGTTCCCCGGCGGCATTCCTATACCGCCGATGCCGCAACAGCAGGGAGCGCCCGTTCCTCCTCCTCCTTCTGGAGACGAATAGTCGGACGCGTTCGGAGTTTGAAGTTCCAGGATCCACCTCAAGAGCAGCGCAGTGCGTTGCTCTTTTTTGTTTAGCCCGCCCATTCATGGGTGGGACACGGATCGCTTAGTTCACCCCCTAGTTTGTTTAGCTCACCCGTTCATGGGTGGGACACGATTCGTTTAATTCACCCCCTAGTTCGTTTAGCCCGCCCATTCATGGGTGGGACCGACCCGTAAACGGGTCGGCTAAACAGTAAACAGGTTGGCTAGACGCATATCAATGGCTAATCAACTCGCTTCATTCTCCGACCCGTAAACCCTTGTTTGCTCAGCCCGCCCAATCATGGATGGGACCGACCCGTAAACGGGCCGGCCAAACATCATCTTTTCAAAGGCGCGTAGTTCTATCGGCCACTCTCTTTCCTGAGATGGCTGTGCCTGATGCCGTACACGAAGTAGATCAGCACCCCAAGCGCCATCCACCCGAGAAGCCTTAACCAGGTGTCCCAGGGAAGGAATGTCATAAGCGCAAAACTGCAGATAGCAGAAAGTGGCGCGACGATCCATACGAGGGGAACACTGAAGCCGCGTTTCAGATCTGGGTTGTTGACGCGAAGAACGATCACGCCCGCGGCGACTACGACGAACGCGAACAATGTTCCGATACTGACAAGTTCGCCGAGCAGCCCGATCGGGAAGAACGCCGCTATCAGCGAAACGATACCGCCGGTAACTAGCGTCGTTACATATGGTGTTTGGAACTTGGGATGGATCTTCGCCGCCCACTCAGGCAGAAGTCCGTCCTTTGCCATCGAGTAGAACACGCGCGGCTGGCCCATCAGCATCACGACCATCGTCGAACTTAATCCAAGCACGGCGCCGATCTTTATGATCATCGGGAACGAAGCGAAGATCGTGCCGAAAGGAGTTCCCGAAGCAAGGTTGCGTGCCGCGTCGATGGCGACCGCGATCGGGGCCGGAACGTTCAGAGCAGTGTAAGGAACAAGACCTGCCATTACGAAGGCCACCAGCACATACAGGAATGTACAGATCAGAAGTGAGCCGATTATGCCGCGGGGCATGTTCTTCTGCGGTTCGATAGTCTCCTGCGCGGCGGTCGATACGGCGTCGAAGCCTATGTAGGCGAAGAAGATGATCGCCGCACCGGCAAGCACTCCCGTGAACCCGAATTCGCCGAACGTTCCAGTATTGGCGGGAATGAATGGCGAGAAGTTGTCCATGCTTACGTAACCGATTCCGGCGACGATGAACAGTACGACTACCGACGTCTTGATCAAAACGATGACCGTGTTGAAGGTTGCCGATTCCTTGATGCCTTTGACCAGAAGAAGCGTGATCGCGGCTACGATCAGAAACGCGGGCAGATTGAATACAGCCGTTTCCGTCTGCAAAGAAGCGACCGTCCCGCCGACCTGCTCGATTCCCTTCGTCAAAGGTGCGCTTACCTGGTTCCAGCCTTCTGCTGCGCTGAGCAGGTTTCCGTCGACGCGGATACCTGTCAGCTTGTCCGCAAGATCCGGTGGAACGTTTATGAATTCAGTGCCGGGCGCCGCGCTGAGGCTTATCGGGAACTGGATGCCGAGATCGGAAAGAAAACTGACGACGTAGCCCGACCAGCCGACCGCGACCGTAGCTGCGCCGAAGGCATATTCAAGGATCAGGTCCCAGCCGATTATCCAGGCGACGAATTCACCAAGCGTCGCATAACCGTAAGTGTAGGCCGATCCGGCGATTGGCACGGATGAAGCGAATTCGGAATAGCACAATGCTGCGAAAAGTGCGACTACGCCTGCGATGACCATCGAAATGACCACTGCAGGACCCGCGTGCTTTGCCGCTGCCTGGCCTGTGAGCACGAAGATGCCGGTTCCGATGATAGCGCCTACTCCTAGGGCGATCAGGCTCCAGGCGCCGAGCGCTCGTTTCAGGGTGTGCTTACCCTCCTCCTCGGCTTCAGCGATGATCTTGTCGATGGGCTTTGTTCGAAAAAGTGACATTCTTTCCTCCACAGGGAATCTGCTTAAGATCTTAATGCCGTCGCGCGTACTTCGATCTGCAAAAGCGAAGGACGCGAATTGCTGAGGGCTTCACGGGGATCTTGAAAAACAGCACATAATAAACCATTTATCGGTACAAGAAACAAAAATCCCGGGAAGTTTTTCGTCTTGCGACACTTCCCGGGAATTCTTTTAGCTGTGTGGCAGCTACGCGCCCTTGATGGCTGCCAAATACTTGGTCAGCTCGTCCTTGACCTTCGGGAACAGGAAGAGCAGGCCGACCATGTTCGGGAAGACCAGCGCAAGGATCATCGCGTCCGAGAACTTGATGACCGCATCGAGTTGAGCAGCCGCTCCGATAACAACAAAGAGCAGGAAAAGCACTTTGAAGGTTATGTCGGCGGCATTGCTCCTTCCGAACAGATACTTCCACGACTGCAATCCGTAGTAAGACCACGAGATCATGGTCGAGAACGCGAACAGAAGGATAGCGATCGTCAGTATGTACCTGAAGCCCGGAAGCACGTCATCGAAAGCCCTCGAAGTAAGGTCGACTCCTCCGACCGTTTCTCCGGCGATCTGAACTCCCTGCAGATTCTGTGCGCTGTAGACGAACAGTTCTTCAGAGTTGAACATTATGATCACGAGAGCGGTCATCGTGCAGATCACGACAGTGTCGATGAACGGCTCGAGAAGCGCCACGATGCCCTCACTTGCCGGATACTTCGTGTTAACCGCTGAGTGAGCGATGGCTGCCGAACCGGCACCCGCTTCGTTCGAGAAGGCCGCACGCCTGAATCCCTGGATGATCACGCCCGCGATACCGCCGAGTCCTGCCTCCGGGGTAAACGCACCGTTGATGATCAGCATGAACGCCTGCGGTATGAAGCTGAAGTGCGAGAAGATGATAATGAGCGCGGCTACGACATATAGTACTGCCATGAAGGGGACGACCTTCTCCGTAACCTTCGCGATGCGCTTGATTCCGCCGATGATGACAAGTCCTACGAACACAGCGAGGATGATGCCGATGATCGTTTTTACGGCGCCGCCCTGGAGGCCCATCATCGAAGTCAGCTGTGCTGTTGCCTGGTTCGCCTGGAAGGCATTTCCGCCGCCGAGCGATCCGCCTACACAGAATAAAGCGAAGATGATCGCGAGTACTTTGCCAACCGGGGCAAGTCCCTTTTCTGCAAGTCCCTTTGAAAGGTAGTACATTGGCCCGCCGTAGACCGTTCCGTCTGGCTCAAGATCGCGGTACTTAACGCCCAGCGTACATTCGACGAACTTCGAGGACATTCCGAGTAATCCCGCAATGATCATCCAGAAGGTCGCTCCGGGACCGCCTACGGCGATCGCCACCGCGACTCCCGCGATATTTCCAAGTCCTACAGTTCCTGAGACAGCAGTTGCCAGTGCCTGGAAGTGGTTAACTTCTCCGGCTACGCCTTCCTGCCTTATAGTGTCAGGAATGTCACCTTCGACCGTCGGTACGCTCTCAGTGGTGATCGGGTCGCCTCCCTGCTCGATCTCGTCGTATTTACCGCGAACGACTCGCAAGGCAAGCGGAAATCCCCTGATGTTGATGAAACCGAAGTAAAGTGTGAAGAACGTAGCACCGAACACTAGCAGGATGAGTACGATCGGGATGTCAAAACCCATTATCGGGATCGGATAAAGGATCAGCCACTCCCATGTGGAAGCGATCGGATCAAATGCATCGTTGATCCTTTCATCAAGTCCCTTCTCCGCCGTGGTCTGAGCCGCTTCAGCCGCAAACGAGGCTATCGGGAGCAGGAGCGCAAACAGACCTGTCCAAAAATACTTCAGTACTTTATGATTCGTCATAGGTTTTCAGACCATCCTCGAAGGCAATCTAGTTCGTTTTCGGAAGTTGTAAGGTGATGTCCGGGAGAGCAGTGCCTGGAAAGCGGAAAGATCTGGCACCTAGCCGGGGTGACTTTACCCGGAATTTACACTTACATTGAAAGGGATTATACCCATTTAGCAGGTCTTGTCGAGTATTTCGCTGATAAAATCGGGACTTAGACATATTTGATAGGAAACTGTGTAGACTCCGAAATAACGGAATTTAGCCCGATTTCATTTCTAGATCGATCCAATGCGTAGACGAACCCACGAGAAGCTTGGCGATATTCCTATTGAAGAGTTCCGGAAGTACGGGAAGGCGATCGTCGAGCGCCTGGCGAAGTATTACGAGAAGATGGAAGACCTTCCCGTTCTTTCGCAGATCGAGCCGGGGTCGCTAAAGGCCGCAATGCCTGAGGACGCTCCCGAGGAAGGTGAAGACTTCGGAGGCATTCTCGAAGATGTCGAGGAACTGATCTTTCCCGCAGTCACTCATTGGAACCATCCGAATTTTCACGGCTTGTTTTCTACCTCCGGAAGCTCCGTCGGTGTTTTTGCTGATATGTTTGCGACGGCTTTCGATATGAAAGCGATGCTCTGGCGGACTTCTCCCGTCTCGACGGAGCTCGACGAGGTCGTACTCGAATGGCTCCGAAAGATGTCGGGCCTTCCGGAAGGGCTGAAGGGTATCATCTACGACACCGCGTCAGTTTCGACGATGCATGCGATAGCGATGGCGCGCGAAAAGCTGGGTCTCGATATCCGCGAAAAAGGAATGAGCGGCAGGAGCGATCTGCCGCTTCTTCGCGTGTATTGTTCGGAACAAACTCATTCATCGATCGAGAAATCTCTCATCACGCTTGGCCTGGGTCAGAGGTCTCTGGTGAAGATCGAGACCGATGAAGAGTACCGTGTACGGCCAGGCAAACTGGCGGAGGCGATCGAGAAAGATAAGGATGAAGGCCATCTGCCCTGCTGTGTTGTCGCAACTATCGGGACGACTTCGACGACGAGCGTGGATAACGTCGAGGCGATCGGTGAGATCTGTAAAGCGAACGACATCTTCTTTCACGTTGACATGGCATACGCCGGCTCGGCGATGATCGTGCCGGAGTTTCAGTTCCATCTGAAGGGGATAGAAGCGGCGGACACGATAGTGACGAATCCCCACAAATGGCTGTTCACTCCTTTCGATCTATCGATCCTTTATGTAAAGGACGTCGACCTTCTGAAACGCACGTTCTCTTTGGTTCCCGAATATCTTGCGACCGGTGGGGAAGTCGAGAACCAGATGGATTACGGGATCCAGCTGGGGCGCCGGTTCCGTGCGATGAAGCTCTGGTTCGTGATGCGGTACTTCGGGCGTCGGGGGATGATCTCGAGGATCGAGGACCATTGCCGTCTGGCGAGGGATTTCGCGAGTTGGGTCGAGAGGTCGGAGGACTTCGAGCTGATGGCGGACGTGCCGTTCGCGCTGGTCTGTTTCCGCGCCTGTCCGACGGGGGTCGAGGATCTGGATGAGTTTAACGAGCGGCTGATGAACGCTGTGAACGAGTCCGGAGAGGCTTACATTTCACATACGAAGCTGAACGGTCAGTTCGTCCTTCGCCTATCGGTCGGTAGTATCCGGGTCGAGGACAGGCACATCAAGAAGGTCTGGAACTTGCTGAACGAAAAAGCTGCTACGTTGTATTAGCGGCTCTTCTTTGCGGATCTTTGCGCCGTGGCGTCTTTGCGAGAGGGCTTTACGCTTGAGGTTCAAATTCCAAGGGAAAGTTCTGATTTTAAGTGTGAGTTCCTCCCGCCAAGCCGCGAAGTCGCTAAGTACCGCCAAGAAGAATCTACCGAACACCAAAATTGAACCAAGAAATATGCATTTCTAAGATTCCCTTTTTGCGGATCTTTGCGCCGTGGCGTCTTTGCGAGAAGTCTATACGCTTCAGGTGCAAACTCCAAGTGAAAGTTCTGATTTTAAGTGTGAGTTCCTCCCGCCAAGCCGCGAAGTCGCTAAGT
>ERZ869936.891-NODE-891-length-24278-cov-4.771085_pt1 | contig 24278 bp, 17 predicted proteins | sample MGYA00520876_ERZ869936 | MGnify/ENA primary metagenome ERZ869936 (study PRJEB32218, sample SAMN09650985) | biofilter metagenome | isolation source: enrty point of leading RO module | place: Saudi Arabia: Thuwal, RO plant located on Red Sea | collected 2016-02-17 ...
TGACCTTCCAGGCCACGGAATCGAAGGGTGACGTCTCGGGCATCCTCCTCGTGCCCGACGACGCGTTCTGTCTGTACCTCTTCGCTCATGGGGCAGGCGCCGGCATGGAGCACGCCTTCATGGAGGCTGCCTCGGTGGGTCTGGCCGATCGGGGCGTGGCCACGCTTCGCTACAACTTCCCGTACAAGGAGGCCGGACGGGGAGGGCCGAATCCGGCCAAGGTCCTCGTGGAGACCGTGCGGTCGGCGGTGGCGGAGGCCGCTCGGCAGGCCGACGGCCTCCCTCTTTTCGCGGGCGGCAAGTCCATGGGCGGCCGGATGACGTCGACGGCGGCGTCTGAGGGGGAGCTTCCCGGCGTCCGCGGCCTCGCCTTCTACGGCTTTCCTCTCCACGCCCCGGGGCGGGATTCGGCTGACCGGGGTGCCCACCTGTCCGATGTCGGTCTGCCCATGCTCTTCCTCCAGGGTACCCGGGACAAGCTGGCGAACCTGGACCTGCTGCGGCCCCTCCTCGACACCGTCGATCCTTCGCCGACGCTCCACGTCGTGTAGGGGGCCGACCATGGCTTTCACGTCTTGAAGCGCTCGGGGCGTACCGACGACGAGGTGCTGGACGAGCTGGCCGATACGTTCACGGCGTGGGCCCACGGCGTGATCTGAGGCGGGAAACGAGGGTGCTCGTGGGCCCGTAGGGTGGGGCACACCGTACCGACAGCCGGAGCATCACATGGATCAACGATTCCTCGTGTTCGCCCTCGTCATCGTGCCGACGCTGAGCGTCTGCCTGGGCTTCACCGTCCACTACGCCATTCGGCCCCTGGTCGAGATGCTTCTCGATGCCATCCACGATCTGGGCAGGATCGCGGCGGGGCCGGGCCCGGACCGGGTCGCCCGCCTCGAGTCGGAGGTCGAGGAACTCCGGGCCGAGGTGGAGCGACTCAGGGCTGCGACCCACGAGTCCTCCCTGATGGATCGGCCCCGGGAGTTCGAGGGCCTCCCGCCGGGCACGGGGTGAGCTTGGGCCGGGGGCGGACATGGCTGTGTGCCATGCCGCTGATGTTCTTGGGGCTGGTGGTCGCTCCGACGGCCACCGAGGCCCAGCTGGCCGGGCCCGGCGACGGGTACCGCGACTTCGGCTTTTCCTTGGGAGCGCTCCACAAGCGGCTCACCGGCTCGGGAGCCTACGAGGAGTACGTCGAATCGACGGACAGCTACCGGATGCTGCCATCGGACGGCCGTGCCCTTTGGGGCTTCTCTCTCGGAGCGTACGGCTGGGGACAGCGGACCGGAGTACACTTCGAGTTCGCCCGTTCGGGGGACCAGTTCCTGTACGAGGAACGGCGAGCGCTCGTCGGCGGTGGGTCGACCGACACCTTCGTCTACATGCACTACACGAGCATGGGCTTTCGCCTCCGTCAGGCGGTGCTCACACGACGCCTCATGGCGAATGCGGGGATCGCGTGGATCGAGGAAGAGCGGATCCGCACCTCCGCGGACGTGGAGACGCAAACGTTCCCAGCGGACGTGTTCCCTATGTGGTCGTGGGGCGTCGACCTCCGCCTCAGAAAGTCTCTCATGGTCGGCTTCTCTCGTGATCAGAGCTACGACCACGACGTGGAGGGCCTGGCCGACCCCATCCAGGGTTGGACCTCCACGTCGTTGTATCTGACGTTCGTCTGGTAGCCGTCCACGGCGGGGGGAGACCGTCACCAGCATCACGGTGACGGTGCCGAACACCCAAGGGTCCCGACGGCTGAAGCCGACAAGACCCCTGGCCATGCCGCTCGTCGAAGGCTCGGGTGTCCCCGATTTCTCAAACCAACAGACGCCACGACCCGGCACCTAGTCGCTGTTGCCCGCCGCTTCCTCGTCTCGCCTGGGAGGAAAGGACGTGTCACCGGAGACATCGGTGGAGGCGAGAACGCCCGGGTCCCTGAAGTGGTGTGATTGCCCTGACAGACCGTTTCGGTCGTTACGAATTCGGGATCAGCCTGTCAATTGGATCGGAGCGACGTCACAGCCCCCATCCAGTCGGCGGAGACGATGAGCAGAATGCGAGCGGTCGAGCCGTGCGCCAGTAAGACGGCTCACCGCCGTTCTCTCTAGGCAACGATATGACACTCCTTCTCTGGTTCTCGTTCTCGATCCTCGTGACAGCCCTGGTGGTTGTCGACCTGCGCGTAACGGGTAGGAAGGGCCGAGCGCTCACGCTCGGCGAGGGTCTCGTCTGGACGTCGTTCTACGTCTTCGTGGCCATGGCGTTCAACGTGCTCATCTACCTCGCCTACGAGCATGATTGGATCGAGACCCTTGTCGCGACTGACGTCTCTGGTCGCCGTGCCGCGTTGCAGTTCTTCACGGCATGGCTTCTAGAGAAGTCACTGAGCCTCGACAACGTGTTTGTGATGGCTCTTGTCTTCTCCTATTTCCAGGTGCCTCGTGAGCTGCAGCATCGGGTCCTCATGTGGGGAGTGCTCGGTGCCGTTGTGATGCGCGCAGGTCTAATCGGTCTTGGTTCGTTCCTCCTCATACACCTGATGTGGACCGCGTATGTATTCGGGGCTCTGCTCGTCGCGACAGCAGTGCGGATGCTCGTTTCCCGGCACGACAACCTACTCCCCGAGGACAACGGCTTAGTGCGGCTGGCTCGCAGGAAGCTGCCGATCACGGGCGGGTTTCGGGGCGAGCGCTTTCTCGTACGAGAGAGCGGGCGACTTCATATGACCCCGCTCTTTTTGGCTTTACTGATGGTGGAGAGCGCGGACCTCGTCTTCGCCATTGACTCGGTGCCTGCCGCACTGGCCGTGACGACCGACCCGTTCATCATCATCACGGCCAACACGTTTGCGGTCCTCGGACTTCGGGCGCTCTACTTCGTGCTGGCGGCTGCTCTCGATCGACTGCGCTACCTCAAGATCAGCCTCGCATTCGTTATCTGCTTCGCTGGCATCAAGCTCCTGCTCTCACACACCCACCCTATCCCCAATGTCGTATCGCTCACGGTCATCCTGGGTATTCTGGGCGTTGGAATCGTCGGCTCGTTCATCGCCGGTGAACGAGACCCGGCGTCACTGGTCTCACCTCTCGTTCATGACCTCGAGGAGCTCGCTGAGGTTACACGACACCACGCATGGCGTATCATCATGTTCGTGATGGGATCCACCATCGCTGTGGTTGGGCTCGTGGTGGTCTTTGCGCCGGGGCCCGGCCTGTTGATCCTCTTCGGGGGCCTCAGCATCCTCGCTCTGGAGTTCGAACGGGCTCGTTGGTGGCGGAGCCGCGACGTCGTCGAGCCGGTCGATGACACCGTTGACGCGGTTCGGGATCGTTTTCGCGCCGATCCGAGGTGAGTCTACTTCCAACAGTGGGCGGAATATCTGGCGAATCTTGACCTGCTCCGGACGAGTTGGCCGATGCGTTCACGGCGTGGGCCCGCGGACTGATTTGAAGCGAAGCGAGAGTCCGCGCTTGATCGTTGGACGTTTGCCGGCCCTACTCGACGGTTAGCGCCTCCATCGGATCCACCCGCGACGCGCCCCGGGCGGGGATGTAGAGTCCCACGAAGGAGACCGTCACCAACATCACGGTGACGGTGCCGAACACCCACGGGTCCCGAGGGCTGACGCCGACGAGGACCCCGGCCATGCCGCTTCCCAACACCAGGGCGAGCCCCAGGCCGACCACCAGGCCGAGGATGGCTCGACGACTTCCCTCGCGGATCACCAGGCGCACGACGTCGCCCCGGTGGGCGCCCATGGCCAGGCGAAGCCCGATCTCGCTCTTCCGTTGGGCCGTGGCATACGCCGTGACCCCGTAGATCCCGATGGCTCCGAGGAGCAAGGAGAGGAGGGCGAAGACGCCCATGAGGTTCCCGAGTATGGCGAAGCCGCCGATGCGGTCGTCCACGAGGTCTTCCATGGTCCGAACGGTGTGGAGCGGAATGTCGGCATCCACGGCCCACATCGCCTCCTGGATGGCCGTCACGAAGCTCAGCGGTGACCCGGCAGTACGGACGGCGAGGGTTCGGCTGCGGACGTCGGCCTGATCCGCGGGCAGGTACATGGCCGGTTCGTGAGGTCGGTCCACCGCCCGCTCGATGGCGTTCTCCACCACGCCGACGACCTGGGCGGACCACGTGTCTCCCGAGGTGACCCGGGTGCCGAGTGGCTCTTCACCTGGTCCCAGATACCGTTCGACGAACGCTTCGTTGACGATGGCGACTCTGGGGGCCTCGGCGTCGTCGGCGTCGAGGAAGGTCCGGCCCACCGTCACACGGTACCCGAGCGCCTCCAGCAGGCCGGGGGACGCGATGGTGAGCCGAACGGTGCGCTCACGCTCGTCGACACTGTTCGCGATGCGAATGGACCGGCTCCAGTTGGACCCCTCCAACGGTGCGCTCTGGGTGGTGCCGGCGGCGACGACGCCCGGGACTTCTCGGACGCGCTGCTCGACGTCGGTCCAATAGGTCCGGGCGGCCACATCGGAGTCGTACTGGGCGGCGGGTAGATCCACACGAAGCGTCACCACGTCGGCGGGGTCGAAGCCCAGGTCGCGAGTCCGCATCTCCATGACGCTCTTCACCAGGAGTCCCCCTCCCACGAGGAGGACCGCCGCCATGGCGGTCTGGAGAACCACCAGGGCGCTGCCGAACCGATGGCCGGACCGGGTGCGGCCCGAACGGCCACCGTCGCGTAGCGCGTCGGCATCGATCCGCGATGTGCGCAGGGCCGGGGCGAGGCCGAAGAGAACGGCCGACCCCACCGTGATGGCCGCCGTGTACGCCAGTACCGAGGCGTCCATGCCGAACTGGAAGACCGGAGGCATGGTGGACGGCAGGGCGGACACGATGGCCCGATAGCCCCACGTTGCTCCCGCCAGACCCAGGACGCCACCGATCCCCGCCAGGACCACGCTCTCGGTGAGGAGCTGGCGAATGACGCGACCCCGACCTGCTCCCAGTGCCACCCGGACCGCGATCTCCCGACGGCGCCCACCTGCCCGTGCCAAGAGGAGGTTGGCGACGTTGACGCACGCCATCAGGAGAATGAAGCCCACGGCGGACATGAGGATGATGGAGGCCTGGGAGGCGATGTCTCCCACGACGTCCTGATGAAGCGGGTAGACCTCCACCGTCCACCCCTCGTTGTCGGGAAACTCGGCCTCCAGGTCCCGGGCAATGCTCGTGAGCTCGGCTCTGGCCAGCTCCACGCTCGCTCCGTCGGCCAGCCGTGCGACGGCGTTGGCGCTGTGGTTCCCGCGGGGAGCCGACGCCGCGTCGAACGCAAAGGGCCGGAGCACATCCGGGCGACCGTCGTGGAAGAGGAAGTCGGCGGCGAGGACGCCCACCACCGTGACGGGCTCACCGTCGAGTGTGAGCACCGACCCCACCACGTCGGGGTCGCGGGCGAAGCGACGCTCCCAGAAGCCGTCACTGAGGATGGCCACACGGTCGATGCCCGGGCCCATCTCGTCGGGTCGGAAGTCACGGCCCACGGCGGGGCCGCGGCCGAAGACCGACAGGAAGTTCGGCGTGACCCGCAGGGCCGAGACGAGCTCGGGCGCGTCTCCGCCGGTGAGATTGAAGCCGTCCTCGTCGAAGACCGTGAGATCCGTGAGCGTGCCGGCGCGTTCGCCCCAGTCCAGTGCATCGGCGTGGCTCACGTCCGTGCCCGACCATCCCAGCTCGGGGTTGGCGGCCCAGATGGCGATGAGCTCCTCGGGCTCCTCGTACGGCAGGGGCGTGAGCATGAAGCCGTCGACGACGGTGAAGACCGCTGCGTTCGCCCCGATCCCCAGACCGATGGTCAGCACCGCCGCGAGGGCGAAGACCGGCCTCCGCTTGAGGGAACGGACGGCGTACGTCAGGTCTGCGCGAATGGTGTCCATGAGGTCTCCTCTCTCCCGTCGTCGTGCCCGTCTCCCTTCGGCGCGAGCGGACCATCCGCCCGTGCACGCGTCCACCACCGCCCCGCCCCACACTCGAAAAACTCCCCACACGCCGCGCCGTCGCCGCTCCAATGCGAGGAGCGAAAGAAGCGCCTCCTCCATCTCCTCGCCGTACCGGTCCCGGTGGTGCCGTGGGTACAGGAGGAGCAGCAGCAGGTAGGCCCGACGCGCGCGGGGCGAGGTCATGCGGTCAGGCGCCTCCGTCGACCGCGGCCTGCGCGGCTCGAACGAGCACCGCCAGGCGCTGCGCCTCTTCGTGAAGCGCTTGTCTGCCCTGGGCCGTGATGGCGTAGAAGCGCCGCTTGCCCCCCTCCGTCGGCGCGTCGGCCGGCGGATCCACCTCTCGGACGAGGCCTGCGTCCTCCATGTCACGGAGGGCGCCGTAGAGTTTTCCGGGCCAGAGCTTCAGCCGTCGCTCGGTCCGCTCATAGACGTCCTCCATGATGGCCGTCCCATGGAGGTCGCGCTCGGCCACAGCGAGAAGAATGTGGAACCAGTGGGGCTTCAGTTTCGTCAGCGGGCTCATGCGGCGTCCTATGTGTACGATTTCGTATCTATACGAATCTCTATCGATAGAGGATTCACGGGCAAGGGGGTCAGCGAGCCGGCGGGCTGGCGTGTCTGTAGATTGAGGGTTCTTCCGGGCTGAGGGCACGCCCGTTCACAGAATGGTTCGTCAGGAGTCGGTATCCATGAGTCGTACGACGTTTGCCTGGTCCGGCGGTCTCACCGCCGCGGCCTTCACGCTGGCCTCGGCGTTCGCCCTGTCTCCTTCCCTGAATCCGGCATCCGGCGAGTTGGCTGCCCAGGAGGACATGTCCCGGGTCGAACGCGCCTTCTCCGACATGGACTACCGCTACGTCGGACCGTCTCGCGGCGGCCGGGTCACGGCGGTCGCCGGTCACGCCGCCCACCCCTTCACCTTCTACATGGGCGGGACCGGTGGCGGCGTCTTCAAGACGGACGACTACGGCAACACCTGGCATCCCATCTCCGACGGCTTCTTCGAGACGGGCTCCATCGGCTCGATTCGGGTAGCGCCGTCGGACCCCGACGTCGTCTACGTGGGCACCGGCTCGGATGGCATCCGGTCCAACGTCATCACCGGGCGGGGTCTCTACTACTCCGACGATGCCGGTGAGACGTGGGAGCGTCGCGGGCTCGTGGAGATGGGTCAGCTCGGCGCCGTCGAGGTCCATCCCGAGAACGCGGACATCGCGTGGGTCGCGGCCCTGGGCAACCCGTGGGCGAAGACGATGGAGCGGGGGGTGTACAAGACGACGAACGCCGGGCGCACGTGGGAGCAGGTGCTCTTCACGTCGGATTCGGTGGGCGCCATCGACCTCGAGATCAATCCGGCGAACCCCGACGAGATCTATGCCGCCATGTGGCGCGGACAGCGTCAGCCGTGGACCATCATCTCGGGCATGGAAGCCGGCGCCGAGGAGGACGGCATCTGGAAGTCCACCGACGGCGGGAGCACGTGGCGGATCGTCCGTGATGGACTTCCCACCGGACTCATCGGGAAGATCGACCTTTCGGTCTCCGCCGACATGCCGAACCGCGTGTATGCCCTGGTGGAGACCACCGATCCGCTGGAGGGGCTGTACCGCTCCGACGACTACGGCGAGACGTGGTCGCTGGTGAGCAACCAGCGGGGTCTCATGAACCGGCCGTTCTACTACACCAACGTCGTCGCCGACCCCACCGACGGCGACCATGTCTACGTGGAGAACGAGGGCTCGTACGAGTCCTTCGACGGCGGTCAGACCTTCGAGCGCGTGCCAACGCCCCACGGCGACAACCACGACCGCTGGATCAACCCCACCAACCCCATGGTGCAGGTCCAGTCCAACGACGGCGGCGCCAACGTCACCCTGGACGGCGGGGCGACCTGGTCGTCGCAGTACAACCAGCCCACCGCCGAGCTGTACCAGGTCGACGTGGATGATCGCTTCCCGTACTGGCTCTACGCCGGTCAGCAGGACAACAGCACCATCCGTGTACCGAGCAACCCGCCGGCTACCGGTTCTGCAGGTGGCCACACCGGCAACTGGGAGGCCGTGGGCGGATGTGAAACGGGCCCTGTCGTGCCCAAGCCCGGCGACGCCGCCATCGTGTATGCCAACTGCAAGGGACGCTTCGGCCGATACAACCAGGACACCGGCCAGGAGAAGCAGTACTACGTCGGCTTCCAGAACCTCTATGGCGCCAATCCGGCGGACCTGAACTACCGCTTCCAGCGGGTGGTGCCCATCGAGGTCTCACCCCACGACGCCAGCACGGTCTACCACGGGTCGCAGTTCGTCCACAAGACCACCGACGAAGGCGTGACCTGGGAGCAGATCTCACCGGACCTCACCGCGTTCCGACCCGAGCGACAGACCGTGTCGGGCGGTCCCATCACCCGCGACATCACAGGCGAGGAGCACTACTCGGTCCTGTACGCCATCGAGGAGTCACCGGTTCAGGCCGGCGTCATCTGGGCCGGCTCCAACGACGGACTCGTCCAGGTCACCCGCGATGGTGGGCGAACGTGGACCGACGTCACGCCCCCGGACATGGCGCCGGAGGGTCGGGTCCAGACCATCGACCCGTCGCCCCACCGGGCGGGCAAGGCGTACTTCGCCTACTACCGCACGCTCCTCGGCGACCTCACGCCCTTCATCTACAAGACGGAGGACTTCGGGCAGAGCTGGACGCTCCTGACCCCGGGGCACAACGGCATGCCTTCGCACCACGCCACGCGCGTCATCCGCGAGGACACCGAGCGTGAGGGCCTCCTCTTCGCCGGTACCGAGTTCGGGATGTACGTGTCGATGGACGACGGTACGACGTGGGAGAAGTTCCAGTACGATCTCCCCCGCACGCCCATCACCGACATCAAGGTGCACCAGGGCGACCTGGTGCTCTCGACCATGGGTCGGGGCTTCTGGATCATGGACAACCTGTCGCCGCTTCGTCAGGCGGCCGCCGCCATGGCGGAAGACGCCTACTTCTTCGAGCCCGAGGATGCCTACCGGCTCCGGGGCGGTGGCTTCGGCGGATTCGTCCAGGCCGGTCCCGAAGAGCCCGAGTACTCGCCGGTAGGCGCCATGCTCGACTACATGCTTCCCGCCAGCGTCCGGTCGGTGGAGCTGAGCATTCACGATGCGTCGGGCGAGATGATCCGACTGTACGAGAGCGAGGGGCCCGGGATCACCACGGAGCGTGCCCAGGAGATGCGTGCACCGTTCTTCCAGACCCGCGGCGCGCCTTCGCCGGGCACGAAGGCAGGACACAACCGGTTCGTGTGGGACCTCACCGTCCCCGGTCCCGGCGGCGCGGCGCGTGGCGGCCCCATGGTCGTGCCCGGGCGCTACACCGCGAGGCTCACCGTCGACGGCACTCGGCACGAACGGTCGTTCAACGTGCTGATGGATCCGCGGGTGGCCGCCGACGGCATCACGGTGGCCGACCTTCAGGCCCAGTTCGATCTCGCCCTCGAGATCCAGGCGGCCATCGAGGACGCGGATCAGACCATCGAGCGGCTGAGGGGCGTCCAGGAGCGCGTGTCGGAGGGCACGGACGTGGAGCGTCAGCTCGAGGAGATCGAGCGCGCCCTCCTCACCGACGACACCATTTCGAGCTATCCGCAGCCCATGCTGCGCGATCAGTTCAACTACCTGTATCGGAACAGCATCAGCGCCGATCAGGAGCCCGCCGTGGACATGTACGAGCGGCTCGAGCAGCTGGTCACCGAGCTCGAGCAGCACAAGAGCCGGCTCGAGCGGTTGAGCCGTATGGTCACCGACGGCTAGAACGACTCCAACGGTCCGCCCGGCCTCCCTCTCGGGGGTCGGGCGGGTCGGCTTCGAGGGTCGGGTCGACCCGAAGGGTGGGACGGACTCGGAGGGCGGACGCCGTTCGGCGACCCGCGCCTACTCGACAATGCGCGCGAGCCAGGCAGCCAGCTGATCCGTGACCAGTGGGTCGAAGGGCTCACCGAGATCCTCGTACTCGTCTAGGCCTCCCGTCCCCGCTCGCTGGAAGAGGTGGTTCAGCCCCGGCGCGTCGAGGACGTCGATGCGGGGGCACCGCCCTGACCGCAGTGCGTGCAGTGCGCCGTCCAGGTCTTTCCGCGGATTCACCTGGGTGTCCTTGCTCCCGATGCACAGGCACGTAGGGACCGGGACGGCCGCGAGTATCTCCGCGGGAGCCATCCGGAGGATGAACCGCCACTCCCACTCCAGAAGGTCCTCGACGATCTCGGCCACGGGGCCCCCCACGCCGAAGTGGTCCACCGCGATGTCCTCGAGCGCGGCTTCGAGCTTCGTCCGCTGGTCGGCGTCGAGGCGCTCCGGATAGGTCTCGAGGACGCGGAAGCACCGGAGCTTGAAGGCCAGGAGTCCCTCGGCCTCTTCGTCGGTCCACCCCTCGGCTTGGCAGATCCTGCGGTGCTGGTCGACGAGAACGTCGAGTCCCGGCCGCCCTGCGCCTGCTATGAGCGCGAGACCGCGGACGACCCCGGCGTTCTCTACGGTGGCCCGGGCAGCAATTAGGGCGCCCTGACTGTGACCGAGCAGGACGACGCGCGGAAGGGGAGAGAGGTGCGCGCGGAGATACTCGAGGCAGCAGCGGACGTCCGCCACCAGCTCGTCGGACGTGGACTCCTGGAGGCCACCCGTGCTGCCTCCCACCCCGCGATCGTCCCACGATGCCGCAGCGTGACCGGCTTCGGCGAGACGGAATCGAAGGGCCCTGAACGTGGCCTGGCCGGCGACGGTTTGATCCCGGTCCTGGGGACCCGAGCCCGAGAGGAGGAGCACGACCGTCGAAGGGGCGTCCCGGTCGGGTAGGGTCAGGGTCCCTTCCAGCGTCACGCCGCGCGTCGATCCGGGGAACCGGATGTGGGTGTCGATGGGCATGGGCGACTTCGTCATGGTGGCCGAACGAAGTCCACAAGCTACATCTTCGGTGGAGGCGTCAGGACCCGGTGTGACTCGAGGAGCGGGATCCATGCAGACGACATCGAAGGTGTTTCGGGCTTCCTGGATCTCGCTCCTGGTCGGCCTGATCGTGGCCGTGCTTTCGCCGGTCCTCGCCGGTCGGGTTGGGGCAGCCGTGCCGGGGTGGGACAATCTGGACGACGCGCTGAACGTCCTGTTCGGTGGCTGGCTGCTCGCCCTGCTCTGTCTGCTCGTGGCGCTGAGCACGGGTCTGCGCGTCTGGAGGGAGCATAAGGTCGTGCTCCTCTGGGTCGTCCCCATCTCGGGCGTCGTGCTGTTTCTCGTGGCTTGGGGTGTCGGGGCCCTGGTGGGTCCGTACTGGGATCCGAGTTGGATGTAGGAACGTGGTGACCCTGCCCATGCAAACGATGCCCCGGCGGAGGCCCGGTGTCGGACGAACGTTCTTGATGGTCGGCGCGGCCCTCTTGACGGCTGATCCCGTCCGCGCGCAGCTGGTCACCGGGTGGGGTCTGGGCACCACCTGGTCCAACATGGTGACGTCCGAGACCAACGGAGGGTGGCAGGGCAATTCGCCGCGGCGGCACTTCACGCTCTGGGTCACGAAGCACCTCGGGTACCGGGGCCCGGTGAAGATGGACGTAGCCGCTCACCTGGTCCCCAAAGGCTTCGAGGTGACGGGCCCGACCATCCATGCCGAGTGGCTGGACATCCCGTTCACCGTCACCCTTCCGGCTCGGGGCTCCGGTCTTTTCTTTTCGGGCGGGCCTTATGTGGGCCTTCGCGTCCATTGCTCTAGAAGCGCCCGCACGGTGATCGGGCTGGTGGACGAGGGATGCGGCCGATACGAGGAAGACCCCCTGAACTGGGACCCCATCCGGTGGTGGGACGTGGGTGTACGGGGGGACGTAGGCCTTCGCTTCACCAATGAAGAGAGGGGTTCGTTCATGATCGGTGCGGGTATGTCCCGGAGTATCATCGACCTTCGTCCCGAAGACTTCGGACGCACTCGCAACGAGGTCGCGTCGTTGTGGGTGGCTTTCGAAGGTCCCGTCCGGTGAAGGTCCTTCTCTTCGGTGCCACGGGCATGATCGGCAGCGGCGCGCTCCTCGAGTGCATGGACCACGACGACGTCACCGGTGTGCTTTCCGTCGGTCGGCGTCCAACCGGTGTGACGCACCCGAAGCTCGACGAGATCGAACACGACGACTTCCTCGACTACTCGTCGACGATAGAGCGCTTCGCAGACTGCGACGCCTGCCTGTTCTGCTTGGGTGTCTCCGCGGCCGGGATGTCCGAGGAGTCGTACCGGCGGGTCACCCGTGACTTCACCCTGGCCGCTGCCGATGCCCTCTGGTCTGTACGCCCCGGCGCCACGTTCTGCTACATCTCTGCCGCGGGATCGGACCCGGAACAGAAGAGCCGAATGATGTGGGCTCGCGTCCGGGGCGGGCTGGCGCAGGATCTGCTGGCGCGGGGCGGCGGACCAACGTGGATATTTCGGCCGGGTTTCATTCAGCCCATGAGAGGCGTCACCTCACGCACGACCCTCTACAACGTGGCGTATGCCGTGGCGGGCCCCCTCTTTCCCCTTCTCGACCGTGTCGCTCCCCGGCACGTCACCACCACAGAGCGTTTGGGACTCGCCCTCATCCGGGCCGCCCGGGACGGGGCACCGAAGACCTTCCTGGACAACGGCGACATCAACGCCCTGGCGAAAGCCGAAGTCGTGGATCGAGGAGCTTCCCAGTCCTGATGGGCCGTCAGCAGCGTCCGGTCATGACGCTCGAACCACCGGGCGTCATGTAGTACGAGCAGTTTCCGTCGCTGCCCATGCTCCCGAAGAGCCCGCGCCGCGTGTAGCTCGATCCTCCCGCCTGCTGCTGGGCCAGCGCGGCGAGATTGAAGAACGCCGGACCGCCCTCGAACCCTCCCACGCCCAGTGCGTTCATCCAGTACCTGCCCGGCATCGTGTAGCCCGCCAACTGCTGGAGGTAGAGCACCTCGGTGAGGTGGAGTTCCCGTCCGTTGATGAAGATCTGCGTCCCGGCGCCGCCGGACGCGTCGGCCTGGAGGGGTCCGCCGAGTTCCATTCCGGGTGGCATCTGGCCCATGGTCGGTCCGCCATGCATGCCCCACAAGCCCGAGATCGGGTCGTACCAGTACGCTCCGTCGGGCACCTGGACGGTCATGGGAAGACCGAACTTTCCCATCTCGCGGACGAAGTCGTCCTGGGTCACCGCCATCCCGTTCACGCGAACGCCCTGCTGAGCGTCAACCGCGTGGGGAGCAACCAGCAACGATGAGGCGAAGAGAGCCAGGAGAGGGGCCATCGAGTGCCGGCCCATGATCATTCCTCCATCGGGGGGGCTGCGACCATCGAGTCTTCCGCATCATTCCCGCGACGTACTCGTTTGTCAAAGCCCCCGCTCTCCCCGTCCCACCGTTGCGCTACTCCTCCCTCAACGCCTCCGTCGGAGCGATGCGGGTGGCGCGCCGCGCCGGAAGGAGACTCGCCGCGAATCCAACGGCCATGAGAAGGACGGGAACGGTGGCGAAGGTGGTGGGATCGGTGGGCTCCACCGCCCCCCCTCGGCCTACTCCTGGCGCAGCGCCGACGCCGGCGGAATCCGCGATGCCCTGCGCGCCGGCATGAGCGTCGCCGCCGCCGCCACGACGGCCAGGAGCACGGTGACCGACGCCACCGTCAGCGGGTCGTAGGGAGAGACGCCGAAGAGCAGGCTTTGCAGAACCCTCGCCCCGGCGAGGGACGCCACCAGACCCACCACGATGCCCGCGATGGCCGGCTGGGCTCCCTGCCGGAGCACCAGGCGCATGACGTCGTCCGAGCTCGCCCCCAGAGCGATGCGGATCCCGATCTCCCGGGTCTGTCTCGTCACCAGATAGGCGACCACGCTGTACAGCCCGACGGCAGCCAGCACGATGGCCAGAACGGAAAAGACACCGAGCAGGGTGAGGTAGAAGCGCGTCGGCGCCAGGACCTCGTGAACCCGGTCCTCCAGGCGATGGACGTCCGTGACGGCGAGGTCCGCGTCCAGGGAGGCCAGCACCTCGCGGGCAGCCGGCATGGCCGACTCGACCCCGGGAGCCAGGTGCAGGACGGCGTATTGGGAGTTGGCGGCGAACTGGGCGTTGGGGATGTAGATGGCCGGCTCCGGCTCCTCCATGGGGCTGAGCCTGCGGACGCTCCCCACGACGCCGACGATGGTGCGTGACGGGTCGCCGGCGAAGCCCCACGAGACGTCGCTGTCCAGCTCCGTACCCAACGGCTCACCAGGGGGGAAGTAGCGATCCACGAACGCTTGGTTCACCACTGCGACAGGTCGGTTGTCCCGACGGTCGGCAGGCTCGAGCCAGCGGCCTTGGAGTAGCGTGAGGCCGGCCGCCTCGAGATAGCCCGGCGTCACGAGACGGATGGGCACCGACGACCGGTCCGCCGCGGCGGGCTCAGGGCGGTCCACAAGCGCGAACGCGGCGCTGTTGTTGCCCGACGCCAGCCGAATGCCGAACCCCATGCCGGCCGCCTGGATCTCGGGTCGTGCGTTCAGCGCCATCTCCAGCTCTTCGTAGAAGCGGGCCACGCCCAAGGAGTCGTAGCGGCTGTCGGGGGCCGACACGCGGAAGCGCTCGACGCCGTCGGACCGGAATCCGAGGTCCACCGCCCGGGCCTCGGAGAGGGTCCGGAGCATGAGGCCGGCTCCGAGGAGGAGGAAGAGCGAGAGGGCGACCTCACCCACGAGCAGCAACGAACGGAACCGGCCCGCCCCGCGGGAGCCGCTGGTCCGCTGTCCGCTACCCAGGCCTTCCGAGAGGGAGACCGAGGAGAGCTCCCGGGCCGGCAAGAGTCCGAAGAGCACCGTCACCGCGAAGACGGTGAGCACGGTGAAGCCCATGACGGTGGCGTCCATCCCGATCTCGTCGACGCGAGGCAGTGCGTCGGGCGCCATGGCCAGCAGGACCTGCGTGCCCCAGAAGGCGAGGGCGAGTCCCACCGTTCCGGCGAGGACCGCGAGGAGGAGGCTCTCGGTGAGAAGCTGTCGTGCGATACGCGTCCGGCTCGCACCCAGCGTCGAGCGAAGCGCCACCTCACCTCGGCGGCCACCGGCCCGGACCAGCATCAGGTTGGCCACGTTGGCGCACGCGATGAGGAGCACCATGACCACGGCTCCGAGCAGCACCCACAAGCCCAGGCGTACCTCCGCGACCTGGGAATCGATGAGGCGCCTCAACTCGAAGGTCTCGTACTGGTGGGCGTCGGGATCGACTTCCGCGAGGCCTTCACCGGCGCGCACGAAGCCCGCCTCCGCCACCTCGAGGGATGACCCCGGCTGAATGCGACCGATGGTCCTCAGGATCCGGCATCCGTGGCCGCAGTCCTCGGGATTGTGCCGTCGGGGCAGCCACACCTCGGACTGACTCGGGAAGCCGAAGCCCTCCGGGGCGACACCCACGATCTCCCACGGCTCCCCACTCAGGGTGATGGCCCGACCGAGCACGTCCGGGTCCCTACCGAGTCGCTCGGTCCAGAATCCGTGGGACACCACGGCGACCCGGGGACCGTCCGGCACGTCGTCGGCACGGTTCAGGTCCCGCCCCATGGCCGGCGCGGTGCCCAGGACCTCCATGAGACCGTCGGTGACGCGCGCGCCGGAGATCACCTCGGGCTGCCCAAGACCCGTCAGCGTCGGATTCGAGGCGGAGTACCCGGCGAGGAGCACCCCGTCGACCTCCTCCTGGAAGGCGCGGACGTCCGGGTGGTCCACGGTCTGATTCCTCGTGCCTCGGAGGGTGAAGACCGGGACCACCTCGAAGAGGGCGTCGGAGTCGGGATACGGAAGGGGCTGGAGTAGCACGCCGTTGACCACGGTGAACATGGACACGGTGGCCCCGATCCCGAGTGCCAGCGTGATGATGGCCGCCGCCGTGAAGGCGGGTCGTCGCAGCAGCGTTCGCACGCCGAACTTCATGTCGTTCATCCACCCGTCCATCGTCATCGTCTCCCGTGCCATGTGTCCGGCCGCCGCGCGGCCACGTTCGATCCATTCCAACACGGCCTGCCAGACGACATCGGCATACGCTGCCAACGCCGTGCGGGCGGCCTTCCCTTCAGCCCTCGCCTCGCGCAGCCGGTCCTCGAAGAGCCGCGTCATGTCCCGCCCGTACTCCGCCCTCAGATCTCCCGGGAGGAGCAGGAGCGCCCAGGCGTAGACGCGTGCGAGGGTCGGGTCCATCGACTCAGGCCCGTGGCGTGAGGAGATCGGCTGCCTGATCGACGAGACTCTTCAGCCGCATCGCCTCCGCCCGGGCCACCGCTTCACCCAGCGCTGTGACCGTGAAGTACCGCCGCCGCTGGTCGTCGATCGCCGGGTCGGGGCGCTCGTCGGTCTCCTCGATGAGCCCCTGTTCGTGCAACGTGCGGATGCGTCGATACAGGTTCGCGGGCATGATGGAGCCCGAGACGCCCGGGTCTGCCTCCAGGGCCTTCACCAAGGCGTACCCGTGCTGCTCCTCCTCCCGCAGCGCCACCAGGATCCGGAAGCTGTTGGGGTGCAGCGGTAGAAACGATTCGACGTCGAAGGCGCTCACGGCTGTCTCTCGTGCGGAGTGGACCCACTAGTGTCACCGTGACACTAGATGGATCCACAGTAGTGTCACGGTGACACTAGTGCAAGTCGACGGGGCCAAGAGAAGGCTGACCAGGACAGGGTGACGGTCCGGCCAGGAGGTCGTGAAAGCGGCCTACGACGTCGCGAAGGCCTTCACCGCATCCTCGCCCAGCACCCGATCCAGCGTCTCCACCAGACGCTCTCCGTCCTGCTGGGAGAAGGTCATGGGCGGCTTGATCTTCAAGACGTTGTGGGCCGGACCGTCGGCGCTGAGGAGGACGCCCAGCTCCTTGGCGCGGTTCACGACGTAGTGGGCGATCTCGGCCGAGGGGGTTTTCGCCGCGCGATTCGACACCAGCTCGATGCCGAGGAAGAGGCCCCGTCCGCGAACGTCGCCGATGCAGTCGTGGTGCATGGCGAGACCGGCGAGGCCGGCCTTGAGGGTGCCTCCGACGACGGCCGCGTGCTCCCTGAGCTGATCGGCCTTGATGACGTCGAGGACCGCGAGACCGATGGCCGCCGAGACGGGGTTGCCGCCGAAGGTGCTGAAGAACTCCATCCCGTTGTCGAACGACGCAGCGATCTCGGGCGTGGTGACCACCGCACCGATGGGATGGCCGTTCCCCATGGGCTTGCCCAGGGTGACGATGTCCGGCGTCGCCTCCCCCGACTGGAAGCCCCACATGTGGGAGCCCACCCGGCCGAAGCCGATCTGGACCTCGTCGGCGATGCACACGGCGCCCGCCGCTCTGGCGTTGCGGAAGGCCGCCTTGAGGTACCCGGGGGGCGGCTCGATCTGACCGGCGCAGGAGAGGATGGCCTCCGCGATGAAGGCCGCCGGCGGATGCCCGTCGGTGCCGAGGCTGGCGAACGCGTCGCGGACGTGGCCGGCGTACCGTTCTGCGCGGCCCGATTCGCTGCGTCCGTACAGGCCCCTGTAGTCGTCGGGCAGGGGGGTCGTCCGGACCCAGCGGGGCGCTCCCGTGCCTCCTCGCCGTGCGTGCTTGTAGTGGCTGACGTCGATGAGGGCCTGCGAGTGGCCGTGGTAGCCCGACTCGATGGCGACGACGCCGGTACCGCCCGTGTGGGCCCGGGCGAGGCGAAGCGCCAACTCGTTGGCCTCCGACCCCGAGTTCACGAAGAAGCACACCGAGAGCGGATCGGGGAGGAGGGCTCCCAGGCGCTCGGCATACTCGAGGACCGATTCGTGGAGATAGCGGGTGTTGGTGTTGAGGACGCCCATCTGCCGACGTCCGGCCTCCACCACCTCCCTGCGCTCGTGACCGACGTGGGCCACGTTGTTGATGCAGTCCAGGTAGCCGCGTCCGAGCTCGTCGTAGAGGTGGGTGTCGATGCCCCTCACGATGTGGAGTGGCGCATCGTACGAAAGGCTCAGGTTGGCGCCGAAGGCTGCTTCCCTGCGCGGTCCGAGGTCGGCCGACTCGGTGAATGTGGTCTCTCCGGGCAGGCGCAGGAGCAGGTTGGGGTCGGGTGAGAACGACGACCAGATGGCGCGCTCCCGGGGCAACGCCACCCCGGGGAACTCGCCCTCCCGATCCAACAGATCCGTCATGATCTGGAAGTGGAGATGCGGCGGCCAGTCGCCGTTCTCCGGGTAGGGACCGATGCGCGCGATGACGTCGCCCGCCGCCACTTCGGCGCCCACCTCGAGATCCGCGACGGACGCCCGCTCCAGGTGTCCGTACAGCGTCCAGAACGGACCGGCCGGTCCGTCGTGCTCGAGGATCACCGTGGGTCCGTAGTCGAGCCCCTCCCCGTTGTCCTGAACCGACTTCACCCTCGCCTTGAGCGGCGCCCTGACCTCCGCCCCGGCCTGGTCGAAGAGGTCGATGCCGAGATGGATGGTCCGACGCTCCCTGGGGTCGCCCTCCCGTCCGGCGAAGGTGTCGGTGAGGTAGAAGGCCCGCGGCTCCAGATACCGCCCGATTCCGACTTCCGCGCCCCGGTCCTCCATCTCACGAAACACGCGACGGGTGAACGCCTGCGTGTCCGCGGTGTCCCGTCCGTGCAGGAGAGGGCTGGCCACGCTCAGGTCCAGGACGCACGTGGCGTCGTCGGCGTCGGGAAGCTCCATGACGGGCTCGACCTTCTGCTCCCCCAGCCACGTCACCAGGTGTCGGGACGTGCGGCTTGCCGGAAGCCCGGCGGCATCACGCAGGACACCCTCCGCGAAGGCCACGGGGATCCGGTCGAGGGTGCGGATCATGTCCCAGGCCGGCTGCTCGGTGACGGTGGCGTACTCGTCGACCTGCTCCATCTGATGGCGCTTCCACGCCGAGATGCTCACGCTCGCCCCCAGCCGTGCCCGGGCAAGCGCGTAGACGACGTCGATTTCGTCCACGCTCAGCGGCGTCCGCTCGTGGAATCCCCTCACCACGGCGGCGGCCGACATGAGCGGGTCGTCCGTCCCGAGAATGGCGTAGGCGATGGTGATGCCCAGGTCGAAGACCCTCGGAGCCGAGTGGGCGTCGCCGAGATCGATGATGCCGGTCACACGACGGGGTCCCTGGCCCGGCGCCGATACGAGCACGTTGTAGTCGTTGACGTCGCCGTGGATGACCTGGGAGCCGAGGCCCAGGAAGTCGGGCTCGCGCCGAATCCACTCCTCGTGGATCGCCTGGATCAGCCGCAACTCCTCACCGTGGAAGAGTTCGAAGCAGCGCTCCATCACGAGACCCGAGCGACCGAGGGCCCAGTCCAGATCCATGCGAGCCGGGGGGTGGTCGGGGTAGGCACCCAGGGCACTGTCGAGCTGGGCCAAACGGACGCCCAGGTCATGGAGAAGGTCCAGCGACCGCGGGCGGGCCTCGGCGAGTAGGCCGCCCTCCAGGTACTGGACCACACGGAGCCGGTGCTCCTGCCCACGACCGTCGGTGTGCTTCACGATGCGCCGGTCGTCGGTGGAGCGGAGCACCGTGGGTGCGAAGCCGTCGGTGGCCCGATGGAGGTGCTCCACCAGGTCCGCTTCGATCTCCAGAATCTCGTCGGACTCGTCGGGGGTGCTGACCTTCACCACCCACCGCTCCCCCTCGGCGCTCTCGAAGAGGAAGTTCAGGTCCCGATCCCCAGGCAGCGGAGTCAGCCGCCCCTCCATGCCGTAGTGCTCCCGCACGCCCTGGAGGACGTCGGCCTCGGCGATGTCCGGCCGGTTCTGGATCTTGATCATGGTGCGTATCTACAGGCGAGCGCGTTGAAGCCCCGGGGCTTTCGCCGGGCCTGTAAGATTACGGCTTTTCGCCTCAGCGGGAGGGCCGGGTGTCCTCGGTCCCGACCCTTGCTCCTCAGTCCGCCTGCAGAGCCTCCCGTGGATCGACGCGCGTCGCTCGTCTCGCGGGAAGCACGCCCGCCACCATCGCCGCCGCCAGCAGGGTGGCGGAGACCATGGCGTAGGTCAGCGGATCCCGCCCCGAGACGCGGAAGAGCAGGGGCTCGACGTACCCTGCCAGCGCCGCGGCGATGACGAGACCGATCCCGATGCCGACGCCGGCCAGGACTAGCGCCTGCCGTAGGATCATGCCCACGATCCTGTTCCGGTCGGCACCCAGGGCCGACCGCACGCCGATCTCGTGACGCCGAAGGGCCACGTCGAAGGCGAGAGTGCTGTAGAGCCCCCACGCGGCTACCACGAGAGCCAGCAGCCCGAACACCGTGAACATGGAGGCACCCAGCCGCCACGAGCGAAGCTGGGGCTCGACGTAGCTATTCAGCGGATCTGCGGCGACGAAGCGGATCTGGCTCGACGCCGATCGCGCCTCGCCACGGATCCGGTTCAGGGCGATGGCGGCGTCGTCGGATCGGACGCGGACCATGAGGGCCTGGGGGGGACCCTGAAACGCCGGGTGACCCTGATTCACGTAGTAGAGGAAGTGATCGTCTTCTACCAGCGACTGCCGGCGGTGGTTCTCGACGACGCCCACCACCTGCGTGCACGTTCCGTCCTCCAGATCGTCGAAGAGGAGGCACTGCCCGACGGCGCTCTCCTCCGGCCAGATGGCTCGTGCCATGCTCTCGCTCAGCACCGCCACGGGGGGAGCGCCGGAAGCCTCGTCCTGGGCCTCGATGCCTCGCCCCTCGACGATGGTGAGTGCCATGGTCTCGAAGTAGCCGGCGCCGACCTTGTTCACGTACGGGCCCCCATTGTGGTGCTTCGGGATGGAGTCTCGACCGGGCACGCGCGGTTGTCCGAGGCTTATGCTCGAGCGGAAGGGCACCGTGTAGGTGAGAGCGGTGGAGGCGATGTCGGGAAGCCGACCGACGGTGGACTGCACCTCTCCGTAGATCCGGGCGCGGACATCGCCCGGCAGCGTCTCGTTCCATTCCAGGGTCGTGACCACCAGCCCGTCGGTGTCGTAGCCCAGATCCACTTCCTGCGCCCGGTCGAGGCTCTGGACGAAGAGGCCGGCCCCCACCAGGAGGACCACCGACAGGGCGGCCTGGGCGAGCAGGAGGGGTGCCCTGAAACGCGAGCGCCCATCGGCGCCGGACCGGGCTCCGGCTCGGAGGACCTCTCCGGGCTCTCCTCGCGCCGACTGGAGGGCGGGGATGAGACCCGTCACGAGACCCGCCGCCAACGTTGCCATGAGCGTGAAGACGAGCAGGCGACCCCCCAGGCCCGTGTCGTTGAACGCTACATCGGGCAGGAGCGCTTGATGCACCGCGTCGCCGAGGAACCGTCCCACGGCGACGGCGGCCACCGCGCCGAGCCCGGCAAGAACGAGACTCTCCACGACGGAGTCGCGGACCAACTGCCAGCGCCCGACGCCCAGGGTGAGGCGCACGGCCGTCTCCCGCCGTCGTCGCAACGATCGGGCGAGGAGGAGATTCGCCACGTTGAAGCAGGCGATGAGCAGAACGACCAGGGATACGCCGGCCAGCCATCGAGCCACGCTGGACTCGCTGCTCGCCGTCGGCCCGCGTGCCGCGATGACGGACGAGACGAGGATCTGGGCGCCCTCGTCGTAGCGGTCCTCGGCGATCATCTCCGCGCGACCGCCTCGATGGGCCGCCGTGGCCTCGGCTGCCGCTGCCTCGATGCTCGTACCCGGGGCGAGGCGCGCCACCGCCTTGATCCAGTACCAACCGCGGTGGTCCCTCCACTGCGCCTCGCCACCGTTCTCGATGGTCTTGGAAACCGAGGCGGGGACCCAGAGATCCACCGGACTCAGCTGAGGCCCGGTGAAGCCGGCGGGGGCGATGCCGATGACGGTGTACGCTCCCTGGTCGATGTCCAGCGTGGAGCCGAGGACGGAGGGATCAGACCCCATCTCCCGTTCCCAGAACTCACGCGCAAGCACCACGGTGGGGGGTGCACCCACCGCGTCCTCGTCGGCGGTGAAGAAGCGACCCCGGTACGGCTCCACACCGAGGAGGGCGAAGAGGGACGCCGTGGCCTCGACCGCACGGACCTGGCGGGCGCCGGGCCCTCGACCGAGGGTCTTCTCCATGGGCTCTGTGTAGCCGGCGACGGCATCGAAGGCGCCGACGTCGTCGAAATCCAGCAGGTCCGGGTACGTCACCGTGCTGCCGGTGAAGACGTCGCCGTTGAAGCCCACGCGACGCACGCGGAGCAGCTTCACGTCGTCGGCCGCCACGACGCGCTGTGGAGGGCTCAGGAGCAGGCGGTCGACCACGCCGAACATCACCGCGTTGGCGCCGATGCCCAGGGCCAGGATGGAGACCACCGAGACGGTGAATCCGGGCGAACGTCGAAGACCCCGCCACACGAAAGCCAACGTCCGTCCCCACGCGTCCAATCGCTCGCTGCGCTCCCTCATCCTCACCCTCCCATGATCGATGGCCTTCAGTGCCGCCCGATACGCCCGCTCGTCTCCGAAACGGATCCTGGCCCGTCGCCGCGCCTCCTCCTCCCCCATCCCGTCCCTTCGGTAGGCGCGCACCGCCTCCTCGAAATGGTGGTCGATCTCGTCGTCGATCTCCCGCTCCACCCGGGACGTGAACACGTCCAGACGCAGCAGACGACGGACTCCCCGAGGCAGGCGCACGTCAGCTCCCGGCCTCGCGGCCGAGCACCTTGAAGACGGCGTCCGCGTAGCGGGCCCACTCCCCCTTGGCCCGTTCCAATTCGGCCCGTCCGTCGTCGGTCAGGGCGTAGTACTTCGCACGCCGGTTGTTCTCCGAGACACCCCACTCCGAGTCGAGCCATCCGCGCTTGTGCATTCGGTGCAGCGACGTGTACAGGGCTCCATCCTCAACCTCGAGGGTCCCGTCGGTAGTCTGCCGGATCCACTCGGCCACGCCGTACCCATGACGCGATTCGCCGGCGACGGCCTTGAGCACCAGGACGTCGAGCGTCCCCTGCAGGAGGCTCATCTGCTTCTTCGTCATGGTCACCTGAAATGTTGAGGGGAGAGGGGCCGAAAAAAGCCCGCCTCGGCGGGTTGCCCTGAAATGTTCAGGGGAACATGGGATGCGACGACGTTCGACGCAATGGGTGCTCGATGCTCCGGGGCGGGGGAGCTTCCGTTCCAACCTTCGAGCACCCCTGCTGGTCTTATACCTTGTAATCTTAGGGATGTGACCCTAAGGTATGGGTGCCGTCGCGTTCACGCTGGAGCTGCGGCGCCACCCCGAACCCTGGATCAAGTCATGAGCCGGCAGTCTCTGGAGCTCCTCAAGGGCACCCTCGACATCGTCATCCTGAAGACCCTGGAAACGGGACCCCGTCACGGATACGGGATCTCGCGCTGGGTGCGGGATGCCACCGGTGAGGATCTGTCCATCGATGAGGGGGCCCTGTATCCGGCGCTTCGACGCCTGGAGAAGCGCGGCTTCGTCGAATCGGAATGGGGCGTCTCGGACACCGGGAGGGACGCCAAGTTCTACCGGCTGACGCGCGACGGCGAGAAGGAGCTCGCGTCCGCGGTCGACACGTGGGAGCGCTACGTCTCGGCCATGTCACGGGTCCTTGGAGCGGCGAGCAGCGCGTGACTGAGGACCGGGCGCGGCGCGCGGAGGCATCGAGGAACGTGGACCGCAGGCGGATCCTGTCGAAGGCCACGATTCGAGACGACGTCGAGCGGGAGTTGCAGGCCCATGTACGCATGCGGGCAGACGAGCTGGTGGCTGCGGGGTGGGTGGAAGAGGAAGCGCTGGCGGAGGCGATGCGCCTCCTCGGCGACCGGCCGAAGCTGGCCGACGAGTGCGTGGAGATCACGAAGAGTCATCAACGGGCGGTGAGGAGGACGAAGGCCATGGACGACATCATTCAGGACATCAGATACGGACTGCGCACCATCGCACGGAGCCCGGGATTCGCCCTCGTCGCGATCCTGACCCTCGCGCTGGGGATCGGCGCCAACACCGCCATGTTCTCCGTCGTCGACGGGGTGCTCCTCGAGTCCCTGCCCTATCCCGACCCCGAGGAGCTGGTGGACATCACCGAGCGCCGACAGGACGGTGGGTCGATGTCGGCGGCGTGGCTCAACTTCGTGGACTGGAGGGAGCAGAGCACCGCCTTCGACGAGATGTTCGCCTATACCGCCTTCCCCACGACGGTCATCGGAGGAGACGACCCCGTCACCGCCAACGTGGCCATGGTGTCCCAGGGGATCTGGTCCGTCTTCGGGGTCACTCCCCTCCAGGGACGCCTCACCATCGAGGCGGACCATGTGGTGGGAGGGCCGGCCGTGGTGGTGGTCAGCGAGGGCTACTGGCGGAATCAGCTGGGAGGGCGATCGCTGGACGAGGTGCGTCTGGACCTCAACGGTGCCCGGGCCTCG
>ERZ869936.892-NODE-892-length-24276-cov-17.427356_pt1 | contig 24276 bp, 10 predicted proteins | sample MGYA00520876_ERZ869936 | MGnify/ENA primary metagenome ERZ869936 (study PRJEB32218, sample SAMN09650985) | biofilter metagenome | isolation source: enrty point of leading RO module | place: Saudi Arabia: Thuwal, RO plant located on Red Sea | collected 2016-02-17 ...
GAACAGATGATCGCTGCGTGGGTGCGATCTGGATGGTGTCCGGCGGGCCGGTGAGGTCGCCGTCCCAAAGACGGATTGCACCGTCGGTGCCAACCGACACCAGCCGACGGCCGTCGCCACTGAAAGCGAGCGAGCCAGTTCGCCCATGATCGACTTCGTATCTGGTAAGGGTTGTTCGGGCTTGAAAGTCAACGAGTTCGATGGCGCGTGCCTCTCGTCCGTAGATCGCGACGATCGGTCGATCGGGGGCGATCGCCAAAGCGGTGACGCGATTCGTTGTCGAGAAACCCCATTCAAGTTTCTTCGAGGCCGTGTCGAGAATGAGCACATCGGTGCGTTTGGAGTTCACCAGGCTTATCGCGGCGATCCACCGGCCGTCAGCGCTGACATCGAGGCAATCACATTCGCCGAGTGACGCATGTGGTTCGAGCCAATCGATCAATTGCTGTTCGTTGCCGGGAAAAGTCGCGTCGCAAAGCGCAACGAACTCCGTAGGCTGTGTCACCGCCAGCAACCGACCTGCCGGGTGGAACTCGATATCTCTGTGAGAGCCGGTCGTCGAGACTTCGAGACGCCAGAGGAACTGTTCAGACAGAGAGTTCGAATCGCGGACGACCAGGTTCCCCATTTCATCGATGGTCGCCAGCCGTTGGCCATCCGGGCTGAACCGCACGGCCTGTCCCCATGAGTTCTTGGCGGGGATCGAACGGCTTCTGTTCGGACCAACGAGCTGTCGGATTGTTACTCTGGTTTCCGCGCCCATCATCGCCAGCGCTTCGCCGTTCGGTGCGACATCAACAGATGTCGTAGCCGAGTGATGAGACTCGATCCCGGTGACGTCTTCGCCGGTCTGTGCGTTCCACAGTCGAATCGCACAGTCGCGGCTGGCTGTCGCAATCAGAGAGCCGTCCGGACTGAAGGCAACGTCATGGACGGTCAACCGATGACCGGTCAGTTGCAGCAGGCGTTCACCGGAATCGATGCGGACGACCGCAGCGGCCATATAGTCCGAAAAGACGACGAGTTCCCCGTCGGCATCTGCCGCAACGGCCATGGTCAACGGATTGCGTCTCCGTTGGTGCAGGACTCTCGCTTGAGTTCCGGTCGCCGTCGACCAGAGGCGGACCGCGCCGTCATCGCCGGCGGAAATGAGGCTGTTGCCGTCCTGTGCGAACGTCAAACTGTTGACCGCGCCTGAGTCACCGGCGAACTCTCGAATCAAATCGCCTGATTGAAGATCCCAGAGGCGGATCGCTGCATCGCGGTGGCCCGTCGCGAGGAAGCGATCGTTCGCATCGACCGCGATGGCGCTGACGGCGGCCGCGCCGGCGCGGAAGGATTTTTCCGGATCGGTCGAGTCGAGCTTCCAGTAGCAGATCGCGCCGCCGGTGTCGGAGGAGAGGAGAGTCTCGCCCTCATTGATCCAGCACAGGCCGCTGACCGATGAGTCCCGCTGGAATTCGATCAGTCGCTCCCGTTTCTGCAGGTTGTAGACGACGATTCGCCCTCCTCTGTCGCAGGAGGCGATGAGCGTGCCATCGGGGTGGAAGGCGACGCCTTCGACGGCATCTGCGTGAGCGATGAATTCGACCTGTTCTCTCGAAGGGACGTCCCAGATTCTGACGGCCCCGTCGTGTCCGCCGGAGGCGAGCAGGGCGCCGTCGGGGCTGAAGTCGAGGGAACTGACGGTGCCCCAGTGTTTCAGCCGGCTGTCGCCGAGAATGGCGACGATCCTGCTGTTTGCTTCTGCGGCCTCACCGTCGGCGGCGACTGTTCGTTCGTACTCGGGGATGTCTTCGCGGCGGAGTGCGTCGGCGGGCCAGGGGACGCGGGGCATGAGCCGGGCGGCTTCCACGGCTGCCGCGGAGGTGTCATGGCGGCTGTGGATATCGATCAGCTCGCGGCGCAGTCTGTCGTTCTGTTCGGCCTCAGGATCGGGATCGAGCCCGGTCTCGATCTGTTTCGCGACGGAGTCGAGCCGCTCTCGTAACTTCTGCGGGATTGCGTACGGGTCGCGGCTGTCCCTCGAGATGTCCGGATCGCCGGGTTCGCTCGGCGTGAAGCGGGCCTTCACGACGGTCGTTTCGTCATCCTCGATTTCAAATTCGTCGGTGTAACTGGTGAGGCCGCGGTGCTTGACTTCGAGAGTATGCCGGCCCTCGCGGACGACGAGACTGGCGAAGGTTCTGTCGTTGCGTGTGACGATCTCGAAGTCGGACCGCCGCTCCTCGTCGATGATAATCTCGACGTCGGGGCTCGCGACCTCGATCTCAACGGTTCCCGCGTCGGTCCGGATTCGCAGCAGGACCGCACACGCGATGAATGCGGCGACGCCGGTCAACAGCCACGGAATGAGATTCTTCGGCCGGCGTCGTGCCGGCAAGCGGCTGTCGGTCGGAAACAGGGGAGGCTGTTCCTCGGTGATTTCACCGCGCCGGCTGGCCGTTGATTCGTCGCTCCGGCTCGCAGAGCCACCGGATCGAGTGACACGCGTCACGAGCGCGGCGAGATTGCTGTCTGCACAGAACGGCTCCAGTTCTTCGATGAGTTCTGCTGGATGCGAGAATCGCTGGTCGGGATGTTTCGCGAGCAGTTGGCCGAGGATCTGCGAAAGCCGGAATTGCTCGATCGGGTGGGGCAGGATGTCGGGAGGCAAGGCCGGCTGGGGTTCGGAGGCATGCGCCTGAATCACCTGGACCATGTTCCGACGGTCGGCGCCGCCGAAGGGGGGCGATCCGGTGAGCAGGAAGAAGAGCGTGCATCCGAGACTGTAGAGGTCGGCGCGAACGTCGGCGTGATGCGAGTCGCCGCTCTGTTCCGGCGCCATGTAATGGACGGTCCCGAGCATCTGGCCGGTCGCGGTCAATTCACCTTCCGGAAGTCTTTCGGAGCCGAGGCGACTCAGACCGAAATCGAGAATCTTGACCTGACCCTCGCGGGTGATCATGAGATTCGACGGTTTGACGTCGCGGTGGACAAAGTCGTGTTCGAAGGCGTGCTGGAGTCCGATCGCCGCTTGCCGGACGACCTCGCAAGCGTCCGCGACACGGAGCGGGCCGCAAGTTCGGACAAGTTCCGAGAGATCGACGCCGTCGAGGAGTTCCATCGCAAGATAGCACTGCCCGTCGTCTTCTCCGGCATCGTAGGCTTGAACGATGTTGGGGTGCTGGAGACGACCAACCGCCGCCATCTCCCGCCGAAACCGCAGAACTGCTTCCGGATTGTGCGCCAATTCATCCGGGAGCAACTTCAGGGCGACCATGCGCTTTAGCGAAGTGTGTTCGGCTCGATAGACCATTCCCATTCCGCCGCGCCCGATTGGCTCGATGATGCGATAGCCGCCGACTTTGGTCGGGACGCCGAGTTCGTTCGGCCCGGTTGCCACAGGTTCGGGACTCTCCGTGAGGATGGTCTTTCCGAATTCCTGCTGCAGATGAGCGACGAGGTCTTTGCACTCGCTCTCCAGAGTGAAGGGAGTCGCATGGTGATCGTCGCTCGCATCGTGGGACTGTTCTTCGACCGGCGCGGCGACGGCGGCGACTGCCAATTGATTGACGTGCTCTTCAAGTTGTTCGGCCCGCCCGAGAGCCGACTCATGACCGAGTTCACGAACGCCGGCGACATGAGCGCGAAGAGAACTTACGACACGGTCTCGTAGTTGAGTGGCCGCGTCTTCCGGGAGGATCGAATCCTGCGGGGCGCTGTCCGGCGACTTGAGGAATTCGCGGAGGACTGCGGACGCGATGTGATACGAGTCTTCCGTCGAGACGCCGCATTGGCGGCACCAGGCGTAAACGAGAGGGCCGGCTGTGCGGAGAAAACGACCGGGGTCGGTGCGCTTTGCCTGATCGAAGCGCTCCGGCTCAGGATCGGATCGTGGCTGTTCGTAGATCTCGCCGATCAGCTCTGCGTAGTCCGGCAGTCGCTGCTGGTAATGTTCCGGTTCGGGGATGCGGCCGGTCCCGCCGAGAAGTTCCAGTTCGACCGGGAGCAGGTAACGCAAGAATCGGGGACGGTCTGCCTCGTCCACCCGGAGCAGATAGTCTTCAATCCTTGGCGTCCGCCCGTCGCGGTACGCCTTCTCGAACTCATCGCACAACTCATCGAAACGACGAGCGCTGCGCAATGACTCGTTGACCGGCGGTTGATGCATTTCCGGATCCCGTCGGCTGGCAATGGCCGCCTCGCACCGACCTGCCGGGATACGACCCGGGGCGGTGACGGCTGAGCGCGACAGCGCTCATCCGTTCGGCCCATGACGCGCAGCCGTTAAGGCAGGCGCTGTTCTCTTCGCAGACTTGAGACGCCAGCCCTGTTTCCATGCACGAAAATACCGCACAGCCACCGGAAAAAACCACATCAGGCCAGAATTTCCGGGATTCGTGATCGGATTGCGAAACCGTGCATTGCCGCCGTGCCGGCGCTATCACGTCTCGATGCCGAGTTCTTCGATCTTGCGGTAGAGGCTGGAGAGGCCGAGGCGGAGGCGTTTGGCGGCTTCGCGTTTGTCGGGCCACTGGCGGAGGACGCGCGTGATGTGCAGACGCTCGTAATGCCTGAGCGCGGAGCGGAGGTCGTCGGTGTCCGGCAGTGGTTGTCCCAGACCGAGCAGGTCGGGAGGGAGGTCGGAGGGTTCGATGGCGGTGCCGTCGCACATCATGACGGCGCGTTCGACGGCGTTGTCGAGCTGGCGGACGTTGCCTTTCCACTGGGCCGACATGAGGAGGCGGATGGTTTCGCTGGTGGCGCCGGTGACGCGCTTGCCCATTGTGCGGGAGTGCCGGGCGATGAAGTAGTCGACGAGTTCGGGGATGTCGTCGAGGCGTTCTCTGAGGGGCGGGATGCGGATCTTGACGCCGTCGAGCCGGTAGAAGAGGTCTTCCTGGAATGTTCCCTCGCCGACGAGGCGCATGAGATCCTGGCTGGTGGAGGCGATGATGCGGCAGGCGACCGTGTAGGTTTCGGAACCGCCGGCCGGCATGCTTTCTCCGTACTCGATGGCGCGGAGCAGCTTGGTTTGCGTGCCGGAAGGAAGCTGCGCGATCTCATCGAGATAGACGGTGCCCTCGCCGGCGCTGCGAAGGATGCCGGGCTGGCTTCCGTTCGCCGCTTCGCTGCCGAAGAGTTCGTTCTCCAGCAGTTCGGCGGGACGGGTGCCGCAGTTGACGGCGAGGAACTTGCCGTCTTTGCGGGGGCCGGCGGCGTGGATGGCCCGCGCGAAGAGTTCCTTGCCGGTGCCGGTTTCGCCGACGAGCAGGACGTTGGAATGCGCCATGGCGACCTTGGCGATGGCGTCCTGCAGTTCCTGCAGCGGTTTGGAGGAGCCGATGATCTGGTCGAAGTTGCGCGGCTGGGAGAGTTCGCGGCGGAGTTGCTGGTTCTCGAGGTACAGGTCGCGGTAATCGAAGACGCGCTGCAGCTTGTGCTCCAGGTCCTCGAAAATGACCGGCTTGACCAGATAGTCGAACGCGCCGGCCTTGAAGGCCTCGACGGAGTTCTCGACGGTGGCGTAGGCGGTGATGATCAACACGAAGGTGGACGGGTTGATCTTGTGCAGGCTGCGGAGGAGGGCGATGCCGTCGCCGTCCGGGAGTTGGACGTCGCAGACGGCGACCTGAAAGTCCTCATCGCGGGCGAGGCTGAGCGCCTCGGCGACGGTGGCGGCTTCGGCGACGGTGTAATCTTCGCCGACGAGGAATTCGCGCAGGGTGCTGCGGATGACTTCTTCGTCTTCGACGATGAGGACGCGGCGCTGCGACACGTTTTTAGTGGGTAGGAGACAGGGGGTCGTGGGTAGGGAATTCTAGGGCGCGAGGGGGCGGGAACCAAGGACGAGAAGCCCGGCGAGCCGGGAGACGTCAGTCCCCGGATACGACCGATCGAAAACGGACGCACATTGTCGGACGACGCATCGGACGGCTGACGCCAGGCCGCTCGCCTGCGGGCGCGGTGCGTGCTACGCGGCGGGGCGGCGTTGCCAGGCGAAGGCGGCGGCGCCGAGGACGAAGAGGACGAACATCAGCCAGCGGAGGGGGCCGGGGACGAGGAAGAAGCCGATGAGGCCCAAGGCGATGAGCAGTCTGGGGATGGCGCGGGCGGCGTTGCCGGCGGAGCTTGCGCGGGAGACGGCGATCGCGGCCCAGATGCCGCCGACGATCCAGAGCAGGGTCCAGAGCACGCCGAAGCCGAGGGTGAGGGTGCGGCGGGGGCGGAGGGCGAGCGTGAGTTTTGGTTCTCCGCCGACCTTGCTGAAGGTGAGTTCCTGGTTGTGGCGGGGGATGTCGATCGGGAGAGAGAGTCCGCCGGCCGCGGTCCAGGTGGGCATGGCGCCGGGTCCGGGGCCGCTGGCGTCGATGCCGGCGGCAAATTCGTCGGGTTGGACGAGACCGGCAATGGTGTGACCGGGCCAATCGTCGCGACTGATGCGTCCAGTGGCACGGTCTGGAAAGAATTGCACGTCGTCGCGCATGTAGGTGGCCGCGGGGAGTCGGGAATCAGTTTGACCGGGGACAAAAGCTTCCGTGCTATTGTGTACTGTATTCGGGTCCATTCCTGCCCCTTGTCCGCCGCCGATGCCGGCTCCGCCCCAGAACCCACCACCGCCAGGGCTGCCCGGTTGCGGTTGCCCGAACAATCTATTCTGTGCTTCCTGCTGGGCCATCTCGGCGTCGAGTTCGCCCATTCGGTCCTGCAGTTGTCTCCGCGCTTCCTCCTCGGTGAGTGCTCGGTTCTGAAACTCTTCCTGGACGACGCTCTGTTCCATCAGTTGGCGTTTGAGGTCGGAGCGGCCGGCCGATTTTTCTTTGGCCGCGGCTTCGCCCCCTTCTGCTTGCGCGGCGGCTTCGGTCTGGGCGCCGTCGAGGAAGTTGAACTTTCCTTCGAGGGCTTCCTCATCACCGGCGCTGAGGACCGGGTTGTCTTCGATGATGGCGGTGTTGTTGCCGATGACGTAGCGGCGGCCGAGGGTCTGCTCGGACATCGATTGTGATTCGTCGACGATGATCGTGCCTGAGTCGCCGTCGGTTGCTTCGAACTCGGCGATTGCTTCATTGATCGTTTCGATTTGCTCGCTGGTTTTCGCCCGGTACATCTCCCGCTGCTGCTGCTCTCCCTGAAAGACCTGATCCGTCCCCCCCTGCAGTTCGACATTCAACTGCTTGAGACTGCTGAGCGCCTGCGCTTTCTGGCGGTAACTCGCGAAGGGATCCCGGAGTTTCTTGACGAACGCGTCGATGTCGGCGTCGCGTTGGCGCTGGAGCAGCAAGAACGCTTCGACGTCGAAGTTGACATTGGTGCGGCCGGTGTCGTCGACGGGGGAGGCGTCGAGGTCTTCGGGCAGCAGAACGCTCCAGACGGTCTGGACGACCGGCATGAAGAGGTCGGGCCGGCCGGCGGTTTCGGCTTCTTCGCGGGAGACGACGCGCGGCGCGGGGATGGAGAGTTCGCGGGCGGTGAGGTGGAAACTCTCGGGGAGGGTTTTTCCAAGCCGGCCGGCAAGGACCAGTTTGACGTCGAAAGAGAGATCGGCGGCGCTGGTCTGCGGGAGCGCGATGAGATGGACGGTCTGCTCGCCGAGCGTTGTTTTGACGGTGCGCGAGGGGACGCCCCGGACAAAGACCGACAGGACGCGGGAGTCTTCAGGAAGATGGAGGGCGAGGAACTGATGCCCGCGATTGCGGATGGTGTAGACGGCCTGCATGCGGTAGCTGCCGTCGTATTCGAGGACCGACGTGAGGTTCGCCCCGGTGACGGTGGCGGTGGCGGCGTCGGCCTGTTGCAACCGCTGCATGCTCCACATCGGCTGCTTTCCATCGCGGATGCGGACGATCTCGACGGCCTGGCGGAGGAGGTCGTCGCGGAGTGACAGAGGGAGTTCGTCGCGGGAGACGGGATCGATCTGGTCGGCGTCGACCGGTGTGAGTTGCGATCCGGAGAGATTGACGAGGACGGCGTATTCGGTTTGTGCTTCCAGCGGTGCAAAAGCGCCGCCGCTGGCCGGTTGTTCCAGAACCAAGTCGGGCGAGAGCACCTGGTCGTCTTCGGGGGGCGGGAGCGAGGCGACGGCGGTGACGAGGTATTCGCCACGAACTGGGTCGAGCAGGGAGAGGGTCCAGCGGACCCGGCCGTCTTCGGTCTCTTCGGTGGTGACGCGGCGGATGCCTTCGCCGGTGAACTCCATGAGGCCGCTGAGCCAGTCGGGGCCGGTGACGACGAAGGTGTCGGCGGCGGCGCGGGTGATCTTCCAGCGGAAGGTGAAGCCGTAGTCGATCGAAGTGTCGCTGACGACGATGAGCGAGATGGAGTCGGCGGCGAGTTGGGCGACGGCGCGGGTGAGACCGAAGACGACCGGGCCGGGACTGGTTGCGTCTGATGTGAAGGCGAACTGGGCGGCCCGCGGTTCGAGGGACTTCATCCGGTCGGAGAGGCGGGAGGGATCGGTGGTCTTCCAGCCGTCGAAGTTCTGCAATGCGGGTTCGTACGACGAATCGATCCAGACGGCGAGCGTGGTATTGAGCCGTTCGAGGTCGAGAGGCTGCGGGAGAGTGACCTGCGCGGCGGCGTCGCCCGGTTCGCGGGAAATCTGCCCCTGCAGCAAGACCTCGACCCGCCCGGTGCGGGGCTGGTCGAGTTCGATGGTGAGGATGCGGGGGCCTTCGGCGGGGTCGGTGATGTACCAGTCCGAGAGAAACGCCGCGGCGACGTCGGTGGCGAGATAGCCCTCGGGCAGAGCGAGCGAGACGGCCGGTCTCGGAGCGCCGCTGAGGTTGAACTCAATGCGGCTGGCGAGGATCTGTTTTCTGAGGCCGATCCGCGCGCCGTGCTCGGCTGTGGCTCTGGTTTCGGGTTCGCGGCGGGTGACGGTGATCTTCGCGGTCGCGGGCCGGGAGATGTAACGGTAAGCGGAGTGCGCCAGTTCGGGGACGTAGGCCGGGGCGTGCGGCATCACCTGGGCCGTGAACTGGGTGAGGTTGGTTTGTGAGAGGCCGGTCGTCGAGTCGACGCGGAGCGAGAGGTAGTCGGCTGTGTAGAGTGCGATGCGGCCGGTCTCGTGTGTGGCGTCCTGCGGGACGATCTGCGGGAGTTCGAAGCTGACGGGGTCGTCCGCGACCGGGGCGGCGCGGTACAGGTTGAGGACAAGGCTGGTCTGGTCGCCGTCTTCGATGGCCCGGCGAAGAAAGACGCGGAGGATGCGGGACTGCCCCTCTTCGTTGAGTTCCCAGCCCCCGACGTCGGGACCGACGATCTTCTGGATGTTGAGTCCGACGGGGAGCGTGAAGGAGACGTCGTTGAGGACGCCCTGCCGCACGCGGTAGAGAAGTCCCGTGCTGACGTGCAGGCCGGCGTCGTCGATATTGAAGGCGGTGGCCGCTTCGACCTCGACGACGTTGGTCACGTCGCCGCGCATGGTGCGCGGCTGCCAGGCGAGCGTGACGTCGCCGCCGCGGGCGATGGGGGTTTCGACGACGGACGCGCCGTCTTCGTCCCGCAAACGGTAAGTACCTGCGCCGCCGTTGACCCGGACGGTGAGGTTTTCGGCGGCGGGCAGCGTGAAGGAGAGGCGACCCGCCGGGACGGGCCGGAGCGGGAGGGTGAACTGGCCGGCGGGGCCGGTCATCCGTGCGGGAACCTGGAATTCGACATCGAGGACGTGCGGGCCGGGATCGCTGAGGACGATTTTGAGTGATCCGTCGGCGTAACTGAGCGGCGCCGGCTGGCCGTCGAGCGTGGATGAGGTGACGGCCACCTGGCCGAGGGGCAACGGCAGGGCCACCTGGCCGTCGCGGAGGTTGTGGACGACGTAGCGGGCGGTGACGTTGACGGTCGGCTCGTCCTCTTCGGTGCTGAGCGAGGCGGCGTAGAGGGCTTCGGAGACCATGCCGTCGATCGGAGCGGACTCGATGCGGCGGTCTTCGGGATGGGCCTTGTTCCAGAGTCTCAAGAACTGCTGGAAGGGGAGGTAGACGCGGTCTGCCGTCGATGGGTCGGTGCCCGCTTCGTAGGGGATGACGACGTATGGCCGGTCGTCGAGCGAGGGTTCAACCGGGACGAGCGGGGGCGCCTCCGCTGCGGGTCGAGACTCAGCTTCCGCTGGTTGTTGTTCCTCCGCGTGGGCGGCAGCGGCTGTCAAGGAGACGGCGAACAGGATGAGGCTGGCTTTGGCGGCTGATTTGGGTGCCTGTTTCGGCAGGCAACATTTGCAGTTGGCGGCGCACCAGTGGCAGCAGCCGCGGCCGGCCCAGAGGATGGCTCCGGCGACGCCGCCGAGGAACAGTCCGTCGAGCAGCGGCAGCCAGGAGACGGGGGCGATCGTCATGAGGGCGAGCGGCCCGGCCAGCAGGAGGATTGCCAGCCGGATGCGCGAGGCGAGGGTACGGCCCCGCATCAGCCAGCAGAGAAACAGCACGGCGGCCGCGACGACGAGGGAGAACATCTGCCCGGTGGTGCGGTCGGCATAGGTAAGATCGAGCGCGGCCCCGCTTTCGCCATCGCCTGCGCCGAGGTAGCGAAAGACGCGCTCAACGGAACCCTGCGGCGGATGGACGGCGATGGAGAGGGAGAGGAGCGCGCCGCGCGCGGTGGGACGGCCGAACAACTGTTGCTGAGCTGCCAGGTCATCCACGTGCGTCTCCAGCGTCGTGCTTTCCGTCGGCTGTCGAGAATCGGCGGTGGGCGTCTGGGTTCCGTCTTGCCCGGGAGCGGAATCTTCTCCTGCGGCAGCCGGTTCTCCTTCAGGCGTTGCGGCGGTTGTCGGCGGCGGAGGCTCTGCCGGCGGCGGCGCATCCCCCGGCTTGGCTATTTCGTCGACGCGATTCTGTGCTCCGGTGTTCTGACGCAGCAGTTCATCCCTCTGTTCGTTCGACATCGGGGCGTCGCCGAAGGGGTCGGGTGCTGCGCCGTCGACTTTGTCACCCATGTCACCGGAGATTTGCCCTTCCGCGAAATCAGTTTCCAGGTCAGCGATTGACCCTTCCGTAACGGACAGCGTCTGCGAGACCGTCGAATCAAGCTCAACGCTCTCCGCTGCAGGCATTCCGGCGCCACCAACCATCGGCGATGCCGCATCCGTATCATAGTCGTGCGTCGCAGTTCCCCTTTGCCAGTAATCGTTTTCAACCTGCGTACGTTGTGCGGCTTCGCGGGCTTGTTGCGTGGCTGGCAAGAGAAGCACGAAGAGGACGCAGCCGAGAATGAGAACCCCCACCACAACACCCAAGATGCGGTAGTTCCGGAAACCGAGCGAGAGAACCCAGAGGACAACGATGGTAATCGCCACCGCGATGACGCCGGACCAGATGTCGCGGGGGGAGGGGGCGGAGAAGGTCTGTTCGAGGCGGCCGAGGAGGCTGCCCCGGTCGAGTTCGCCCGTCGGGTGGAAACGGCCGTCGCTTTCGACGATGAGGGTTTCGCCGGAGTGGTAGAGCGTCCACTGCTGGTCGAGAATGACCAGCGGTTGTTCCTTGCCGTTTCCGCTGATGGCCGAGAGTTGCGGCGGCGATTGGCGGAGGTGGCCGGACGACTCATCGAGGGGCGCGACTTTGGTGTGGTAGGAGAGGGTGACGGTGCGCTGCTGTTCCGGGTCGCTGACCGGGGGGAGGGTGATCAGCACCCCGTCTGCGGCGCGGCGGACTTCGACCGGGTTGCCGTCGACGAGGGTGGCCCAGAGTTCGGCTGGCGCGCCGTCATCGCTGCCGGGGAGCCGGAGTTTGAGGTTCTGCACGCCGACGGCGGTGAGGGTGAGGTCGGCCTGATGCTGGAAGTCGCCCGTCTTTCCGAGGACGCTCTTGATCTCGGCCCGGTGGACCACGGCGGTGGGGACGGGTTCGCGGTCGTCGCGGTAGGAGGTGGGGGCGATCGACATCTGCCAGCCGGCGTGGACGTACTGGTAGCCGGCGACGACGCGCTCGGCAGGAATGTAGTAGGAGGGGGGGAAGTCGACGGGGTCGACGGTCTGGAGCGGCCGGCCGTCGGCGGTCGTGGCGGTGATTTCCAGGTATTGCTCGTTGCCGGCTTCGATGGCGACGTGTCCGGTTTGCCGGTCGGCGGTGAGGACGTTGAGCCGGAAGGGGCTGTAGGTTTCGGCTGCCGCATCGCGCGGGGTTTGCACGTCAACGAGGAGGACGAGGTCGCCCCGTGCGCGGCGATCGAGGGCGAGAGTCCAGGTGCGCATGCCGTCGGCCGGGTCGGCGGGCCGCTGCTCGACAATGCGGACGGCATCGACGGGCGGATAGATGGACGATTGGACTTGCCCTGCCTGGATCACAAATGGTCGGATCAACTGGAAGCGGAGATCGGTCCCGGCCGATTCGGAGACGGCGACCTGAAGCTCGCGGACGCCGCCCCCTTCGATGGTCAGGTGCGCTTCGAGATGTGAGAAGAGGGTTTCGGGATCGATGCGGAAGAACGTGACCGTTCCCGCCGAGATGCGGGACGGCTTGCGGGAGGCTTCGAGTTGCCCGGTGAAGACGGTGTCCTGATAGGTGAACCCGAGCCGGACCTGTTTACCGAGCGGGGCGAGTTTGGAGTTGAGGAGCGCGACGTCTTCGGAGCCGGCGGGGTCGAGGCCGTTGATTTCGATGGGAGCGATTTCGAGGTCGCCGTCGGCGGTGACGCCGTACAGCGCTTCGATGACGCCGGCCTGCGGGAGGCGGACTTCCGGCAGCGCGAAGCGAACCGGTTCCTGCTCGACGGGCCAGTTGTCGAGGTCGCGGTGTGCGGCGATGGTGATCTGCCGTGTCTCGTTGATGCCGAGGGGAGGCGTGAGCGGGATGCGGATGTCGTGCACCCCGGCCTCGAGAGGGACGGTGCGCCAGTCGGCCTGCTGGCCGGCGATTGCGGCCGAGGTGACGATCCAATCGGCCGGGATTCGCAGGCGGACGTCAAAGAGCGGGGCGAAGAGGGTGCGGACATCGAGCGTGACATAGAGATCGAGGCCTTCCGCATTGACGTCGAGCAGGGTCGTCATCGCCGCGTGGACTTCGCGCTCTTTGGAGGCGGTGATGAAGCTGAGGAGAAAGTCCTGCTCCCACACTTCGTATTCCAGCGAGGGGGCAGCCGGGTCCATGGCGGTTTCCGGCAGGACGGGCCGGACGCCGCTCGACTGCGTCAACTGGACGCGGGTTCCCGGGTTGTAGTTGACGACCGCGCGGCCGACGTGGGAGGCGACGCTGCCGATGATGAGGTTGGGAACGGTCCAGGGCTGGCCGGGGGAGGTGGTGACGACGCCGCTGAAGGTGACGGAGCGGTTCTCGCTGAACGGCTGGCGGTAGGTGAGGGTGATCTCGATCCGCTCACCGTCCTCCGAGTCGGCCAGTTCCCACGATTCGAGACCGTTCGATTGGACGTCGGTGATTTCGAGCGTATTCGGCACCGAGCACACGAGACGATCGATCGTCCGGCCGAAGACCTGCAGTGAGGTCAGCGCCCGCCAGGTGACTTCGCCCGGTGCGACGTAGACGCCGAACGCGGTGTTGGCGAGTACGAAGGCATCTCCGGAGGCGGTTGACTGCCGATCGGAGAGGCGGAGTTCGATGCGGCGGTCGCCGCTGACCGAACCGCCGATGGGGACTTCGTAGACGGCTTCTTCTTCGACGGGGGCGGGCCGTTCGATTTCGAGGCCGCCGATGGAGAGATAGCTGCCGGCGGGCACGGTCATGCGGAGTTGCCCGGTGGGGGTGGCGAAGGTGGCGAAGCCGGCGACCTTGTCGCTGCCGATCGAATTGAGGACTGCGGCCGCTTCGATCGTGACCGAGTGCGGGCCGGGTTCGCTGACGTAGAGGAGGAGGTTGTCGCCGTTTTCGGGAGAGCGGGCGATGCGGGCCGGTTCTCCGTCGAGCGCGACGCTTTCGACGCCCAGCCCCGCGGCGGGAATGGTGAGCCGCATCCAGCCGTCGGCGAAGTTCGTGAACCGGGCAGTGATGGTGACGAGCAGTTGTTCGCCGTCGACGCGGGCTTCGTAATCAGCGGCGGAGAGGACGAGTCCTTCCGGCGTATTGGGGGAATCGCCGGCATTTTCGGCGGCGAGGGTTTCGAGTTCCTCCAGTTCGTCGAGCGGCAGGAGGACGCCCTTGTTGTCGCGGTTGAGGACGGCGTCGAGGTCTTCGACCGGGACGTAGATGCGTCGCACCGTCGGTTGCCCGGCGTTGTCCTGCGCGTGGACGGCTGTGCCCAGGAGGAGCAGAGTTGCCAGGAGTGGTTTGAGGAATCGATCGAGCATTTCAAGACGCCGCGAAGTCGGAAATCGGAATAGGGAAGTCGGAAGTCAGCCAGCAGATCGCGCCGTCAAGTCTGATCTTTGTCGTCTGGCTTCTGACCTCCGGATTCCGGTGGTTTATTGTCGGGGTCGGGGGAAGTGGTCGGTTTCGATTCGGCGGGGGCCCGGGCGGACTCGGTGACAACGGGTTCTGTGGTTTTGCCGGTGGGGGTTCCTGCGCCGGCGAAGGCCGGCAGTGAGGCGAGGCCGCCTCGTCCGAAGATGCCCGCCACCAGCCAGAGCCCGACGAGGAACGCCAGCCCGAACCGCGCGGCGGAGACGATGTGGGCGGCGCGATCGGCGTCGTCGAGTGCAGCGAACGCCGCAGCGAGGGCCACGAGCAACAGGATGCCGAGCTTGTTCTCCCAGGTTGTATGTCGCAGGATCCAAGCGATAACCACGAGGGCCAGGCTGACGATGAGGGTCATCTTGAGCCGGTTCCACCAGACGACGTGAATCCTGCGTTCGCCGCCGAGGTTGCTGTAGACGTAGCCCACGAGTCCCTTCTTCTCGAGCGGGAGTCCTGCGTCGCCGCCGCCGATCCAGTTGTTCAGATCGCTCTCGTCGACTTGCGAGGCGGTGTTGGTGAGCGATGAGAAGAGGCGGGGCTGGCGTTCGATGACGAAGTCGGACGGTTCGCCGACCAGCGCGAACTCCTGAGGAATCCAGACGGCGACGCGCTGCTCCTGGACGGCGACGGTGGTCTCGCCTCCCGGCCGCACGTTGCCGATGCCGCCCAGAATCGGGAGCGGGAGTTCCATCGAACCCCTTGGGTATTCACTTTCTCCGGGGGGCGGGGCGACGTTCCAGCGGAACTGAAACGCGATGAGAAATTCCTCATCGACCGATATCGTGCGGGAGACGGGGATGTAATAGCTCTCGAAGTTCTCGGTATCGCTCTGCTCGGTCGCTTTCTCGAGTTTGACGTCGCGGCCGGCGACGGTGACTCCCAAGAGTTCGAGATTGACCGGGAGATCGACGAGCAGCCGCTGCCGCTCGGTCGTCTTGACGCGCATTCGCACGCGATAGTTGGCCATGCCGTCTTTGCCGTTGACGATTTCGATCAGAGCCCGGCGGACGACGGTCGCAACGACTTCTTCGATGGCGTTGCGGGTGCGCGTCAGCGTGAGTTGAACGGCCGCGTCGTCAGGCTGCTCGAAATAGCGGAACGCGAGAGTTCCGCTTTGCGGGAGCAGGACGAGTTCGCGGATGTCGATGGCTTCGACGTCGCCGCCTTCAGCGGATGCCGCGACGGAGAGCGTTTCATCGCGCGTGACGACGGCTTCTCCGCGCAGACGGGAGAGTTGGACTTCTTCCCGGCCTTCCGCGGCGGGGGTCGGCAGCGGTTTGAAGAGGGAGATGACGATTTCATCGGAGGCGGACGATTCGGTTTCGTCCTCTTCACCGTCGGCTGCGTCCGCTTCCGCATCGTCAGCACCGGATTCTTCCGATTTGAGATCGTAAGTGACGGAGAGCCTGAGTGTGCCGAGCACCTCGCGCTGCATCACGACGGTCCAGGTCACCCACCCGTCTTCCGGGTCGGACGGGGTCTTCTGCATGATGTCGGGCGCGGTGGGGTCGGGGCGGACTGCTTCGATCTGGATCAGCGGCGAGACGGCCTCGGGCACTTGGAACTGGAACGTATCGAGCCCGGAGAACTGGACGCGGTAATCGAGCAGCGTGACGACCTCGGCGGATTGCGGCAGCACATTGACCGAGGTGGCGACGTCCGCGCTGAGGCGGGCCGCCTTGCGTTTGGTGGTGACGGGAATCGTCACCGGCCGGCGGGTGAAACTCCAGGCGGCCGTGAGCGGCGCGTTTTCCATTTTCCAGTCGGGCGGCGCAGGCAGGGGCTGCGCGGCGACGACGGCCTCTTCGTTGGTGACGACTTCAATCGATTCGCGGGAGTAGAGGTAGACGCGTCCCGTTTCGCGTTCGGTGTTCTGCGGTTCGAGCAGCGGCAGGACGACTTCGGACTGGTCGACGCCGGCCTGGAAGTCGCGCTGGGCGGTGACCGAGACGGCGATCTGTCCCTGCCGTTTCTCCGCGAGCGAGATGAGGAGTGTGCGGGAGGCTTCGTCGAAGTTGAATTCCTTCATGCCGTCGCACTGGACGTCGTCGATCGCGAGTTCTTCCGGGACCGTGAGACTGAGCTGGAAGACGCCGGCCCGTTCGACCGTGTAGTTCAGCGATGCGGTGAGCCTGATTTCGTCCTCCATGAAGACGACCTGGGCCGTGTGGTCGATGGTGATCCTCGGTTCGACCGGCCTGGCGGTCGCCTGAAGAGTGAAAACCGGCGTGAAGAACTTGAACCCGAGCGCGCCGTCACTGCGGACCTGTTCATTGAGTTGCGAGGTGGCGATCCGCACGACCCCCTGCTGTTCGGCAATCACCAACGAGAGTTCTTCGGAATGTGTGACCGCGATCTCGCCGCTTTCGCGGACTACGTCGAGGGCGTGGACGCCGTTGACGGCGCCGTCGGCGTCGGTACCGGCGACGTGAAAGGCGTCTTCGGGGAGATCGCGGACGGTGTGGACTTCGACGGTCACGCGGCCTTCGACTTCGCTGAGGAATTCAACGGTGAGCACCTGTCGCCCGTCGGCTTCCGCCAGTGTGTAGGGTTTCTCGTTAGCGCTGGTGGAAACGCCGATGACCTGATGGCCGGCCGGGACGGCGACCCGCAATTGACTGAGAGTGCCGCGCAGGATCTCGTAGTGCAGGGCGGTGGTGGTGTGGATCTGTCCGTCGCGCACGTCGACGCGGGTGAGGTTGTTCACGCTCGTGAGCAGTTCCATCTCGGGTTTCTGACTGACGCGCGGATGCCAGCGGGCCGAGATGCGGCCGGTCGATCCCAAGCTGGCTTTGACACGTGTGCCGGCCGGTTGCTCCGCCTCGTCCCCGCCGTCATCGGCGGGCAGGCTCACAAGGCGAGGGGTGATGGAGACCGTCTGGTCGTCTTCGGGGATGACGACTTCGAGCGTGGTGATGCCTACGGTGGGCGTGTCGAAAGTGAACTCGCGCCCGTCTGGCGAAGTGTGGACGCGGGCCACCAGTTCGAGCGTGACTGTCTGTTCGCCCGATTTTCCCAGCAGCAGTGAGTAGGTTCCGTCTCCCGTGCCGCGGAGCAGGACGTTCTCGTCGTCACTGTTGAGGCTGCCGACGGCGGCTTCGCCGAAGCGGACCGGGATTTCGACCCAGGGATCACCCAGCACATTGACGGTGAGTACGGCCTGGATGCGGGCCAGGTCTTTCTCGATGGTGGCGGTGTAATCGGCGCGGGTGATGACCGCCTGGACCGGATGCTCGTCGTCGCCGGCTCCGCCGCGATGGGCCTGCCACATCTGCAGCCATTCGGAGTAGGGAACGATGGCTGAGGCGCCGAGCCTGTTGAAGACCGAATCGAGGTTCCGATACGGAACGTAGATGGTCGGTTCGCCTTCCGGGGCCGGGGGCGCGTCTTCCTCTTCTTGAGCGAGCAGGGAAGCCGCGGAAAACATCGTGAGCGTCCAGACGGTCAGGAGCGCGTGAAGGCTGTTTCGCATACACGAATTTCGGAGCATTGAGGTAACCCTGGGGGTCGAATTCCGTCGCGATTGAAGTTCGGGGTGGAATGAGAAATCTGGCGTGGGTGGTCATAACTGGCCCACTGCAAAAGCCGCGCGATCCGGTACGAATTTACCGATTGCAACGTTTACAGGGAATGCGCAACTTCTGTGTTCTCCGGTACTCTAGAGTATGACGCTCGGGGTCCGCGAGGCATTGCGATTTTTTGGGGCGGGCGTGTGGGATTTTGCGATTCCGTTCGTCGGGCGGAGACTTGACCGGACGTGCTGCGGCTGATGTTCTGGAGCGCGGGTTTCGAGGTGGGCACGTGTCTGCAAGGAGAGTTGCCGCGTGGAAACGATGGGCTTCCGTGATCCGAACGAGCTGCCGGAGGGAGTGCGCAGCGTGCTATCAAAATGGCGCGAGACGAGCAGCGGTTGCGAGGTTGCCTCTCCTCGCACTCAGGGATTCAGCGGAGCGACGATCTATCGAATCGCGACAGCAGCAGGAATGTTCTGTCTGCGGAAATGGCCGGAGGGCGGACTGCCGCAAGCGCGGCTGCGGGAGTTGCACCGTTTTTTGAGGTTTCTGGCAGATCGAGACATCAATGAGTTGGCCGTTCCCGTGCCTGCGGCGGACGGACCAACGCTGGTTCGACTGAACGGGCGGTTGTGGCAGCTTGAACCGTGGAAACCGGGAGAGGCCGACTTCAAACAGAATCCCTCAGGTGCGCGGCTGAGGAATGCGATGCACGCCCTGGCGCGGCTGCATGTGGCGGCCGCGGAATATCAGCCCACGGCGCGGGGTGCGGAGTGGTTTTTTCAGAGCGCGGCTGCACCATCACCTGCGGTCGAATCGCGGCTGAAGATGATCCGGGAGTGGAACTCGAACCGCATCCGGGTGGCCCAAGCTGACCTGGATCGGCTGCACGAGGCCGGCGCCGTTGCGGATGAGATGCTGCGGGTATTCGTACTCTGTGCACCGAAGATTGAAGCGGAGCTTTCGTCGGTACGGGAATCGATGTTTTGTCTGCAGCCCTGCCTGCGCGACGTGTGGCACGATCATGTGCTCTTCACGGGAGACGAAGTGACAGGGTTGATCGATGCCTCTGCGGCGCGGAGTGAGAACGTCGCCTCCGACCTCTCACGGCTGCTGGGCAGCCTGCTGGAGGACGACCACCCGCGGTGGGAGTTGGCGCTCGACGCGTATTCGACCGTCCGCCCATTGAGTGACCGCGAACGGGGGCTGGTCCGCCTCCTCGACCGCAGTGGCGTGCTGCTCAGTCCGTTGCACTGGGTGGAGGCCTGTCGCTCGCCGCACACCCAGCGCAATGCAGGCGTCATGTCGCACGTAATCAGGCGAATGAATGAGCTGAACGCCAGACTCAGAAGCCTTGCCGAGAGCATCGGCGGGATATAGAGGCCGGCATGCTGCGCAACCTGCAGGATTTCTGCAGCCGCTCGCCGCAGTCATGCAGCCCGGTGGTCCGTCTCCTGACGGATGACGTGCGCGATGATGTGGCAGGCTGAGGCGAGCAGCAACTGTTTGAGCCGCTGGTCTTTGATTGCAGCGGCGCAACTCTCGATGCCGTCCAGCGCCTGAAGAGCGGTTTCGCGTCGATCGTTCTCGGTGGCTTTGGCCGTCATCTGTCTTCCCCTTGCGGGAGTATCGGCCAGATTGGGCGATCGTGATGACTCGGATTCCCGCGCGTCAAATTGCACCCAAGTGTCGCCTGCGGCTAGAGTAGAGTGAAACATTACGTCAGCCGCCGGACTTTCTCGCTGAGGACGCTCATGCTTCGATCCGCTCACTTTGCCGCCGTGATTTTGAGCTGTGTGATTGCCGGTTCGTCTGCCGCCGCTGATGAGCAGTGGGTCGTTTACCCCGGCGGCGATGGGCCGGGGGCGGGGAAGCACGTTGTGCTGGTGTCGGGAGACGAGGAGTACCGCTCGGAGGAGGCGCTGCCGCAACTCGGCAAGATTCTCGCTGTGCGACACGGCTTCAAGTGCACCGTCCTGTTCCCGATCGATCCGGAGACGGGCGCGATTCACCCGGACACGAACAACAACATTCCGGGCCTCGAAGCGCTCGACTCGGCCGATCTGATGATCATTGCCACCCGGTTCCGCAATCTGCCTGACGAGCAGATGCAGCACATCGTGGACTATGTGGAATCGGGGCGGCCGATCATCGGTATGCGAACAGCGACACACGCCTTCAATCTCTCCGGCGAGAGCAGCTTCCAGCGCTACCACTGGCAGAGCAAGGAGTGGGACGGCGGATTCGGTCGGCAGGTGCTGGGGGAAACCTGGATCAGCCACCACGGTCATCACAAGCACGAAAGCACGCGGGGCATTGTGGCGGACGGGATGGAAGATCACCCGATCGTTCGCGGGTGTGACGACATCTGGGGTCCGACAGACGTTTACGGCGTGCGGCTGCCGCTACCGGGCGACTCGCAACCGCTGATTCTGGGGCAGGTGCTGGAGGGGATGAGCCCGGAAGACAAGCCGGTCGAAAACGAAAAGAACGACCCGATGATGCCGGTGGCGTGGATCAAGTCCTGGGAAGCGCCGAACGGCGAGACGGCGCGGATCTTCACGACCACGATGGGAGCGGCGACTGATCTCAAGAGCGAGGGGCTGCGACGATTGCTGGTGAACGCCGCCTACTGGTGCGTCGGACTGGAGGATGAGATCCCCGAAGAGGCCGACGTGGACTTCGTCGGAGAGTACGACCCGACGGAGTACGGCTTCGGCGGTGCGAAGGAAGGCGTGATGCCGGCCGCACACGCGTTGTAATGGGGGATGGCTTATGGCTGATAGCCAATGGCCAATAGCTATCAGCCAATAGCCATTTGCTATCCGCCATCACACAAGGAATGATTCGACGGTGGCGTAGGCGAGCATGACTCCGCCGACGATGAGTTTGCCGACCGTGCCGAGGACGCGGCCGATCATGGCGCCTTTGCTGATCGAGAGCCGTTCGTGGTTGGCGCGGCCTTTCCAGTACTCGCCCAGGTAAGCGCCGCCGAACGCACCGAGCGCACCGCCGCCGATGGCGGCGATGACCGGTCCGACGACCGGGATCGGCACGCCGACGATCGCTCCGGTGACGCTGCCGACGGCTGCCCCAGCGAGTGAGAGGGCCATGGCTCTGCGGCTGGCGCCCTGTTTCGCAGCACCGGCGGCGCTGGCAAGAAATTCGATCAGTTCACCGAGGCTGGCCAGCACGAGGAGCACGATCACGGCAGTCCAGGTGAAGCCCAGGGCTGTTCCCTCGGCTTCCGGGAGAAAGACCGCACACAGGGCGGCCAGCGCGAGCATCGCCCAGTTGCCGGGGAGCGTAAAGATCGTCGCCAACCAGCAGGCGACGTTGGCGATGAAGAGCAGCCCCACGCCGAACGTCCAGTAGACCCAATCCGGCGGGTAATCCATTGCTGTGTTTTCAGTTCAGGGTCGGGACAACTTCCACCAGGCGCGTACAAACGCAGTCTCTGCCCTAGTGGTTCGTACGGCAGAACGGTTTCTTGACGAAAACTGACAGAAAGTCAACGGCCCGCAAATGTGCGCGGTTGCATTGAACTGAAGACCAGTCCCACGCGGTTTGCTTCACGCGGCGCGCGCCTCGCGGTCACGGTCGGATTGTGATGCCTGCAGAAGACGGACAAACTCCGGCTGCCAGGACTTCGTGAACATGCTCCGGCCGATTCGCACCAGATCGACAAGATTGTCCGAGTGACCCGCGATGTTCTGGCAGATGGAGATGGACTGGCTGCCGGTGGCGATGCGGATGTAGTTGCCTTGCGACCATTTGCAGCCGGTTTCGACGCCGAGAATGTCTTCGCGCCGGAGAAAGAGCGAATTGGAATTCATGACGGCGCGGGCGAAGAGGTCTTCATCCTTGAACCGGCGAACCAGCCATTTGGCCGCATCGAGCAGCAGGGATCCGGGGTCGGCGGCTGCCTTGTAGGCGAGATGGAGTTGCTTGAGCTGGTCGCGCATTTCCGAGGCGAACTGCTTCCAGAGCAGCCCGGCGCCGGGCGCGGACTCGGTGAGCGTGAGGAATACGACGTGATCGGGAAAGAGGTGGACGTCTCCGTCGGGAAGCGTATTGAACCAGCGCGGCAGGTCGTCTCCGGGGGCGACGCGCGCCGGGAAAGAGAGTTCGGGCGCCTGGTCATCGTGCGCGTGCAGCGATTCGAGAAATGCAGCGAGTCCTTCCGGTGCGTCCATGCGAGACCCGTCCTGTTTTTTGAGTTGTCAGTGACTTGCGCCAAGAGGGCGGGGAACGTAGCAGATTCCTGCGGATGGCCTCCAGACCGGATCGGCGCTCGCGAGTGAAGGAGTGAATAGTGACATCCTCGTGCTGCGCCGGTGCAGACTCTTGTTGTCCTGTGCAGATTCTTGCGCTCGTCTGTAGCGCACGCTGCCAGCGCGCAGCGGCCTGTGCGCTCACCGGGGCGCACGCAAGGCTGCGTGCGCTACGGTTTCGGGTGGCGGACGACGCCCGCGCTGGGTTCGCTCGCCGACGAGGGTCGACTGCGATAGGCTGAGTGCAGGAATTCCGGTCTCAAGGGGAATCGACATGTTACGCCGTCACTGCCTCTGTCTTTACCTGTTACTGCCGAGCGTCCTGCACGCAGACGAACCGCCGGCCTACCCGGATCATCAGGATCTCGGTTACTTTCTCACCGAGAAAGGGGGACAAGGATGGCTGATCACCATCACAAACCCCGAGGAGTGGGAAATCCGGCGCGACCACGTGCTCTCGCATATGCAGAGCGTGATGGGACCGCTGCCCAGGCCGGAGAAACCGGTCCCCCTCGAAATGGAGGAAGTGGTAGCCGTCAAACTGGAGGGTGACGACGCGGGGATTGTGCGGCACAAGATCCGGTATCACACCGACAATCCCACCGCGGTCGTAAACGCCTACCTCTTCATTCCCCCGCGGAAAGAGGACGCCAAACTGCCGGCGATGCTGTGTCTGCACCAGACCACCGGCATCGGCAAGGAGGAACCGGCCGGCCTGGGGGGGAATCCGAACCTGCATTACGCGCTGCATCTTGCGCGGCGGGGATACGTGACGCTCGCGCCGGATTACCCGTCCTTCGGCGAATACGAGTACGACTTTGAGGCCGACGACTACATCAGCGGCACGATGAAGGCGATCTACGACAACATTCGTGCAGTTGACCTGCTGCAGTCGCTGCCGGAGGTGGACGGCGAGCGGATCGGCGTGATCGGACACTCGCTGGGCGGGCACAACGCAATGTTCACGGCGGCGTTCGAGCCGCGGATCAAGGTGATCGTTTCCAATTGCGGATTCACGCGGTTCCACAAGTACTATGAGGGGAAGCTGGCGGGTTGGACCAGCCCGCGGTACATGCCACGGATCGCGTCTGAGTATCACAACAACCCCGACGAAGTGCCGTTCGACTTCACCGAGATCGTCGCGTCATTTGCGCCGCGGCCGTTTCTGGCGAGTTCGCCGCGACACGACAGCAACTTCGAGGTCTCGGGGGTGCGCGATGTCATCAAGGCGGCGCGGCCGATTTACGAGTTGTATGGAGCGGAGGAAAACCTGCAGGCGAACTACCCGGACTGCCAGCATGATTTTCCGGAGGATGTTCGCGAAGTGGCCTACGAGTTTCTGGACCGGCATTTGAAGGGGGCGGAGTGAATTCGGGCGTCGAGGACAGGACGAATAGAACGCGGGTTGACGCGGGTGGAACGGATTGACGCGGAGAAACGACAGGAGATCGGCGGTGTGCCTTTCGCCCTTGTGCCCAAACTTCTGTTTGGGCACGCCGGAGGGTGGAGGCATTCTCAAACGGAAGTTTGGGAACGAGGAGTGAATTGCGGACGGGTCGTGAACCACAAAGGACACGATGGCAGGCCGCGTGGTGAGGGCGTCCCCTTGGGGACTCTTTGACTTCAATCTCCAGGTTTGGTCTTCGTGATCTTTGTGCCGTTGTGGTTTTTTCACCCAGCGGAGAGTGAGATGATTCGCTGGACGAACAAGCCGTATACGCCGGAGCGGGCGTATCGATGGAGCGTCTGTCCGCTGGCCGCATTATTCGCTTTCGGCGGTCCGGTGTTCGCAATCGCGATTCACTTCGTTGCTGAGCCCGCGATCAACAGGGTTCTGTTCGTCGATAGCTATGTCGCCAATCGAGCAATCTTCAGTGCGATTGGAATTCTCGTATGTGCGATCGGGATCGGCCTCTTCTTGAAATCCAGAATCGCCTGGTACGCGCTGTTTGGGTATCTCCTCTCCGGAACGGTGTGGGGAGTTGCCAAAGAAATGGTCGATCCCGATTTCGGCGAAGCGCCCAACATCGCGATGGCCGTGACGCTCTGGCTATTTAACACTGCTCTCGGAGTGGGCATCTTTTTCGCCACAAGACCTGTGTTTCAGCCAGGTAGTCGAGACGGCGAAACGAACAGCGACCCGACGACCCACAATTGATGCGTTGTCGT
>ERZ869936.893-NODE-893-length-24272-cov-17.839410_pt1 | contig 24272 bp, 17 predicted proteins | sample MGYA00520876_ERZ869936 | MGnify/ENA primary metagenome ERZ869936 (study PRJEB32218, sample SAMN09650985) | biofilter metagenome | isolation source: enrty point of leading RO module | place: Saudi Arabia: Thuwal, RO plant located on Red Sea | collected 2016-02-17 ...
GCCGCGAACGCGGCGGCAGCAAACGCGGCCTCCCCGTTCAGATCACGCCTGCGCTTTCACACTCACCGTCCTCCGCTGCGGCAAATCGACGCACAACGTCACTCGCTCGCCGTCTCGAAACCATGTGCCGGACTTCAGATCCAGCGCACGCTTCACTTCCCGCAGTTCCAATTCCTCTGCAGCCAAACCGTCTGCCGCAGCAATCACGACGCGCGGCGGCTTCGTTCCGGGCAAAGTACACTCGAACGTGAACTCCCGGCAGGCGAACGGTGAACTGAGATCAATCCGCCCGTCTCGCTCCTCGATGCGCGTCAGTTCCTTCGCGGCCCAGTAGCGGGCGATCTCGCTCAGTTTCATCCAGATCAGGTTGTCGTTGCGCGCATGCAGTCTCCGCACGACTTCCTGAAAGATCAGAAATCCTCGCTCTTCGCCGTTGTAGTAGATCCCCGGCCAGTGGCAGACCATGATCGCCGGCTGTTCCCGGTCGATTACCTCGGGCATCCGTCCGCCTTGCAGGTCTGCGGTGATGAACCGGTCGACCGATCCTTCTCCCAGTCCGTCCCAGCCGCCGAACCAGTCGCCCGTGCAGCCGATCGTGTGCACCACGCACTGGGGATCGTCCGTGTCGAGGCCGCGAACGTTCTGCACCAGAGGGGCGACGCTCCGTTCATCGGTGAACAGGTCCCGGAAGTAATGCGGGATCTCCGCACCGTAGACACCGCGCACCGCTTGCAGCGTGCCCTCCGCCAATGCCGGGCGCGCTCTGCTGCCGAAGCCGCCCGGAGTCGTCACGCCTTCACACGGCAGCCCGGCGTTCTTCATCATCTCGAGCGCGTAGGCGATGTACTCGGTCATCTCGTCGGTGCTCATGCCGACGCTGAATCCGGTGTTCTCCAGGTACTTCTCGCTCTTCTCCGCATAGGGCCGACCGGTCTTCGTATCGACGGCGAACGTGTGCGAGACCATCTCGGGGTGGATGTCCCAATCGACCGTCATGAAGTCCCGCACGAGCGCGAGGCTGTCTTCGAGTTCCTTCCGGCTCCAGCCCGGCATCCGCCGGTCGATCCAGCCCACGCACGCCGGGTACGGCACGACGCTGTACTTTCCCTTCACTCCATGCTCGCGGCACCACTCGCCGAACTTCCGTACGAACGAATCCGGAATCTCGCGCGGCAGCTTCCGCCAGTCCTGCCGGTACCGATCGGGATAGACCTCCGCCAGTTGCGGAATCTTGAAGTGGGCCACGTTCACCAGGCAGGTCGAGTCATCGATGATGAAGCTGACCGGCACCCGGCCGCGCGGGTTGAGGACAGTGACCCCTGCGGCCTGCGTGGGCCGCTCACCAGCCTCCTGCGCGGACACGACGCCGCACGGCATGCCACTTCCGAGCAATCCCGCCGCTGCCATCGTCGACGACGACTTCAAGAACCGTCGCCGCGTCAGTAATCGATGATCGCTCACTGCACGTCTCCTCTGGATTCGCCGTGTATCACCGGTGATCAAGTGCCAGCGGCTCGTCGTTTCTCGGCGCTACCGTCTCTTGAGGAATTCCCCGCAAACTCCGTGCTGATCCGCCAAATCCGCGAAAATCTGTGTCCTGTTCGAGAATCTCCTGGGCCCGGTTCCTGAAGGCGGGCCGCAGAGGAATTGTGTGTCACTGACAGCCTCCCAAGGCCGTAACGCCGATCATCTCTTCGCGCTCCCGCCGGATTCCAGATACGCCAGCAGGTTCCGAATTTCTTCCGCGGTGAATGTATCGAGCAGACCTTTGGGCATCGGCGATGTCTCGGCCAGACGGTGCACTTCGATGTTCCGTTTGTCGAGTTCAATGAACTCAGTGGCCCGCAGTGGATCGACCACAATCTTCAGCGTCTGCGACCGGAAGTCGCCCGTGACGGCAGGGCGGCCGGTGAACACCCGGCCCTGCTTTGTCACGACCTCCACGTTCCGGTAGTTCTCCGCCACGACGCGGTCCGGTTCGAGGATGGAGAGCAGCATGTCCCTGCGGCTGAACCGCCGGGCCAGATAGGTCAGGTCCGGTCCCACCGCCGGCCCGGTCGCGCCGACACGGTGGCATTTCGTGCAGGCCGCTTGATGGAAGACGGCTTTACCCTGTTCCGCGTCTCCCGGTCGATCGCCGTCCCCGAGCAGTTCGTCCAGGTCGTCCACGGTCCATTTCCTGACGACCGGTCGCGTTTCCAACGGCGGCGGTTCGTTGTGCGGTTGGCTTTCGATGAGCGCTGCGAACCGGTCCCGTTCCTCGTCGCTCAGGCGGGCGAAGGCCTCATCTCGAATCAACTTCAGAAAACTCGGCATGCCCTCGCCGCGAACGAACCCGCCGGCCTCCTGGAGAGCCGCGAAGTAGACATGATGCGCCTCATCGCTCCAGCCGTCGTCGACGTCGCGCAACAGGAACAGGTAATGCAGCCGGTCTTCCTGCGTGCGGCTGGCAGTGAGCCGCTCGATCAGCAGGCGAACCGTGTCCGGTGATTCGAGTTGCTTCAACACTCGCGCGGCCTCGCGGCGCAGTCGTTCGCTATCGCCCAGCGGGCTGATCCGTTGTGGGGACGCGCCCGTGACGATCGGTCGGACCTGGGCGAGGATCGTTTCGCGGTGCTCGTGAAGCGGCATGGGATCAATCTGCCGGCATCGCTGCCAGATGTGCAGCAGCGTCAATTGCTGGGTCAGCGTCAGTTGAGAGAGATCGTGTTTCAGCGACCGCTCGACAATGGCGTCCACGTCGCCCGCGTCTCCATGGCGGGCCAGCGCCGTCAATGCTTCGAGTGATGCCGTGGTCCGAGTCTCAGAGAGGGCCTGCTCGCGCCAATCGTCCACCGGCAGATGCTCCAAAGCCGTCCGCGCCGCATAGCGCAGCACCGGGTCGGCGGCGTCAAGCTGCTGCCAGATCAGCGCCTCGTCGGCGAGTTCGGGGCGGCCGTGCGACTCCTCCAGCCGGTGGCGGACGGCTCGCGACTCGTCGCCGAACGTAAGGCACAGTCTCTGATGTTCCGATTCAATGTCCGCTGCGGTATCGCCTCCGTTCCAGGTCACGCGATACAGGCCGGACTTCGTCCCGCGCCCGCCGGTCACGAGATACATCGCCCCGTCCGGGCCGAAATCGAGACAACAGACGTTCAGCGGCTGCCCCTGCAGGAACGTCTCAGCCTGAGCGAGGTAGGTCGCACCGCGCGGCCGCAGGTGCACGGCGAGCACACGCCCGTAGGCCCAGTCGAGCACAAACAAAGCGTTCTTGTAACGCGGCGGGAAGTTGCTCCGGTATCCGAACTCGGCCGCCGTGGGTGACCCTTTGCCGATGTCGAGAATGGGGAGGGCGTTCGCCGGGTGATCCGGGTCGTAGGGCGGCCACTGCGTCGTCACGGCCCGCCAGCCGTAATCGGCGCCGGAGACGAGATGCAGAATCCGCGTCGGCCGATACCACGGCGCGCCCATGTCGAACTCGGCGTCGGCATCGTAAGTGAATGCCTCCCCGTCGGCGTTGAAGGCGATCCCGAACGGATTACGCATGCCGGCGCAGAGCAGTTCCCACTTCGTGGATTCTCGATCATACACGGCGACGAATCCCTCGCCCGGACTGGGGCCGCGCCGCGCTTCTCGGAACGGCGACGTGCGGTCGAAGACGTCTTTCGGCAAATCGACCGCGTCGCCGCAGATGCTGTAGATGCGGCCGTCCGGTCCGAGCTTAAGCTGGTTCCGGCCGTGGCCCACGCCGCCGGGGAATTCGCCGATCAGTTGCGGTTCCCCGACCGGTCCGTCGCCGCCCGCACCTGCCAACAGGTAAACGCCCTTCGAGTTGTTGGCGTTGGCGTACAGGTCGTCTCCGACGAACAGGAGTCCGCGGCACTCTTCCAGACTGTCGTTGATCGTCTCCACTTGAACGATTTCCCCGCCCGGCTCATCGAATGTGAACCGCAGCAGCCCTTTGCCTTCTCGCGCAATCACTGCCCGGCCGCGCGGGTCGAACGCGACGCTGACCCACGACCCTTCATCCTCCCCGGCCGCGCGCACCAGCTCGAATTCAAAACCCGGCGCCGCCCAGAACCGGCCTCCCGAGTCCGCTTCGTCGCCGCTCGCCAGTCGCCACTGTTCGTAGTTGTCGAACGGGCTGATCTCGATGCTGCGACCGTTCCGCCCCCACAACTCGGGAGCGACTGGTCCATTGCTCTTCGCCGGACCCTTCGCAATTCCCTCGACGACAAGTGTCCACGAGTCGTCGGTGACGACTGACTCCCGGGTTCCATCGGCTGCAACCAGTTCCAACTCGACCGCCACGGCTGACGGACCGTCTGAGCCGTTCGCGGTGATCTCGATCTGGTTCTCGCCCGGCTGCAGGAACGGCAGGACGTCGAGTTCCGCCAGCGGGCTGTAGTGATCGATAACGACCGCCGTCTCGCTGTTCACCCGAATTTCGATCGCACAGAAGTCCGCCAGGGCTCTCAAGCGTGCCTGCTGCGCTCGGTGCGGAAGCGTCACGGTCGTTTGTAAAACCACTGCGGACTCGGCGTCGCCATCGCGCCAGATCCATTCCGCCAGGGGAGGACTCGCGTCATCCGCCGGCGCGTCAGCAGACTCTGCGTGGTGCGGCGAGAGACAGAGTGCTGCGGTGAAGATGGCGACTCGCAGGCAGACAGACGATCGCATGACTCACTTCCTGAATTGGCCGGCCCCGTGGATCGAGTCAACCGGTTCCGTTTCGATCGATCAGAACCCGGCTGCCGATGATGGTCAGTCTGCCCTCGAAATACAGTCGGATCGCTTCCGGATACGCGAGGCACTCCTGCTCGAAGACCCGCGCTGCGAGCGCCTCCGGCGTGTCGTCGTCGAGTACTGGCACGGCTCGCTGCAGGATGATCGGCCCGTGATCGTACTCATTGTCGCAGAAATGCACGGTGCAACCCGACACCTTGCAGCCGCGCTGGAGGACGGCCTCGTGGACGTGCCGGCCGTGCATTCCCTTGCCGCAGAATGCCGGAATCAACGCCGGATGGATGTTCATCACGCGCTGTTCGAAATCGGCCGGGATGTCGATGCGGCAGAGAAACCCGGCGAGGATCACGAGGTCAATCTCGGCGCGACGGAGCTGCGCGAACAGCGCCTCGCTGAAGGCGCTGGTGGAATCGAACTCCTGGCGAGGCAGCACTTCACAAGGCAGGCCTGCGGACTTCGCCTTTTCGGCGCCGGCCGTCTGTCGGCTGGAAATCACGAGCGGGATCTCGGCGGACAGGGCTCCCGACTGAATGCGATCGTGCAGGTTAAGCAGCGTCGTCCCGCCTCCGGAAATCAGTACGCCGAGGCGGATGGGTCGATCCAATGCGGTGCTCATGCCGGTTCGCCGCCCTGTTCGGATTCGCCCGGCAGATCGTCGAACTTCGGCGGCAGCGACTCGGCCATCTTCTCGGCATACTGGCGTCGAAAGCGCTTGTCCGCCTGCCGGGCGCGGACCACGAGGAGGACGATGCCGCCCAGCAGCAGCAGGACGACGGCGGAAATGAGCCAGCCTGGAAGCGGAAATGCGACCTGCGGCGGCGACGCGATCCGCACTTCATGCGCCAGAATCAGCGGCGTGAAGCGGTCCTTTTTCTCCAGCGTGGAGTAGCGGTGCAGCTTGAAAAAGTAGCCCGCCACGCTCACGCCGTCGACGAGCGTCTCGCCGATCGGCAAGTCGTCCGGATTGTCGGCGAAGACGACCGTGAGAGGATGTGACCGGGAATCGGGCGTGACCAGCCAGCACTCGTACAGTTCGTCGAATCCGAATTCCTCGTCGGCCGACAGTTTGACCGTCTTGATGACATGCCCCCGCAAAAAAACCGGCCGTCCCCGGTAGGCATCCGGGTGCTGCAGGATGTCGACGAAGACCGGGAACTCGTCTTCGCTGAGATGCTGGAACTCGGTGGAGTTTTTCCAGCGTTGACGGACGAAATCAGCGCCGGCCTGCCGCAACTTCGTCTGGTCGACTTCCCCGGCGTGCTGCAGGATGCCGTAGTACGCGGAGCGCTCGTCGTAGCTCAACTCCGTCTTGTCGGTGATCGGATCGAGGTCGATTAGTTCGGGATCAATCGCGACCGGCGGCGATCGATCGTCGACTGCGTCCGGGGCTTGCGCATGGGCAGACGAAAGCGAAAACGCGGCAAGCAGGACGATCGATCGGCCAAACATGGCGGCAATTGTGATTGAGGCGCGGTTGCGAAGCAACAATTCTCGCAATTCCCGAGCGGCACGCCAACGCTTAATCGAGATAAAGGAATTCATTCAGGTTGAATAGCGCGAGACAGAGATCGGACAACGCCGTCTCAGACTCCGAGCCCTGATTCAGGAATTCGACGGCTCGCTGAAGTTCGGCGGAATCGGGGGATCGCCCCAGGACTCGGCGATACAGCAGTTCGACCTGCGCTGCCGGTTCGCCGTCCGACGCGGTTCTGAGTCGATCTGCGAGTTCGTCGGCGCACCGCCGTGAGAAACCGGAGTTCAGGAGATGCAGCGCCTGCGGGGCGGTCGTTGTTTCGCCTCGTCTCGGACAACTGCGGTTCGTATCGGGCCGGTCGAAGACGTCGAACATCGGGTAGGTGAGATTCCGCCGCACGAAGAGATAGATGCTCCGGCGACGGTGGTCTGTTTCATTCTCCGTCACCGGCCACTGGTTCTTCAGCAGCGTGCCGACCACTTCGTTCGGCAGGGGGGGCCGTATTCCGGGGCCTCCCGCCTGACGGCACAGCGTTCCGGAGGCCGACAACATTGCGTCGCGGATCGCCTCAGCGTCCAGCCGCCGGCGGGACATCCGGCCGAACAGGTCATTGTCCGTATCGGCGGAGAGGAGATCCTGCCAGGCGTCCCGTTGACGTCGATTCCACTCGGGCCCCCGGTAGGACGCCGTGCGATAGGCGGTCGACGTCACCATCAGGCGATGCAGTTTCTTCAGGCTCCAGCCTTGCCGCGGCAATTCCCTGGCCAGCCAGTCCAGGAGTTCGGGATGCGTCGGCCATTCGCCCATGAAGCCAAAGTCGCTCGCCGTCGCACAGAGCCCTCGGCCGAAGTGCTGCTGCCACACGCGGTTGACAATCACCCGGGTGACCAGCGGATGCTCGGGCTGCGTCAGCCAATCCGCAAGGTCGCTGCGCCGCAGCCGCGCCGGTTGTTCGGGAGCAGAATCGGCATCTTCGTATACGACCCGCAGAAACGCCGGTTCGACGGCCGGTCCGCGGCGGCGAAAGTCGCCACGGAGCCAGAGATAGCTGCCGGCGTCGGAATCGGAACGATTACGGGCCACGCGGCCCATCGGCACGGGGGGCGGCTTCGCCGTCTTGACGGCTTGGAGTTCCGCTTCCAGTTTGGCGATCCGGCTTTCATCGGCAGGGCGATCGTTGCGGGCCGCGGCCAGTTCGGCCTCCAGGCGGTTCCACTCGGCTCTCTGATTCGCTTGAAAGGCTGCCTTCGCCGCCTTGGCATCCCTGGACGGCAGGGGGTGTTCATTCAACAGGTCGGTGAAATCGAAGAACGCCCGCAGACGGTAAAAATCGTGCTGGCTGACGGGGTCGTATTTGTGATGGTGGCAGGCGGCGCATTCGAGTTGCAGCCCGAGGAACACCGAGCCGATGGTCGCCGTGACGCCATTGAGCACGGTGTGCCGCCGTTCCTCCTGGAGATTGATGTCCGGCATGTCGGGCCCGCACATCAGGAACCCGGTCGCCACGTGGGCCGCCGTGCTTTCCGGGTTGATCTCATCCCCCGCCAGTTGCAGGCGCACGAACTCATCGTAAGGCATGTCGTCGCTGAAGGCGTCGATCACCCAGTCGCGATAGCGCCAGGCGTTGGGCCGCACGAGATCGTGTTCGAAGCCGTCGGTATCCGCATAGCGCGCCAGGTCGAGCCAGTGCTGCGCGCTACGTTCGCCATACGCGCGGCTCGAAAGGAGGCGGTCGACGACGCGCTCATACGCGCCGGGCCGGCGATCGGCTTCGAAGCTGGCAATCTCGGCCGGTGACGGCGGCAGCCCGGTCAGATCAAAGGTCACGCGACGCAACAGTGCATGGCGATCGGCCTCGGGCGCAGGTTGCAGTCCGTCGGATTCGAGCCTGGCCAGGATGAACCGGTCGATCGGCGTTCTGCACCAGTCGGAGTTTTCGACGTTCGGAAGCGCCGGTCGTTCGAGCGGGCGAAAGGACCAGAAGTCGCGATCGGATTCGGTCACCGGCGGTTCAGCCGGCGCAGTGTCATCTTCCGCTGATGCGATCAACGGAAGGAAAGAGAACACGATCAATCCAATCAACGACTGCCGCACGTCACACTTCCTCGCCTTTCCCCTGCCTGTCGGCAGCAAGGTTCATGGTATCATCGGCGGCGAACCTGTGCGCGTGAGAAGTTCGAGCCGCCGAGATGCCGGACAACGACGACCTTGCCGACGGCGTCCGCCGGCTTCTGCGGCGGCGAGGGGGCGGCTTGATGCGGGCGCGGTTATGCCGGATTGATCGCTTGCAGCGAACTGCACACCACCCGCTCCGGTGTTCCGTGATCGTGATCGAGTGCTGCGGGGCAGGGGGAGAATCCGCGAGCTACGCTTTGACCGGAACATATCTGTGATCGAAGCGTGGCTCAGTTCGGTTTCGAACGCAGCTTCCAGCAATCGCGTCTGGGGGCTCCCTCTGGTCGACCCCAGCCACCCTTCTTTCAGATTCTCTGACAAATCCCTTCGTTTTCAACGGCGGGACGATACTCACACCGAGAGACCGGGAGGGGGCCTTGATCGAGGTCACGGACTTTCACAAAGCCTACGACCGGACCGTCGCCGTCCGGGGTCTGTCGTTTCACGTGAAACAGGGTGAAGTGCTCGGGCTGATCGGGCCGAACGGCGCCGGGAAGACGACCAGCATGCGGGCGGTCAGCGGGATGATCCGTCCCAGCCGAGGGGAGTTGCGCGTCTTCGGCTGCGACGTCGTCGCCGATCCGGTCGCCGCCAAGCGGCAACTGGCGTATGTGCCGGACGATCCACAACTTTTCGGCGATCTCACGGTGGACCAGCACCTGGCGTTCACGGCGTCGGCGTACGACGTGCGCGACGCGGACGAAAAAGTCTCCGGCCTGCTCGAAACGTTTGAACTGGCCGATCGCCGAACGAAGCCGGCGCGTGATCTGTCCCGCGGAATGCGGCAGAAGCTGGCGATCTGTTGCGCCTACCTGCACGATCCCAGCGCCCTGCTGCTCGACGAACCGCTGACCGGTCTCGATCCGCATGGAATTCGAGTGCTCAAGAGAACGCTGCGCGAGCGGGCCGACGAGGGGGCCGCGGTCGTTATCAGCTCTCACCTGCTGGCGATGGTGGAGGACCTCTGCACACATGTGCTGATTCTCTCCGAGGGGGAATCGCGGTTTTTTGGAACGGTGGCCGAACTGAAGTCGACGTTCATGACGGAAGACGACGAAGCGTCGCTCGAACGGATTTTCTTCATGGCGACCGAGAAATCCCGGCCGGCACCCCTGGTGACCGTGGCAGGTTAGTGCCGGTGGCACTTTGTCGTGGCGGCGTCTTGTCGCGTATTTGCCTTTGCATGCGGCATTTTGCGCCGCCAGAACTGCTGCGGTTCAATGAAATGTGTTCTGATCGTGATCCGGGCGTTTCCCCTGCAATTCTGATTCGGCGTTCTGCGATGACTCACTGGCGTCTGCATCCCGCTCTCGTGCGTCTGCTCCGGTTTCAGGGGGGTGGCAAGCTCCGCCGCATGAGCCGCGGTTTTGCAACGCCGCGGCGGGCCGTCCTGTCGCTGCTGGCGACTGCTTTGGCGCTGGTGTGGCTGAGCAACGCGATTCTGAGCATCATTTTCCGCGAGCCGTATCCCGAGCAGACATTTCAGAACTGGCTGCCGCTCCTGCCGTTGCTGTACGCCATCTGGCACGCCGTGAAGACCGCCTGGCAGCGTCCCGAGGAGCCGATCGAGTGGACGCCCTCAGAGCGGGAATTCGCAGTGGGGGGCCCGTTCCGGCGGCGGGAACTGGTGATGTATCGCGTCGCGGTTCTGCTGAGCGCGACGTTCCTGAAAGCGACCTGCGCAGCGATCCTGCTGTTGCCCGACCTTCACATCCCGTGGGCCGGCTTGCTGGGGATTTTCCTGGGGCTGGCGTTTGTCGACGTGTTCCGGTTGCTGATCGACATTGTCGTCGCGCAGGTCAGCGAGCGGACCTACACGATCCTGCGGGGTCTCGTATTGACCGCCGCGGCCTCCGTCACCGGCGCGGCGCTGATGCAGGCGATTCAGCACAGTCCCGGCGACGCTACGGGGGCCGGTCCGGCGGCGATTCTGGCCTGGGTTTCGAGATTCTTCGACGGCGCACTGAACGTTTGCAAATCGCCGATCGGCGAATTTCTCCAGACGCCGTTCACGGTCTTTGCACGACTGGTGAGCGCGGACGCCGTCACAGCGTCGCTGCTGGGTTGGACCGCGGCGTCCGTCGCGATGCTGGTCGCGCTGATCGAGGTCGTCGTGCGCGTCGATTCGAGATTCTACGAAGGACTCAGTGCGCGGGAGATCCTGCGCTACGATGAGGCCCGCAATGCATCTGCGCAGAGCGCGGAATGCGAGTCGGTCGCTGCCACCCTGCCGCGAATCCCGAAACTCGGCGGCGCAGGCCCGCTCTTCTGGCGGCAGTTCGTCGGCGCCAGGGAGAATGCCGGCGGACTCCTGCTGGCGTTGACCGCGCCGGCGGTGCTCTCCTGCCTGCCGCTGCTGCAGCGCTACGGGCCGGAGACGACGTTCGCCTACGTCAGCGCCGCCCTGGCGTTTTACTCGCTGCTGCTGCTGCCGGCCGGACTCAAGTTCGACTTTCGGCGGGACGGCGAGCGGCTGGGAATCTTCAAGATGCTGCCCGTTCGCCCGTTCTCGGTGGTGGCTGGCCAGTTGGCGACTCCGGTCGCCATCGCTGTGGCGTTTCAGGCGCTGGTCCTCACAGTCGCCTGCCTGGTGCGACCGGTGCCTGTCTCTTACCTGCTGGGGGCCGTTCTGTTTCTGGTTCCGCTCAACGTTCTGATCTACTCCGTCGAGAACACGATCTTTCTGCTCTATCCGCATCGGTTGAATCAGGAAGGGCTGGAAGTTTTCCTGCGGACCACTCTGATGTTCACGGCGAAGAGCCTGCTGTTCGCCGTTTCACTGGTGGTGGTCTACGTCCTCTCGCAAGTCGCGCGGGATATTGCCGAATGGCGGTTTCTGCAACCGATTCTGGCAGGCAACCATCGTGCGGCGTTTGCGGCCGCGATGTGGGTGACGGTGGCCATTGCTGCGGTCGTCTGCACAGGCCTGCTGACGCGCGTGTATGACCGGCACGATCCGTGTCTCGACCGGATTGCCTGATCGCCGGCGCTCTGCGCCGCGTCCGTACAGGCCGCGCGCCTCGCTCGCGTGAACAAATCGCATCGGGTAGTCTCTGCAGCGACGTGAGCTGTTCCCGTCTTGCTTCGACGCGCGCGGGCTGGCTTTCTTTCCGGCTGCACATTGCGCGGCCCTCCGGTCGACGCTTTCCGGCCTGTGTGACCTGTGACCGAATCGAGCCTGTACAACGTCGAGGTGCGCGAACTCGCTGACTCCGATCTGGCGGAGTTTTCCAGCGCGTGCGCGGTGTGCGGCGAGACGCGGGCCCGCCCCCGATTCCGCATCGCCGCTTACGACCTGAATGTCGTCGTTTGCGCGCAATGCGGGACGGGCCGGCTCGATCCCTTGCCGGACAATCGGACGATCGCCGGTTTCTACCCGCCGCAGTATTACGGTTCGACCGGAAGAAAATTCAGCCGGTGCGTGGAGACCGCCGTGCGATTCGTCGCGGCCCGGCACGTGCGGTTTCTCGCGCGGAAGATCAGGCCGGGGGGACGGGTGCTCGACGTGGGCTGCGGGCGGGGGACGCTGCTGTCGTCGCTGGCCGATCGAGGCTGCGAAGCGCACGGGCTGGAGATCAGCCGTGCCGCCGCGGAAGGGGGGGACGCCCGCGCGGAGATCCGCATCGCCGATTCCCTGGCGGAAGCCGCTTACCCCGAGGACTGGTTCGACATGGTGATCGTCTGGCATGTGCTGGAACATGTGCGAGACCCGCAGGCAGCGCTGCGAGAGATCCACCGCGTGCTGCGACCCGGCGGGATCGTCGTGATCGCGGTCCCCAACTTTTCAAGCTGGCAGGCGCAGTGGAGCGGGGCGGCCTGGTTTCATCTCGACCCGCCGCGACACATCTATCACTTTCCGGTGGAGGGGCTGAAATCGCTGCTGAGGGACTGCGGCTTCCGCTGCCGCAGCGAGCATCATTTCTCGCTCCGCCAGAACCCGTTCGGCTGGGTGCAGAGCTGGCTGAACCGGACCGGCTGGTTTCCGCGAAACATGCTCTATGAACTGCTGCACCGCCGGAAAGAACGATCCGTGCGCGTGCCGCGCCGACAGCGATTCCCGCTCTATGTGGCATTCGTGCTCGGCATGCCGCTCGGGCTGGCGGTGGAGCTTGTCGCCACGGCGTTCCGCCGCGGCGGCACCGTCCACGTTGTGGCGACGGTCGAGTAGAGCGAGGACTCAGCGAAACGCGCCGCGAGTCTCAGCTTGCGGGCACTACATCCACTCTTTGATCGGATGTCCCTCGATCAGACGCACCGGCCGGCCGTCGGGGGCCTGGGCGATCAGGTCGTGCGGCATGCCGAGTTTTTCGTAGACGGTGACGGCGATGTCCTGTGTTTTGTACTCGTCCCGGATCGGCTTGCCGCCTTCGTCGTCTGTTTCGCCGAGAATCGCTCCGCCCGGGACGCCGGCGCCGGCCATTACGGCGAAGCCCGCGCTGGCCCAGTGATCGCGGCCGCTGGCGCTGTTGATCTTCGGCGTGCGTCCGAAGTCGGTCAACCAGACGACGAGGGTGGAGTCGAGCATTCCGCGGTCTTCGAGGTCGGCCAGCAGCGCCGGGAGTCCCTGGTCGACGGGCGGAATGCGGCTCTCCCTGAGCGACTTGAAGTTGTTCTGGTGCGTGTCCCAGCCGCCATCGGTGACGGTGACAAAGCGCACGCCCGATTCGACAAGCCGCCGGGCCAGCAGACAGCTCTGACCAAACCGGTTGCGGCCGTAACTGTCGCGAAGGGCATCCGACTCGGCCGAGAGTTCGAACGCCTGTTTGGTCTCCGGCGCAGTGATCATGTTGAGGGCGGCGCCGAACGTCTCATCGAGCGCCTCGAACGCCGTCGGCTGGAGGTCCGCCTGCTGCTGCAGGTCGTCGATCGCGGCCAGCATCTTGCGGCGGCGGTCGATTCGCTGGCCGGGGACGGTTTTGGGAGGGCTGATGTCGCGGACAGTGAAGTTCTCCGCGTTCGGGTCGGCGACGATCTCGAACGGGTTGTGTTCGAGACCGAGGATGCCGGCCGTTCCACCGCCGAACCGCTGATCGACGTTCGTCCCGAGTTGCACGAACGGCGGCAGCGCCGTCTTGAAGCCCTTGTGCCAACTCACGACAGAACCGTAAGTGGGGTAGGGGAGCGCCGCGTTGAACTTGCGACCCGACATCACATACTGGTCGGCCGTGCCGTGGCTGCCGTTCTGCGGATTCCAACTGCGAAGCACAGCGAACCGGCGGAGTTCGCGGGCCATGTTGGGGACGATCTCGGTGAACTGCACGCCGGGGACGGCCGTGTCGATGACTCCGAATTCCCCCTTCACGCTGGCCGGCGCGTTCGGCTTGGGATCGAAGGTGTCGTGGTGGCTTGTTCCGCCGCGGGTCCAGATGAGGATGCAGTTTCGATCGATGCTCGCCTGACCGTGCGCGGCGGCGGCTTGTCTCGCCGCCAGAAAGCCGGGCAGAGTGATCCCGAGTCCGCCCAGCGCGCCGACTTGCAGCAGGCTGCGGCGTGAGACGCGTTCGCAATCCTGAAATCTGGTGGGGAGCAAGTTGAGCATACGACACTCCGGTCGTCCGCGTTGGTGGGATGTCACTCCTCTTCCCGGCGGACGGTCAGGAACAGGCGGTGTTAGCGGTGGAGATTGCGGTAGACGACAATCTCCACCGAAAAGTTGGTTCCCCATGGGATAAACTGGGGAAACCGGTGGGAGATTTTACCGCAGGTATTCTACTTTATCGGGAACGCTTCAATCAACAGATCAAAATTCGCCTACCTGACGGCTGCACGGTTTTTTCGGAATTTGCGAGTAGAGCGGACGCCGTTCACTCGCAATAATGGATGTTGATGCGTTGGGCGACGCATCTCCCACCGCAGCCAGAGACGAACTCGTCTCTCCCACCTGTCGCGGCGTCCGATCCGCGAAACACTGATTGCTCACGGCGATGGACGGTCGATTCCGCAGGACGAAGGAACTTTGACCAGCGCCCGTTCCCATTTTCGTCGAGGGGAGAAATCTGAAATGAACAGAGTCCCACGACACGTGCTGATGACGGCGATTGTCACGATCATGTCGCTGGCGCGGCCGGCGGCCGCTGATGATCCGGCCGACGTTCGAGTCACTCCGGAGTCGGTGTCGTTGCAGGGAGAGTTCGCACAGGCCCAATTGCTGGTGACGGAGGCGAACGCCGAGGGCGCCGTCGATCGCTCATCAACCGACCTGACTCACGAAGCCGACTATGCGTCGAGCCAGCCCGAGATTGTCGTCGTCGACGCAACGGGCCGGTTGCGGGCCCGGGCGGACGGCCAGGCTCAGGTGAGTGTTACCGTGGGCGGGATGACCAAGACCGTTCCGGTCGTCATCTCGGGCGTCGCCGATGCTCCGCCGGTTGGCTTCGACGGCGTCATCCGGCCGACGATCAGTCGCCTCGGCTGCAACGCCGGAGAATGCCACGCCAGCCAGTTCGGCAAAGGCGGATTCGTGCTGTCGGTGTTCGGCTACGACCCGAACATGGATTACGACGCGTTCGTTCGCGACCGAACGGGGCGGCGCATCAACTTCATGAATCCGGATGCGAGTCTGGTGCTCCGCAAGCCGACCATGCAGCTTCCTCACGGCGGCGGACAGCGGCTGCTGAAGGACTCCGATTATTACGAAATGTTCAGGGCCTGGATCGAGGACGGAGCGCCGGGCCCTGATGCCGAAGCTCCGCAGGTGACGCGATTGGACGTTTCGCCGAATCGCCGCGTGGTGGAGCCCGGCCAGACCCAGCAGTTGCAGGTGACGGCCCATTACAGCGACGAGACCGTTCGGGACGTCACCCACTGGGCTCGGTTCGACTCGATGGACGAAGCGGTGCTGGAAGTCACCGAGGACGGCTTGGTGACCGTGATCGGGAAAGGCCAGGCGCCGATCATGATTCGCTTCGAGGGGCAGGCGAACGTGGCCATCTTCGTTTCGCCTTACGGTCCGCCCGCCCAACTGGCAGGCTGGACGAATAACAACTTTGTTGATGAGCTGGCCGCGGACAAGTTTCGGGAGCTCGGCATCGAGCCGTCGCCGCTGTGCGACGATGCGACATTTCTGCGGCGGGCCTATCTCGATGCGATCGGCACGTTGCCGCAACCGGAGGATGTGACGGCGTTCATCAACGACGCCGACCCGGCGAAGCGTGAGAAGCTTGTGGACCGGCTGCTGGGCCTGACGGGCGATCCCAATCTGGACGTGTACAACGATCAGTACGCCGCGTTCTGGACGCTGCGATGGTCCGACCTGTTGCGCAATTCCAGCCGGGGTCAGGCCGCCGACGAGCAGCGAATGTGGGCCATGCATAACTGGATCAAGGAGTCGTTCCGCACCAACAAGCCGTTTGATGAGTTTGTCAGCGAGGTTGTGACGGCCAAGGGATCGATCTATTCGAGCGGTCCGGCGAGTTATTACCGCATCTTCGGGAATTCGTCCGATCTGGCGGAAGCGACGGCCCAGTTGTTCCTCGGCGTGCGGCTGCAATGCGCGAAGTGCCACCACCACCCGTTTGAGAAATACGGGCAGGAAGATTACTACGCCTTCGCCGCGTTCTTCTCGCGGATCGGGACGAAGAACAGCGAAGAGTTCGGTCTGTTCGGACGAGAAACCGTCGTGATGGTGCGGTCCAGCGGCGAAGTGCGGCATCCGAAGACCGGCCAGGTGTTGCCTCCCACGCCGCTCGACGGGGAAGCGATGGATCACGAACTGGACCGGCGCATTCCGCTCGCCGAGTGGCTCACCGCGCCGGAGAACAAGGACTTCGCGCGGTCGGTCGCCAACCGGTACACGGCGTTTCTCCTGGGTCGCGGACTGGTCGAACCGGTCGACGACATGCGGGCCACGAATCCCGCGACGAATCCGGAACTGCTCGACGCGCTGGCGGACCACTTCATCTCGGCGGACTTCGACCTGAAGCAGTTGATGCGCGCGATCATGGTCTCGCGGCTGTACCAGCTTGAGTCGCAACCGACTGAACAGAATGCATCGGACGAGAAGTTCTACAGCCACTTTCTTGTCAAGCGGATTCCGGCGGAACCATTGTTGGACGCCATTGACAGCGTGACCGGTGTGCAGACTGAATTCAAGAACCTGCCGTCCGGAACGCGGGCGATTGAGCTGCCGGATGCGGAGTATCCGAATTACTTCCTCAACGTATTCGGCAAGCCACGTCGCGCCAGTGTGTGTGAATGCGAGCGGATGCCCGACGAAAACCTGGGGCAGGCGCTGCACACCCTCAACGGCGACATCCTGACGACGAAGATTGCCGACCCGAAGGGACGAATTGCGCAACTCATCGCCGCTGAGAAGTCGAACGAGGAGATCGTCACGGAACTCTACCTGCGGGCGCTCTCCCGCCCGCCGAGCGCTTCGGAACTGGCAACGGCGCAGCAGTTCATCGAAGAAGGATCGGGCGAACGCCAGTTGATTCTGGAAGACCTGCTGTGGGCGCTGATTAACAGCAAGCAGTTTCTGTTTGTGCGGTAGCGATGTACGGCCGGCTGTGCCGGCCGGAACTTCGTGTGGACCAACTTTGGATTCGGCGGCCGGCATAGCCAGCCCTACTTCACTGGAGTGGCGCAACCATGACAGGGCAGAGCGACGATTCCAAGCGATCGCTGGACAGGATCCCGCTGTCGGAAGTGGAACCGTATTCGGAAGCAGTCAAGTGCGCTGCGACCGAAGCGCGTCGCCGCGCGGACGAGATGCGCAGAGGCGAGGTTGCGGGCGTTCCGCATGAGGAAGTCATGAAGCGGTTACGGTAGTTCGCGAATTGAGGTAGGGCCGGTTGTGCCGGCCGGAACCACTTTGGGACCGGCGGCCGGCATAGCCGGCCCTACTTCTTCACTCTCGAAGAGGCGGATATGAAGATTGGACTCCGAGTGGCTGTCCTGGCTCTCACGTTGCTGTTTGGTCAGCGCATCACTTGCGCGCAGACCGCCTATCCCATGTTGATGGCGGTCAAGCCGGGGGCGGTGCAGGCGGGGACCAGCAGTGAGCATGAGGTTGAGTCGCGGTACAGCATGTTTGGCGCGTACCGGGTGCTGGTCACCGGGGCAGGCGTGACGGCGGACGTCGTGACGCCGATGGAACTCGACAAGGAAGGGAAGGAACCGAACCTGACGAAGATCACTGTCCGGTTCACCGCAACGGCCGACGCATTGCCGGGCGTCCGCGACTTCCGCCTCGTCGGACCGACCGGCGCCAGCACGCTGGGGCAGATTGTTGTGGTCAACGACCCGGTTGTTGCCGAAGAGGGCGCGATCGATACGCCGGAGACGGCGCAGAGCATCACGCTCCCGGCGACGGTCTGCGGGACGATCGAAAAGGCGAAGGATCTGGACTACTTCGCCTTCAATCTCGCCGAACCGAAGACACTCACGTTTCACTGCCGGGCCATGCGGTTGCAGGACAAGATGCACGACCTGCAGCAGCACGTCGATCCGATCCTGACGATCAAAAGCGCCGCCACCGGCAGCACCGTCGCCGCCGCGGACAACACGTACGCGGCCGATCCATTCCTCAGCGCCACGCTGGAAGCGGGGGACTACCTGCTGGAAGTGCGCGACGTGCGGTATCAGGGAAACCGCTACTGGAATTACGTGATCGAAGTCAACGACCGGCCTTACGTGTCCCATGTCTATCCGGTGGGCGTCGCGCAGGGGCAGCCGGCCGAGGTCGCGCCGATCGGCGTGCAACTGCCGGAGGGCGCCCTGGTGAGCTTCACTCCCGATCAGCCCGCCGTCGGTCCGCACGACGTCCGGCTGCCGATGGGGGAGAGCCTGACGAATCCGGTGCCGGTTGTGGTCAGTGAACTGCCGCTGGTGACCGAGGCGCCCGCAGAGAACAACACGTTTGAAACGGCCCAGGCCGTCACGATCCCTGCGGGGATCAGCGGACGGATCGAATCGAAAGCGGACCTCGATTGCTTCAGGTTCGACGCGAAGCAGGGAGACCGGATTTCGGTCGAAGTCGTCGCCCGCCGCTACTGGTCGGGGCTCGACTCGGTGATCCGCATTCTGAACGCGGAAGGCAAATCGCTGACCGAAAACGACGACATGCAGCTTTGGGGCAAGCGGAACTACCAGGATTCACAGATCGAGAACTGGACGGTTCCGGCTGACGGCACCTATTGCATTCAGATTCGCGACAACCATTTGCGCGGCGGCGACGAGTTCGTTTACTTTCTGCGGGTGGAGGCAGCGGAGCCCTACTTCCAGCTTGCGATGGACACCGACAAGACCTGGCTGACTCCGGGGAACTCGGCCGCGCTCTTTGTGCGGGCCGTCCGCAAGAACGGTTTTGAAGGGGAGATTGCATTGTCAGTTGACGGGCTGCCGGAGGGGGTGACCGCTCACACGGGCCGGATTCTCGCGGGAAAAGGGCAGGACGGGTGCATTATTTTCGAGGCCGCGCCTGACGCACAACTGACCGCTTCGAACATCACCGTCACCGGAACGGCGACCCATCCGGTCGACGAAAACACAACGCTCGAACTGCAAACGGTGGCGCAGTCGTTTCAGGAAACCTACATGCCGGGCGGGGGCCGCAACCACTGGCCGGTCGAGATGCACACGGTCGCTATCGGGAAGCCGGCCGACATCCGGAGCCTCAAGCTGAGCACGAACGAGGTGACGCTCAAGCCGGGCGAGTCGGTCAAAATCGAGGTGGAGATTGAACGGGCGGAGGGTTTCGACAAGAACGTCACGCTCGACATGCTGTACCAGCATCTCAACGCGGTCTATGCCAATACTCTCCCGCAGGGCGTGACGATCGACGGCAAGAACAGCAAGACGCTGCTGACCGGGAGCGAAACGAAGGGCGCGATTACGCTGAGCGCCGCCGCGGACGCGCCTCCCGTGGAGAAGCAGCAGTGCTGCGTGATGGCCAACATCTCGCTCAACTTCGTGATGAAGGCGACGACCAGCAGCGGGCCGGTGTTTGTGACGGTCGCGGCGTCGGAGTAGCGAACAAAGTAGAGCCCACGGGTTGCACCCCGTGGGCGTTGAGTTGGGCGTTGAGTGGCGCAGGGATTACTCGGCGACGACGCCGTTTCTGAGGATCCCCGCGTGTTCGAGTTCGACCTCGACGACGTCGCCCGGTTTGATTTCGGACGTCTCGCCCGAAGTTCCGGTAAAGATCAAATCGCCCGGTTTGAGCGTGACTTCCCGGCTGATGCCGCTGACCATCGACGCCACGTCGTGGATCATGCGGCTGGTGCGTTCCTTCTGCATCGTTTCGCCGTTGAGACGAAGCTGGAGCAGCAGGTCGTCATAATCGACGCCCGCGACGATGAACGGGCCGCATGGTCCGAACGTATCGCTCCCCTTGGCCCGCCACCATTGCACATCGGCCTTCTGCCAGACGCGCGCGCTGACGTCGTTTCCGATCGTGACGCCGAGCACATAGTCGAGCGCGTCTTCACGGTCGACATTCTTCGCTTCTTTCCCGATGACGACGACCATCTCGGCTTCGTAATGCACGACTTCCGAGCCTTCGGGGATGACGATATCGCCTCCGTGGGGAAGCAGGCAGGAAGGGCTCTTGAAGAACGGCTGCGGAATCTGGAACTTCTCCGGAATCTCGCCGCTGCGGCGGGTTTCTTCGGTGGTCTTGGTGGTGGTCGTCGTCTCGCCGGTCTTGCGATCGGTCTTCACGGTCACGACGGTGGTCACGGTGGTCGTCACGGCGTCTTCATCGCCGAGATGGCTCTCGTAGTTGCCGGCGAGGGCCAGCACCTGGGTCGGTTGGCTGGGGACGAGCAGTTCGACATCGCCCAAGGCATGCGTGCGATCAGTTTTCTGCCACTCGCCGAACAGATCGCCGCTCAATTCGTGAATGGTGTCGCCTTCCACGATGCCGTAGGCCACCACGTCTCCGGCCTGGAACCGGCAGTAAAGGACCGGGTCGGCCGCCCGCAGTGTGGACGAAACAAGAGAGATCGTGAGGGCGATGAGCAAAGCGGAAATGTTGATGCGAAACACGGGGGTTCCTCCGAGGCAAAGGGCGCGAGGGTTGCAACACGTTGAGCAGCGATCGTAAGCGGATCGGGCCCGGCGGGCAAATGCAACGTCTCGCGGCGGTCGAGCGGGACAACTTCGCCATTCGCTATTTCGCTTCGGACGCCGACGCCAGAACGATCGTCACGTTGTCGCGACCGCCCGCCTCGAGCGCGAGGGCCAGCAGCGCGTCGCAGGCGGACTGCGGATCCTGGTGCGCGTGAACTTCCTGTTCGATCCGGCTTTCAGGAACCATGTCGGTCAGGCCGTCGCTGCAGACCAGGAGCTGGTCGCCGGGGCCGAACTCGACTTCGTGAATCTGAGCCGTGACGTTCTCCTTGCCGCCGCCGAGATGGTTCAGCAGGACGTGGCCGAGATTTTCAACCTCCTCCGGCGCCATTCCGGCGTCGACAAGGGCCTGCGCCATCGTTTCATCGTGAGAGATCTGAATCAGTCTCCGCTGCCTGATCAGGTAGGCCCGCGAGTCGCCCAGGTGAACAATCACCGCCCGCGGAGGAATGATGTGCGCCGAGGTCCAGGTGGTTCCCATTCCGGAGAGTTCCGGATCGTCCCGTTCGCAGTCGAGCAGCGTGTTCTGGATGCGGTGCAGGTAGGCCTCGACGCGCTCGCGAATCTGCTGCGCGTCGAGGTCGGTCAGTTTCATCACCCAACTGGTCGCCTGGCAGGTCAGTTCCAGCATGGTCTTGAGCGCGACCCGGCTGGCGAGTTCGCCGAATCGGGCGCCGCCGATCCCGTCGGCGACGACCAGCGCGTAGGAGTGGTCGTCAGGCGTCGACAGATCGTGCGGCTGGAGATTCGATTTGATGATCTCGATCGTCCGCCGCCGCCGGAGAATCGCGAAGTGGTCTTCGTTGTTCGACCTCACCTTGCCTTCATGCGTGACGGCGCCGAAACGCAACTCGGTCGGGTCCGAGGGGGGAGCGAAGAACGAGTCGGCGAACAGGGCCGACTGCGAAAACTCGACCGTATCCTGCGTGGGGTCGACCATGGCTGGGTTCCCGCGTTTCCCGATCCGGAGAAAGCCGCGATCGAAGCGGCGGCGTGAAGGGACTCTGTCAGTACTGGTAGCGGGGCTGGCCTCCCCAGCCGAGCTTGCGGTGCAGCGTCGCGTAGTAACTGTGGCCGGGAATCCGCGCCAACTGAAACGTGACCTCCGCCCGTTTGACGTGAATCGTCTCTCCCGATTGCAGCGGCAGCTTGATCTGGCCGTCGACCACCAGGGTCACGCCCTCGGGCGCGTCGGGCAGGCGCATTACATAGCTGCAGTTGGCATGATCCACCAGCGGGCGATTGGTGAGCGTGTGGGGGCAGACCGGCGTGATGACGACGGCCTGCAAGTCCTGCCTGAGAATCGGGCCGCCCGCCGAAAGGTTGTGGGCCGTCGAGCCGACCGGCGTGCTGATGATGAGCCCGTCGCCGCTGTAAGTCGTCACGCGCTCGCCGTCGATCTCCAGTTCGATGTCCACCATCGAAAGCGAAGCCCCGGCATGCACTGCGACTTCGTTGAGCACGAGAAACCGTTGCGACTCTCCGCCGGCCCTCTGGTGTTCGCAGTCCAGCATCAGGTGGTGCACCACGTGGAATTCACGGCGTTCGATGGCTTCGATCTGATTGCGGAACTCGTCCGGCGACAGGTCGGCCAGGAATCCCAGCCGGCCCCGGTTGACGCCCAGAATCGGGATCTGCTGCTGATCGTACTCGCGGCAGGCGCGGAGAATGGCGCCGTCGCCGCCGATCACAATGCACACGTCGGCTTGCGGCGCGGTCGCCCCGTCATCGGTGTCGCGGATCACGTCCAGCAGTTCCACGGCGGGCCGTTCGCGCAGAAAGGTCTCCAGCTCGTTGCACGCCGTCTGCACGCGCGCCGAATTCTGCCGGGCCAGGACCACGATGCGGACGGGATCGGATTTCGCCATGGGCCCAGTCTACCGTGCCGGGTGGGTGGATTTGAACTGCCGGGCCTATGAAGGTGAAACGCTGCGGACAGAAATCCAGCGAGCACGAATCCCGCAGGGTTTCGTGCGGTCTGCCCGATTTGCGCCATCGCTCTACAAAGCCCTCACAGGGCATTAGGATTGAGGGCGTGAACTACTTCACCCACGGATTCAGATTTCTCGATCAGCCGGAGTTTCTGGCAGGGACGGCGGTGCCCGACTGGTTGTCGGTCGCCGATCGCAAGTGTCGCGTTCGGCCGAAACTGGTCCGGCCGGTGCTGGAGAACGGCGACAGAGACGAAGCCGCAATCGCGCGCGGCATCCTGCAGCACTTCCACGATGACGAGTGGTTCCACTCGACGCGGGCCTTTGTGCTGGCGTCGGCCGGTCTCACGCGCCGTTTCCAGCAGGCGTTTCCCGACGACGACGGCATGCGGACCGGTTTTCTGGGGCATATCGTCACCGAGATGCTGCTCGACGCCGTGCTGATCGGCCGGGAGCCGGAGTTGCTCGACGAATACTATCGGAGGCTGGAAGACGTCGACCCCGAGCGCGTGCAGCGCGTGGTGAATCGGGCGGCGAGGAATACGACCGACCGGCTGTCCGGCGTGATTCAGATGTTCCGGGAAGTCCGGTTCCTGTACGACTATCTCGAATTCCCGCTGCTGTTGGGTCGCTTGAATCAGGTGCTGAGGCGGGTCAAACTACAGCCCCTCTCAGACAGGGCCTTGCCGGTCCTTGAGAGCGGTCTTGAACTGGTGACCGGCAGCCTCGACGAGCTGCTTCCGCCGCACCGGTTCGGACCACAGCAGTCTGATTCACTTCTGCACGAACACGAACAGGCCGACTCCGCCCGATCATCTGCCGGCGCGGAGCGGCCGCGACGCAGGGAACGACAACCATGAAATACGGAATGAACCTGCTCCTGTGGACAACCGCTGGGGACGAGTCGATCTTCCCGCTGTGTGAGCAGGTCAAGGGATGGGGTTACGATGGCGTCGAGTTGCCGATCTTCGACCTCAATGTCGACAACTTCTCGAAGATCGGGGGTAAATTGAGTGAGTTGGGGCTCGGCGCGACCGCTGTGACGGTGTGCACGGCGGAAGAGAATCCGATTTCTTCTGATGCGGCGAAGCGGCAAGCCGGGTTGGAGCGGCTGAAGAAAGCAATCGACTGCTGTGCGGCGGCGGGTGCGACTCATCTATGCGGGCCGATTCATTCCGCGCTGGGCGAGTTTTCGGGGCAGGGGCGCACGGAGGACGAATGGAAGTGGGGGCAGGAGACCCTGGCCAAGGCGGCCGACCACGCCCAACAGAATAACGTCGTCCTCGTGGTCGAGTATCTGAACCGCTTCGAGTGTTACTTTCTCAACTGCGCCGAGGACACCGCCCGCTTCTGCCGCGAGGTGGACCACTCTCACCTGAAGATGATGTACGACACGTTCCACGCCAACATCGAGGAGAAGTGCATCTCCGGAGCGGTCAAGAGCTGCGCGGACCAGATGGTGCACGTGCACATCTCAGAGAACGACCGGTCCACTCCGGGGGAAGGGGGGGTTAACTGGGATGCGACGTTCAAGGCCCTCAAGGAAGTCAACTACGACGGCTGGATGGTGGTCGAAGCCTTCGGACTGGCGCTGCCCGATCTGGCGGCGGCCACGAAGATCTGGCGGAAGATGTTCCCGAGCGAAGAGCACCTGGCGACAGAGGCGCTGTCGTTTATGAAGGCCCGCGTGGCAGGGGCGTAGCGGCCCCGAGCGCACGCAGGCTGCGTGCGACTTTCACCCTTCGGAGTGCGGCGACCCGTCGCCGCTTTCGGACGATCACAGCGCAGCCCGCGGTCCCGTCATGAACCGAAACGACTGCTGAAGGGAACCATTCAACCCGGTTAGAGCAAATTGCTCTATCATATGTCCGCGTCGAGCGGTGTCTGGACTGTCG
>ERZ869936.894-NODE-894-length-24245-cov-19.418065_pt1 | contig 24245 bp, 29 predicted proteins | sample MGYA00520876_ERZ869936 | MGnify/ENA primary metagenome ERZ869936 (study PRJEB32218, sample SAMN09650985) | biofilter metagenome | isolation source: enrty point of leading RO module | place: Saudi Arabia: Thuwal, RO plant located on Red Sea | collected 2016-02-17 ...
ATGAGGGGGAAGCCCATGATCATGAGGATGAGGGGGAAGCCCATGATCATGAGGATGAGGGGGAAGCCCATGATCATGAGGACGAGGGGGACGGTCACGATCACGGCTCCGACGACCCCCACGTCTGGATGGATCCTTTGCGGATGGCCGAGGCCGGACGCTTGATCGCGGAGGCTCTCGCGGAATTGGATGACTCCGTCGATTGGATGGCGCGTGCCGAGGCGTATGCCACCGAGCTCGAGGAGGTCGACGTCGAGATCCAGCAGATACTCGCCGGCATCCCAGAAGAGAGCAGGGTCCTCGTGACCAATCACGACTCTCTCGGGTATTTCGCAGCGCGATACGGCTTTGACGTCGTTGGCACGGTTCTCCCTGGCGGCTCCACCCTGGGAGACCCGAGCTCCGATCAGCTTGCGAATCTGGTGCAACTCATGAGAGAGCTCGACGTCAGAGTCATCTTCGCCGAGACGACCGAGCCATCGTCATTAGCAGAAGCGGTCTCACAGGAAGTTGGCGATAGCGTGCAGGTGGTCGAGTTGTATTCCGGCTCTCTAGGTGAACCAGGAAGCGGCGCTGAGACGTTGACGGAGATGCTTCTTGTCAACGCGCGGCTCATCGCCGAATCCATGCAGTAGGTTTTCGACCTGTGGACTGGCTGCTCGACCCTTTTGCCCTCGGCTTCCAACAGCGGGCGCTGGTAGGCGGTGCTTTGGCCGCCGTCGCCTTGTCTGTGGTCGGCACGTGGGTCGTGATCCGGGGGATGAGCTTTCTCGGTGATGCACTTGTCCACGGTGTGATCCCGGGAATAGCGCTGGCGATCCTGTTCGACTTCAACCCGATAGTCGGTGCTGCGCTCGCCGCTGTGGCCATGATGGCCGGGATCAACCTGGTCCACAGGCAGACCGAGTTCCCCGAAGACACAGGGATTGGCCTCCTCTTCGTTGGGATGCTCGGGCTCGGCGTCATCTTGATCTCGAGGACCCCGTCGTATTTCGGTGATCTGACTTCGATCCTCTTCGGCGATGTCCTCGGCGTGTCCCAGTCCGACCTCGTGTGGCTGGCGATCGTGGCAGCAATCGCCCTGGCCGCAACCGCAGTTCTATATCGGCCGTTCCTGGTGTTGTCGTTCAACGAGCAAAAGGCAAAGCTCTTCGGCATGAAGCCGCGTCTGGCTCACGCTGCGATGCTCGGCCTGATCGCACTGGTGATCATTGGGTCGTTTCAAACGGTCGGCACCATGCTCGTCTTCGGTCTTCTCATCGGGCCGCCGGCGACGGCCGCGCTGATCGTGCGAAAGGTTCCGTCGATCATGGCTCTTGCCACAGGAATAGGGCTGGTCTCGGTGTGGGCCGGTCTGGTCATCAGCTACCACGCGAACACATCAGGATCAGCGACCATGGCGGTGATGCCGATAGCTCTCTTCTTCCTCGTCATGGCTGGTCGTTCAGCCCTGAGGTCGCGCCGCAACGCAACCGCACCTGCCTAGCTCGTCTCTCTGAGCCATGGAGGACGGGGCGCGTCGATCCGGGGCAGGGAGGAAGGCACCGGGCCGAACCTTGCTTCGTTGTGCTCCTGCCAGTCACTCCATGCCTCGGTGATCTCGTCCTGGGTTCGTGCAACGAAGTTCCACCACATCTTCACCGGCTCTCCCAATGGTGCTCCGCCGAGTATGAGGACTCGGGCTCGCTGCGACTTCGATTCGAGGTGCAATTCGTCGAACCCGGTTGGCACATACGCAAGGGCTCCTGGCTCGACTATCGCATCGTCGACCTTCACCGGGACGTCGATCGGGACGATGGCGTACTCGAATTCGGGCGCCGCCGGAAGCAACCCCTGCCTTTCCAGGATGACGTCCATTCCAACGGTCGGATGGTCGATCGTGGCCGGTGATCGTTCCTCGGCGAAGGAGCCAACCAATATGTGGCCGCGTCCTCCCTCAAACGTGACCTCGGGAAGCTCGTCGAGATGCTCGAACCGGGAGCTGCCGTGTCGTGTGGCTTCGGGTTGTGCCAGCCACATCTGTGCCCCCATCACACCGTTCGTCTCATGGGCGGGGGCAGTTTCGACTCCCAACTCGGCATGGGCGAGACCGTGCCCAGCCGTCATCAGATTCAACTGACCGGGCGAGATCAGCTGCTCGGAGCCCAGCGAGTCCGAGTGCAATGCTGACCCGGCGAAGAGCCAGGTGACGGTGGCCAACCCAATGTGAGGGTGTGGGCCAATCTCCATTGGTGGTGGCGATTCGATGTCGTCCGGGCTCATCAGGTCTACGAAGCACCATGGCCCGATAGTTCTCTTCTTCTTCGTTGGTAGGACGCGCAGAACGCTCAGATCGCCAACCTGGGCTGTGCGTCCCTCCTTCACCTCGATGGTGGAAATTCCGAAGTCACTCGTCGGATTGGCGTGCTCTTCGACGGGTCCGCTCATCTCTCATCTTTCGCTCAGGAGTGTCGACTGGATTCTATGTGCGGGCCGTCAGCGGGACAGGACGAGTCGCTTGTCGGCGCTTCGCGCCCGGGCCACGGCGTGTTCGAGGGTCCAAAACACAATTGCAAGTGACAAATGCCCCTGCGAGTCAGGACGATCGGCGCTGTCGAGAAGAGTTTGTCGGCCATAGATTCCTGACAAAAAGGGAGATCCTGGATGGAAGTCAGACAGCTGATGACGGGCGACGTCGCCACGATCAGCCCGGATGCCTCGCTCAAGGAGGCGGCTCGGGTGATGATCGAGCGCAGAGTGAGCGGCCTCCCTGTGATCGATGGGGACAACAGGCTCGTGGGGATCGTCACCGAGGGCGATGTGTTGCATCAGGAATCCCTCCGCCAGCCGGCGACCACTCTTCGCTCGTTGTTCACGAGCCAAGAGGGCCCGGCGGTAACCGTTGCCGAGGCCATGACTGACAAGGTGAAGTCAGTCTCCCCTGAGGCCGATCACACCGAGGCTGCCCGGATCATGGAGTCTGCGCATGTGAAGCGTCTTCCAGTCGTCGACGGTGATGATCGGCTCCTGGGCATATTGAGCAGGGCCGACGTCCTGCGCGTGTTCGCCCGTAGTGACGAGGAGATCGCGGCAGAGATTCGCAGCGGGGTGATAGAACGAGTGCTTTGGCTCAATTCGAGTGCACTGGCGGTCGAAGTCGCTGACGGCAAAGTCTCATTGAGTGGAACGGTCCCTACCAAGTCGGATTCCAGGATTCTCGAGGAGATGGCACGGCGCATCGACGGGGTTGTGGAGGTTGATTCGGGCGATATCTCCTACGAGGTCGACGACACGAAGCGGGTAGAGGGGCCCCTCTTCGGCTCCGCCCCACGTGGAAACCTTTAAACGACCGTCACCACTCCTCAGGGTCCTTCTTGTCCGTCTCGACCCTGGCAACGTACGCCGCAGCCTCGCTTCGGTTGCTCATGTTCATCTTCGTGAGTACCGATGACACATAGTTCTTGACGGTCTTCTCCGCCAGGAACATCTCCTCCGCAATCTGTTTGTTCGTGAGGCCTTGGGCAAGATGGTGGACGAGAGTTCGTTCCTGGTCTGTCAACTTCGCGAGCAGGGGATCTTCGCTCTTGCCAGTGCGCAAGCGCTCGAACAGCCGCTCCACCATCGACTCGTCGAGCAGCGACTCACCGGCGGCAACTCTCTGGATGCTTTCGACGAGCTCGGTCCCCTTGACCTTCTTGAGCACATACCCCGATGCGCCGGCCATGATCGATGCCATGAGCGCCTCCTCGTCGGCATACGACGTGAGCATGAGAACCTTCACATCGGGGAAGCGGGAGCGAATGTCGCGACAGGTCTCGATCCCACCTTGTTCAGGCATCCGCACATCCATGACGACTACATCGGGCTCGTCGAGCCCGGTGCGCCGAAAGGCCTCTTCACCGGAGCTCGCCTCGCCGACGACCTCGATCTCAGCCTGAGCAGACAGCAGCGCCTTGAGGCCCTGTCTGACCACCTCGTGGTCGTCAACGATGAGAACCTTCGTTGCCATGTTGAAACAGTAACTGCAGCCGTTCAGTTCCAGCGAACTGCCGGCCGGGAGAGGCGGCACTAGCCTCCGGCGCGATGTCACGGCAGATCCCCGTCGAGCGCCTCGAAGCACTCACCAGTGCGGTCACGACTCTGCTGAGCGCCACCGAGCTGGAGACGATGCTGAGGCGAATGGTCGAGACGGCGTGCGAAGCCACGGGTGCCAGATATGCGGCGTTGGGTGTCATCGGCGAGCACAAGACCCTGGTCGAGTTCGTTCACACCGGGATCGACCAGAAGACCGTCGAGATGATCGGTCACCTTCCAGAAGGCAGGGGAGTGCTGGGCACACTCATCCGGGACGGGAACACGATCAGGCTGGAACGCATCTCCGATCATCCAGACTCGGTGGGGTTCCCCGACAATCATCCTCCTATGGACTCGTTCCTCGGCGTCCCGGTGGGGACACCCGGCAACGTCTTCGGCAATCTCTATCTCACCGAGAAGGAGGGAGGATTCGACCGGGATGACGAGTTGATCGTGGAGGCGCTGGCGGCCATGGCTGCGTCTGCGGTGGAAACAACGAGGTTGAGGGCTCGTCTCGAGCAGATGGCCGTGATCGAAGATCGTCAGAGGATCGGGCGTGATCTTCACGATTCGATCATTCAGGACCTATTCGGGACCGGGTTGCAGCTTCAAAGCCTGGCGGCATCGACTACGGACGAAGGCGCTCGGTCCGGTCTCGACGGGGCTGTCGAGAGGATCGACGAGACCATCGAGTCGCTGCGTGCGATTGTCGCCGATTTGAACAAGCCACAACGAGTGGGCGTATTTGCCGAGATACTTCGCTCGAGACTCTCCCAACTGGCCTCCCCCTACGAAGTCTCCTTGACTGTCTCGGTCACACCGAGCGACCTCAGCCTCGAGCCGGAAGTCGCTCGCTTGGTGCTGCCCCTCGTGTCGGAGGCGGCTTCTAACGCACTACGTCACTCGGGATCGAGTGTCGTCGATGTGCACGTCGAGCTCGCCGGAGAGCGGCTGACCGTGTCCGTAGTCGACCAGGGCTCGGGTTTCGACGTCTCGAGCGTCAAGAAGGGAATGGGCCTCGACAATCTCCGTCATCGGGCCTCGCTGCTTGGTGGCGACGTGGAAGTTCGATCTGTGCCTGGAGTCGGGACGGTCGTGGAGGTTGGTTTCCCCTATTCGGTGTAGGTGAGGTCGGCAGCGCTCTGCAGCGACTCGGCCACGCGATCGAGCCACTTCTCGATTGTCATCCTCGCCACTCTCTCCAGCAGAAGACGATCGAGGGCGTCACCAACCCACCCCAAAGGGGGGTCGTAGGATGCTCGAATCGACAACGAGACCTGATCAGCGCCTGTCCTGGTTGCTTCCAGCTCGCCGTCGAGCCTGGGAAATAGCGAGCGTGCTCCCGTTGCCCTCCAGCTCACCGGTATCGCAAGGCCGGAGCGGGAGATCCGTGGTTGGCCGAAGGTGATTGCTACCTCCTTTGCCAACTGTGTCTCGGGACCCACCTTGCTCCTCAGCTCTTCTCCTTCGCGATACACGACCTCACCCATGCCCTCGATCGCTTCGAGACGGTCGATCAGGGCCTGCTCCACGACATCGATTGGCAGAGCGAGGCCTACCTCGTGCTGCACTAGCACGTCAGGTGCTCGCGATAGCCCAGAGCAGGTCTTTGATGGAGACCATGCCGATCAGTCGGCCGTTCTGTGTCACCGGGAGATGCCGATAGCCGGTGGCGTTCATCCAGTCGACGGCATCGGCGACATCGGTGTTGAGATCGATCGTGTCGACCATCACCGTCATGAAGTCCTTGGCGGCGACTGCGCGGCTCTGGCCCTCTGCCACAGCCCTGACAATGTCCCGGTCCGTGACGATCCCGAGGAAATCACCATGAGGGTCGAGGATTGCCACCGAGCCCACTCCCTCGGACTCCATGAGGCTTGCAAGGTCTTCCATGGTTGTCTCCGGGCCGGAGGCAACCAGCTCTCCGGATACGACTTCTTCGAGGTTCATTTTGTTCTCCATTTCTAGAGGCGTCCTGGTCTGGTCGGGATCGAAAGCCAGCTGCCGCTGCTTCTGCCCGAGATATCTGATAGCTCGACCACGACGAAGGTGGCCGGCTGGGGGAGAGGGTTGCGGGCCCCGCGAGTGAGGGGAGAGCCGATCTCCTGGGAGTACTTGGAGAGCAGGGCCGACACTATTTGCTCCCTGAGAGTCTGATCGTCGACCTCAGCTGCCTCGCCGGCGGCGATCACGCTCTCCCAGCCTTCGTCGGCAAGGACCTTGGTGACCTCGATGGAGACTTTCGGGTTGGCTCGGATCGCATCGAGGCGGCGACCCGCCCCAGTGCGGAAGCAGAGTTGCCTGTCGATCAACACGTACGAAATCGGGGAGACGTACGGAACGCCGTCATCGACTACGGCGATGTGCCCGACTTTGCCACTGGCTAGCAAGTCGAGTGTCCTTTCCTGGCTCAGTGCCTCCATATGCCAACGCTACGCGGCTGCAACGACGGTTTCATAGGGACCTTCGGTCCCGGCCCCTCGGGACCTTCAGCACTATCGAGTCGGGCAGGTCGCTGGCTCAATGGGATTGCGAGTGGCCAGGAGCCCCTCGCAAGCAGAGTACGTCCGGTATGACCCACTCTGCCCCGGCTTTGCCGGGAATAGAAAGAGGCCCGGTTCTGAGTCGCCGGGCCTCTTTCGCGTCTTTTTGAGCGTGTGCTGTTATCGGCCGCGTTCGCGAGCCACGTTCACCGTCAGGTTGCGACCATCGTGGTCTTTCCCGTTGAGTGCCTCGATGGCTGCGTTCGCCTCTTCGGCTGTGGACATCTCCACGAAGCCAAAACCGCGCGACCGGCCGGTCTCACGATCGGTGATGACCTGGGCCTTGGTGACCTGTCCGTATTGGCCGAATAGGCTCTCGAGGTCGCTGTTGGTGGTCGCGTAGGAAAGGTTCCCTACGAAGAGATTGTTTGACATTGGTGTTTCGCTCTCCTTCCAAAAGCGTCGGATCGTCGAGGCTTCAGACGCCTGGTCGGATCGCTGCCACTATATCGAATCGGCGAAGAAGAGAGACCTCGAAGGGCGATTGGGCCAACCCAGGTGTCCTGATCATCGAATCATGAGAGACAGAAACGTGCAGCGACTCTCCCGCTTTCATACGCTCCTGTACCGGCTGAGTCGTGGCATGCTCGGCCGGCGGCTAGTCGACAACGACATGCTCCTGCTCACCACGATCGGGGCGAAGACAGCACGTCGTCATACCATCCCCTTGCTCTATCTGAGAGATGGCGCCGCCCTCGTTGTCGTCGCCTCGTACGGCGGCCGAGATCATCATCCGGACTGGTATCACAACCTGGCTGCTCATCCGAGGGCAACCGTTCAGCTACGAGGCCATCGGCATGAGGTCCAGGCACGCACCGCGACGGCGGAGGAGCGAAGACGGCTCTGGCCGCGGGTAGTGCAGGCATATCACGGGTATGCGAGCTATCAGGAGCGCACCCGACGACGGATTCCTCTGGTGCTTCTCGAGCCGTTCGAGGTGGATGTAGGCGAATAGGCTGTCGGTATGGGCGATCCCGCTTGTCACTTGTCGGCGACGTGCATCGAGTGTGGCCGATTCATAGACGGCGACCTCGAAGGCGATGAGTGCCCCCACTGCGGCGCTCAGCTGAACCGCTCGTCGAATCTCGGGGTTGGTCGTCCTCTTGCGTCTCCCTTGAGCCGTCACCTGCGCTTCGATACGATTCCGCTGTGACTGCCGTGGAGGTTCGAGGGCTCGTCAAGACCTACGGGTCGCTTCGCGCCGTTGACGGAATCGACTTGACCATCGAGAAAGGTGAGGTCTTCTCCCTGCTCGGGCCAAACGGCGCGGGTAAGACGACCACGGTTGAGATTCTCGAGGGCCACCGTGAGAGCGACGATGGCTCAGTGCAGGTCCTCGGATTCGATCCCGCTGCCGGCGGCCGGGAGTTTCGGGAGAGAATCGGGATCGTCCTCCAGGAGTCGGCCGTCGAGCCGGAACTCACGGTGACAGAGGTGTTGGACGTCTACGGCGACGTGTTCCCCCGTCGACGACCGACCGGAGAGCTGATCGAGCTCGTCGGCTTGGAGGAAAAATCCTCGGCGCGGGTCAAGACTCTTTCGGGAGGTCAGCAGCGTCGACTCGAACTCGCTTTGGGGCTCGTGGGAGACCCTGATCTCGTCTTCTTGGATGAGCCGACAACCGGATTCGACCCGTCGGCGCGCCGGCAGGCTTGGTCGATCGTCGAGAACCTAGCGGGCTTGGGCAAAACGATTCTTCTCACGACCCACTACATGGACGAGGCCCAGTTTCTCGCCGATCGGATCGCCGTCATCGCCGCTGGCTCGATAGTCGCCGAAGGAACGCCGGACACATTGGGTGGCAGGGAGCAGGCGGAGGCGACAATTCGCTTCGCGATCCCCGCCGGGAAATCGATCTCGGATCTTCCCATCCGGCCTGTGTCCACGGCCAACGGCATGGTGACCATCTCACATCCGGAGCCAACCCGAGCACTGCACCAGCTCACTTCCTGGGCGCTGGACAACGGCGTGGAGCTGGGGGCCCTCTCGGTGCAGCGTCCCACCCTCGAGGACGTGTACCTGCAATTGGTAGGGGATGAGAATGGCGGCTGAGAGACCCTCGGATCTGGCACTCATCTGGCAGCAGACCCGTTACCAGAACAAGATCTTCTGGAGAACGCCGATTGCGGCGTTCTTCACTCTCGTGTTCCCCCTCATGTTCTTGATCCTCTTCACGGCCATCTTCGGGAACGAGGAGATCTCAGGGCTAGGTGTTACGACAGCCCAATTCTTCGCGCCGGGGCTCGCCGTCTTCGCCGCGGCTTCTGCCACCTACACCAACCTCGCCATAGGCACCGCCATATCGAGAGACAACGGAATCCTCAAGCGGGTGAGGGGCACGCCACTACCCCCCTGGATCTATATCACGGGGCGTGTTGTCTCTGCGGTGTACATCGGAGCGTTGGCCGTGGTCATCATGATGGGTGTGGGCGTGGCGTTCTACGGGGTGAACGTCTATTGGCGAACCATCCCGGCCGTGATCGTGACGTTCTTGGTCGGCGTCGCATGCTTTGCTGCCCTCGGCATGCTCGTCGCCGCTATTGCCCCGAATGGAGATGCGACACCGGCGATAACCAACGCCACTCTCCTCCCGGTGGCGTTCATCTCCGACATCTTCATCGTCACCGACGACCCCCCGGCGTGGATGGAGGCGCTTGGCAACTTCTTCCCGCTGAAGCATTTTGGCGACGCCTTCCGCGCCGCATTCGACCCGACACTGACTGGCGCCCAGTTCCACTGGGACAACCTTGGCTATATGGCGTTGTGGGGTGTAGTCGCCGTCGTGCTTGCGGCAAGGTTCTTCAAGTGGGAGCCCTCGAAGGGCGGCGGGAGGCGTCAGAAGAAAAGGGAGAAGGCAGGCGCCTGAGCCTCAGCTGCCCTGGTGAGCCCTTTCGGCCGCGGTAGAGGCGTCGCTCACCAGCTCCTCCAACACGTCCAAGTCGACATCGTCGAGCTTGTTGATGTACAGGCAGCCTTTGCCTGTCTTGTACTTGCCAAGCTTCTCGAGCAACCCGCGGCGATCGTCGGATGGGGCCATGAGATAGAGCGTCAGGCTCGACTTCCTTGGGGAGAAGCCGACTTTGAACCAGTCGCCCTCTCGGCCGCTCTCATAGACATAGTGGACGTCACCGAAGCCGACGATGCTCGGCCCCCACATCCTTGGCTCCTCGCCTGTCGCCCTTTCCATCAATCCAACGAGGGTTTGCGCATCTTGGCGGCGGCGATCGTTCTCGACCGAATCGAGGAACTCATCAACACTTGCGTCGGTCTTGCGCGTCTTGTTCTCTGCCATGGGCTATCTCACCGTCAGCGTCGAAGGATGCCGTCGAGCAGGTCGTTGACTGTGCGTTCGTCGATGCCTCCCTCGGGCAGGCTCCCTGCCGGGGTGAGTCTGTCGATCAGCTTTGGCAGGGCGTTGGCGAGTCGGGCGCCAGCTTCGTCTTCGTCGATTCGGAGCCTCCTCGCAATCCCGGCGACGGCGTCACCGCCGATTGCGTCGGTCACTTGCTCTTTGCTGACAGGTGCGTTCGCGCCATGGCCGACCCAGGTGCTGAGCTGCTCGGAGATGCCGCTTTGCTGGAGTTTGCTGATCAATGCATCGACACCGCCGAATTGGTCGAGGATCGCTTTGACCAACTCGGGCATTCCTCCCCCGCTCTTGCGGCCTAACAGTCGGTCGAGGATTCCCATGCCTTCGTGTCCTTTTCTCCCTTTCGGGGTCGAAGATACACGGTCGGGCACAAACTTGCTTCGATGTCTCGGAGATGCCGCGACGACCGCCGGAGCTTGAGTATCGTGCATTACATGCGGCTGATAATCGGCATCCTGGTCACCGCCCTGTCGATATGGGTTGCCGTCGCGATCGTCCCGGGTCTCGAATTCGACGGCCCATGGTGGGCCCTGGTTCTCATCGCATTGATCCTCTCGATCATCAACGCGGTCGTGAAGCCGATCGTCAAGTTGCTGAGTCTCCCGGTTGTCATCCTCACCCTGGGGCTGTTCCTGCTCGTCATCAACGCTCTCATGCTCTCTCTGACCATTTGGCTCGCCGCCCCGGAGCGCCTCGACCTGGGTCTGACGTCGGAAGGCTTTTTCTGGTCGACCTTCCTCGGTGCGATCGTCATCAGCATCGTGCAGGCGATAGTCAACATCTTCGTCGAAGACGACTGAGGGCGTGCTGGTACTTCCGACCTATGGAAATGACCTGGTAGATGCGCCAGGCTGCCTTTCGGGCGGAAACACTCAGGGGAGGTAAACCGACGATGTTGGATCGAATTCGTCGCGATCGTCAGGACTCGTGCAAACACAAGTCGACCGTGACAACGCGCAACCACGGCCTCGAGCGCCAGGTCTGCGAAGCGTGCGGACGGGTGAGCATGAAGCTGGTCGATCGCAGGGCAGCTACGGAAGAGCTGATCGGCACCGTGCACCAGGATCGCTGAGGCTCAACCCGCCGCGGTCGGAATCGTCTCGCCCAAGACACCGAGAGGGATATTTCCCTGGCCGATGACCGCTCTGTGGAATCGGGCCATTGAATCGAGGTCGGTTACAACGGCGCCGGCGAGGTCTCGCAGTCTGAGGATCTCGTTCATACCAACGAGGTAGGCGGTTGCTTGAGCGGGATAGAGCACATACCGGTCGACTTCGTGGTTGAAGTGATCGCCTTCCATGATCTCCGTCATTTGCTCCAAGGCCTCAGACCGGCTCCACCCCAGGTGGTGTATTCCGGTATCGACGACAAGGCGCGCCGCCCGCAGCAGCTCGAAGTCGAGCCTGCCGAACGATCCTGCCGGGTTTCCTTCGTAGACGCCTATCTCCTCGGCCAGACGCTCCGCATACAAGGCCCAGCCCTCGACATGGCCGGTGCTAGTCAGGTACCGGCGAGGAGAGGGGATGTCCAATTCCTGGGCAAGTGATATCTGAAAGTGATGACCCGGGATAGCTTCGTGATAGGCGAGCGATGCCATGGTGTGGCCCCTGACAGCCCCTCTGCCGGTGGCGGCGTAGAACACTCCGGGCCGGCTTCCATCTACAGCGGGGCCGACGTAGAAGGCTGTTGGCCCATCGTCGACTCTCACCTCGAGGGGGATGTCCGGGATCAAGTCGAAGTATGGGGAGAATCGCTCTTCGGCATCCTCGATCAACTCTTCGTAGGTCGACACGATCGCGTCGCCGTCGACCAGCCCTCCAAGGTCGGCGAAGGCCGCCCTGATCGCATTGATCTCAGTTGCGGGGAGACCTGCAGCCGTCGCCAGGGCCCGCATCTCGTCCTTGATCCGCTCGGCCTCTGTTTGTCCCATCTGGTGTATCTCGACGGCGGTTAGTTCGGTGGACGTGTGCAGCGCCAGAAGGTGTGCGTAGTACCCGTCGCCGTCGGGTAGCCGGGAGAGGCTCACTGAATCGTCGGTTGAGTCGAGGAGGCCTTCGAGATGTTCGATCAGATTTCTCCAGGACGGGATGAAGTGGGCCTCGATGGCCTCGCCGGCGCGTTCGACGTGGTCGTCCAGGTCGTCCGGGCTCAAACCCGACTGGGATAGGCGGGCCTCGAAAGACCGAAGCAATTCCGTCGAAGCGGCGTCACCGGCTGCGATGTCTCCCCTCAGCTGTTGAATCGTGATCTCGACGACATAACGAGGCGGGAGCACCCCGGCTATCTCCGAGTCCTCCATCCAGGAGACGACCTGGTTGACTTGTTCGGGCAGAGCCTCCAAGCGTTTCAGGAAGTCATCTGCGTCTGACGAGCTGTTCAACGGGTGGATCAGGGTCAGGAGCAGGATCACTCCCTGGTTGTAGCTGTTGAGCAGGAAATGCACCGGCCAGTCATGGAGCCGATACCGATGTGCGTCGACCATCTGCTCGAGGTGCCATTGGTAGGAGAGATACGTCAGTTGTTGGTCGTCGCTCAACTCGGCGAAGGAGTACGCCTCGAGGCCGGCAAGGGTCCGTGCAATGACTCCTGCGGTTTCGTCGAGGTACGCGGGGCTCAGGTCGTCGAGCCGCGCCGGCCGAGTCCCGTAGGCCTTGTCGAGCCCGAGCTCGGTCACGAGCTCGGGCTGTCTCTCAACGATCGTCCGAAATGACTCTTCGACGAAGGAGTCGAAGTCCTCTTCTGCAATGGTCGGCGGCGCCGTCGTGATTTCCGGACTCGAGGTGGATGAAGTTGGCGCAGTGCAAGCCGCCACCACGGAGATGGTCGCCAGCGTCGTTATGAGGCGCTTCGATGCAGTCACTCACATGGACATACCACGCCCTCAACTCACATGTCGGATCTCGTGCCCTCCGACAATCGGGGTGATCGCTGCGGTACCGTCAGGTCATGGAGCAGGATCGGGAGCATCGCAGGGCGGCGCGCGTCCTGTTTGCATCTCTGGTGATCGTCTTCGGACTGCAGTCGATGCGGTTCCTCTTCGCCTCGCTGGCCTGGTACTTGCGCGACACCGTCGGTATCGGTGTACTCGATTTGATACCGATCGCCCTCGCCCCCTTTCTGTTGGCGGCAGTGCTCCCTATCGCCGCCAGATGGGTTGGATTCCGGAATGCGTTGACAATCGGCGTGTTTCTTCTCATCGCCGCGCGTCTGTTGAACCAGATCGCCTCGGACCCGGGCCTGGAGCTCTGGTTTGCGGCTGGCGCGACGTTGGCCTTCGTGGGGCTACTCCCGTTCCTGCTCACACTCGGTCGGTCGGCCATCGTCGCCGGCGTCCTCATCGGAATTGCGATCGATTCGGGCATCAAAGGCCTAGGCATGAGCCTCGATCTGGCCTATCAGCCGGGCTGGCGCCCGGTGGTCGCCGTCGCCGCGCTTGGGGCTGCGCTTGCCTGGGCCTTCAGCGCGCTGGGAGGTGTTCGGGTGCAGGGCGTTGGCTGGCGGTCCGGGCTTCCGCTGCTGGGGCTGGCCCCTTTCCTGTTCATCCAGATGCTTCTTCTTCAGAATCAGGGATGGACTTCAGCTGTCACGGGCGTCTCAGGTCCGACGGCGCAACTTCGCATCGCCATCCTCAACGTCGTTGCCATCTACCTGGCCCATCGTCTTGCCGGCAACCGGGTTGTCTTCATCGTGTCTCTCGCGTTGCTGGTCGTAACGGTGATCGCTGCCGAAGGCAGCGCCGGGCTATACAACGTGCTTTCGGTTCTGGCCATCCCCGCAGCCGCTCTGGTCTGGGCCGGCATCGTGCCAGAGCCGGGTACGGACCGGTTGGGCATTGCTTCGACCTACTTGATTGCCTCGGCGACCGTGTTCCTCATCTTCGGCCTCGCCTACTACGTGCCGCTCGACATGAGTCTCGGTTTCGAAGGTGCTGCGGTTCGAATCGCGGCCGGGATCGGCGTGGGCATTCTCGGTCTGGCGGCTCTACCCAACATCCCGTCGTTTCCGGCGATCGGTAGGGCCGATTGGCTGCTTGCGGGCGTGGTAGCTGTTCTGCCGATAGTCGCGTTCATCTCTGCTGCGGCGGTGGAGACAACGGAAAAAGCCGAGCTGGATGAGCCGATCCGATTCGTGTCTTACAACATCCATTCCGCCTTCAATCCCAGCGGCACACTCGACCTCGACGCCATTGCACAGGTCATCGAAGATACGAGGGCCGACGTAGTCGGTCTCCAGGAGCTGCCACGCGGACGCCTGTTGAGCGGAAACACCGACATGCTGACCCTTCTTCAGCTCGAGTTGGGGTTCGAGCATGTCGCCTATTTCGGGACCACCGACCCGGTCTGGGGGAACGCGGTCCTGAGTCGCTATCCGATCGTCGCGGTCGAGACGGACTACCTGCCGAAAGTGGGCACTCCGATGCAACGTGGTTCTCTCGGAGCAACCATCAGGGCCGGTGACAGGGAGATTCTCGTGATCAGCACCCACCTTCAACATGTGAACGACTCGGATCTCCATGACGCCGACCCTGAGGCCGACCTGTTGCCTGTCCACCAGGAGCAGATAGCGGAGATCCTCGAGGCTTGGAGTGGCCGGCAGCCTGCGGTCCTCTTGGGGGACTTCAACGCAAGACCTGATTGGGCTCAGATAGGAATACTCCTCGACGCGGGGTGGCTCGACGTTTGGGACGAGGCGGGTGTCGGGGATGGGTTCACATCGAACTCGGTCGACCCTCGATATCGCATCGATTACATCTTCCACACCGGGGACATGGCTGCCACCGATGCGGGGGTGATCCAGTCTCTGGCCTCCGACCACCTCGCGGTCGTCGCCGATCTCGTGTTCGAGGGCTGATCAGGCGAGTCGGCGGTATTTGCCGCGAAAGTGGACGAGGGGACTTGTGATATCTGCCACCTGCAGCTCGTCGATTGAGCCGGTCAGGACGCCTGACCATCCCGTCTCGTCCATGGACACAACTGTGCACAGTGCGCGATCTGGCATCGACTCGAGCAACGGCCCCCAGGCAGAGGGCTCCCATTCGACGGTGGAGAAGAGCCCGCCTGGACTCGGCCTGAGACCGGCGAAGACTTCGGCTACGCCTTCGTGTCCCTCCCTGGCAATGTGAACCACGAACTTGCCGGTTTCCTGCACAGCGTCGAACAGGTCTGAGTTCGGCCCGACCACCGCATAGACAAGAGGTGGATCCCCCTCGACCACAAAGAGGGACGACACGGTCAGGCCGGTCTTTCGGTCCTCGCCTGAGGTGATGATCGTGACCGGGGCTGCGAGCCGGCCGCGAAAGCGTCGAAAGGGGTCGTCGGCGGTGGAAGCGAACGGGTTCTCGTCGTGGATCACGTGGCGATTGTGCCACGAACATTTCGCCCAGAGCCCATCGTGACTACTACCTTCAGAACAACACGACTCAAGGAGACATCAATGGCCCTGGATAGCACTGCATCTGCCCACTGGGAGGGCGACCTCACATCCGGATCGGGCACAACGAAGCTCGATAGCAGCGGGGCCGCCGGCCCACTTGATATCAGTTGGAAGGCCCGGACCGAGGAGCACGGTGGCTTGACCAGTCCCGAGGAGCTGCTCGCAGCTGCACACGCCTCTTGCTTCTCCATGGCCTTCTCGGCGCGTTTGGCCAAGGCAGGCTCTGCACCGGAATCGCTCGACACGACCGCCACAGCCACCTTCGTTCCCGGTGAGGGGATCACAGGTGTGGTTCTGAACGTGAAGGGCGTCGTCCCCGGGATGAGCCAGGACGACTTCAAGACGATTGCAGAAGACGCGAAGGAGAACTGTCCCGTCTCACAGGCCCTCTCCGTGCCGATCACAGTGGAGGCCTCGCTGGCCTGAGAGGTCGGTCTCAGCCGATGCGACTGGGTGTTGAGGCTGCGGTCGTCGATGGTGAGCTGGTGGCGGGGGACATCGAGACTGTCGACGATGAGATAACGGCGGTTGGACTGACCCCCAGCGGCAAGGGCATCGCCTTGCCCGGGTTCATTGACATCCATACGCACGGCTACGACGCCGTCGACTTCGCACATGCATCCCTCGACGATCTGGGACGCGCCTCTCGTGGCCTCACCGCGACCGGGGTCACAGGGTTCCAGCCGACTCTGTTGACGCTCGAGGGCGACGACATGCTCGACGCCGCGGAGCGGCACTCCTCGGCTCGCTATCCGGGCGCCCGCTTCTTGGGGACCCACCTCGAGGGCCCGTTCCTCTCGCCTGCTCATCCGGGGGCCCACGACCCGAGTCTGCTACAGCTTCCGGACGTCGAAACGATGCGGCGGCTCCTCGAGGCCGGCTCTATTGGCCAGGTGACCATCGCCCCCGAGCTTCCCGGCGCCTCCGAGGTGATCGATCTGCTCACGGCGAGAAATGTGGTTGTGGCAGTTGGGCACTCAGATGCATCGGCGCGAGAGGCTCATGAGGCATTCGACCGAGGAGCCCGTGTTCTCACACACGTCTTCAACGCATCCCGCCCCTTTCGCCACCGCGATCCCGGAGTCGTGGGAGTGGCGCTCACCAGGGGTGACGTCTACGTGACGGCGGTGGTCGACAACGTTCATCTGAGCCGGGAAGCGACATTGCTTGCGATGCAGGTCGGCCCGGCCCGGTTCGTCGTGGTGACCGATGCGATGGAAGCGGCAGGTCAGGGCGATGGGGTCTACACGCTGGGGAATCGACAGGTGACGGTCAAAGACGGAGAAGCCCGACTGGCCGACGGGACCATCGCCTCGAGCGTGCTGACCATGGATGGTGCTTTACGGAACCTGATTGATCTCGGTTGGTCTGTATCCGAGGCGGCTGCAGCCGTTTCGACGTCTGCTGCCGACGCTCTCTCCAGGTCCGACCTGGGCCGAATCAGTGTTGGTGGTCGAGCCGACATCGTGGTGCTCGACGATGCCTTCGAGGTGAAAAAGACCTTGATCGAAGGCTCGGAGGTCTTCGCGGCGTGATTGGCGGTTCCAACTCAGGTTGACCCCCTTGATGGTCGATATATCAAGGGTTGTGACTGCTCTGAAAGAGCCGCCGACGCGCTCGCCTTCGCCTGCGGCGCCGGCGGTAAAGCCCAGCGCCTCGCGAAGTCATTTGAGGAATGACATCGTTGGCGGTGCTCTCACGATCACGTTCTTCGTACTGGTCCTGCTCCTGACCCTGGCCTTCATACGTCAGCGCGACGCCCTCGTGTCTGGCGTGTTCGACCGCATCGGTGGGGTCGCGGCCGCACAGGAGTCGAGGGTCGAGTCCTATCTCGAAGATGGACTGGCCCATACCGGCGTCATGGTTTCTCGCCCAAACATCCTCAATGCACTGGCAGAGCCCGAGGTGAGTGACGATGGGGTCTTGGCGATCGAGCGGGCGATTGGCAGCTACAACGAAGTGGTCGGCGATGTGATTTGGATATCGGTATACGACGCCGACCTCGAGCTGGTGGCCGCGACCGACGATGATCCAACGGCCGTCGACTCCTCGTACCTGGCTCGCGCCATGTCGGGCTTCGCCATTGGCCGGGTGGTCGTCGGGCCGACCGGTGAGCCAGCGCACCTGGTCGCCCAGACGGTCGAGCTAGATGATCAGGTGCTCGGCCTCGTCGTGATCGGTCAATCCACCCGGGAGCTCGAAGTCGTGACCGGTGAGTATTCCGGGCTGGGTGACACGGGTGAGACGATCATCGCTCAACAGACCTCCGGGGGCGACGCCGAGTTCATAACCGCATTGCGCTTCGATGCAGATGCTGCGCTCAAACGGGCTGTCGATGGCTCCGACACGGTTGTCCCCGTCGCTTACACACTCGAGTCGGGCTCGTTCGCCTCGAGCGAGAGCGTCGACTACCGGGGCGAGTCTGTGTTCGCAGTTGGGCGACTGATCGACGATGCCAATTGGGCGCTGGTGGTGAAGATCGACCGGTCCGAAGCCTTGGCCAGTCTCGACTCGTTCCTCAGGTCCGGGCTGGTTGCACTCGTGTTCGGGTCGCTTCTGGCCGCCGGGCTTGCCTGGTACGTGGCCATTCACATAAGACGGCCGATCATCGACATGCGCGACGCAGCGGCCGCAATCGCGGGCGGCGCACGTGACACTCGGGTTCCGAACGGGCGCCTCGACGAGATCGGAGAGTTGGCGGACTCCTTCAACTACATGGCCCATGAGCTCAATCTGCTCACCGACGGATTGGAGAGGGAGATCTCCGACCGAACCAGTGAGCTCGAGATCCGGAATGCCGAACTGCGTGACCTGATCGACTCGAAGGAGACATTTCTCGCCGGGGTCTCGCACGAGATTCGCAGCCCCCTCACCGCAATGATCGGATTCCTCGATCTCGCCCGCGACGACTCGTTCGAGGCCACAGAGCGAGGTCCGATGCTGGATGCTGCCATGCAGCAAGCCGACGAAGTGCTGATTCTGATCGAAGACCTTCTCGCGGCGGCTCGTGCCGAGTCTGGCACGTTGAAGCTGGCGTCGGTGAGAGTCAATCTCGGCGCCCAGGTTGCCCAGGTGGTCGAGGGCCTCACTGCCGACCAGCAGCGAGCCCTGACGGTGTCGGGCGACGAAGCCTTTGCATTGGGAGACCCCTCCCGGGCCCGTCAGATCATCAGAAACCTGGTGACGAATGCCTTCCGATACGGAGGCCCAAACATCGAGATACACACCGGTGTCGAAGACGGCTACGCCGTGGCGGTTGTCCGGGACGACGGAGACGGCATACCCGACTCGGAGCGCGAGAACATCTTCGAGGCTTTCGGCCAATCTTCCTCGGGCAGGACCGTCTCTGGTTCAGTTGGAATCGGCCTGCACGTCTCGCGTCAGCTGGCCGAGCTCATGTCTGGTCGCCTGACCTACGACCACGTTTCTGGTTGGAGCGAATTCACACTCCGACTGCCCATCTTCAGCGAGTGAAGCTGCCGGGCAGTTCGTGGTCGATCTGGCCACTCTCCTCAGCACAATCTTCTGTCGTGAACGGTCCCGGTGACGTGAGATGGACCTCGTGTATCTCCGGTTGGCGGGGGAGTGCAACCGGGCTGTATCGGTCAGTCGACATTGGCGCTCCCTTCTCCATGTATGGGTCTAGAATGGTGAATGTCCCTTACATCGTAGAGTGTGTATAGTAAGGGGTCAAATGGATTTCTCTCATTACAGCGATGAACCGGTAGGGCTTGCAGTAGATCTAGTCAATTCGCTCGACCCCATCAGCAAAGAGGAACGATTGGCTTCTCCTCAGGACATCCTCACTTTGATTGGCGATCGGGCCAAGCGATGGGACGGCGACGGGCTCGTGCCCACCGATGACGATCTCGAAGAGGTGCGGGAGTTGCGATCGAAGCTCCGGGCAGTCTTCGAGGCCGGGGACCAGAGCGAAGCCGCTGAGATACTCAACGGAGTGCTCCTCGATGTGGGCGCAGTTCCACGGATAAGCGTCCACGGCGACGGTCCTCACCTCCACTTCGAGGCCTCGGGCAGTGGGATGGCCCGTTGGCTTGGTGCCATCACTGCGATGGGTTTGAGCACAGCGCTCATCGAAGGTGGCTTCGAGAGATTCGGCACGTGTGACTCGAGAAGCTGTGACGATGCATACGTAGACACTTCCCGAAACCGTTCCCGGCGGAATTGCTCCGAGAAGTGCACGACACGTGAGAACGTCGCCGCCTACAGATCTCGCAAGAGCGGCTGACCTCAACTCGTCAGGGGTGGCATTGGCTATCTTTCGCCGTGATGCCCCTCGTCAAGAACTTGATGCAGGCGCTGGCAGCCCTGGCGTCGCTCGCTCTGATCGTATGGCTGCTGGCACTTTCCGACGCGATCGAGCCGACCTTCTGGGTCACGGCGGCCGCCACGGTCCTCTTCTTTGTCGCCTGCTACCTGTTTCCGGGGCCAATGACCAAGCTGGTGTCGATGCCGACAGCCTTTCGGATAGACAAGAACCTCGGCATCGAGTCGCTGGCGATGCAATCGGTGACCTATGCCTCCTATCACACCAACTGGTTCTCGAATACGACACATGCCGGGTTCATCGTCGACGGCCTTGCCTGGTACGTGCTCGCCTGGCACTTCGGAGGCCCCATAGCGATCGGTGTTCTTCTGGCCTGGCAGGTCTACCAAGCGCGAAGCTATCGCGAGCCTGTGTTTGCAGTGGGCCTCGTGGCCACTTGGGGCGCCATCGCCGCCGGGGCCTATGGGATTCTCGAGATTACCGGTGACGAACGCGCTGTCGAGCTGGCGATGTATGCCCTCGTCGCCATGGGTTTGTGGCGGTTCGTGGGGCATGTCGCCGAGCCGATTCCACCTGACGTCGCCGGTAACGACAAGTTCGCATCGATGCGAGATGTCAACCTGAGCCCCAAGATCGTGGTGACAGCGATCCTCGGGTACATCGCCGAATTCGCAGCCGGGCTGCCATTCCGCCTCCTCAACTTCTGGGTCTATTCCGTCCTCGTGAAGGTCTTCAAGTTCCAGCCGGAGATAACGATCGACCTCAGAGAAATCGAGAGCCAGCGCGACTCAATCCACGAGAGAGGCTGGTCGGGGGGTCGGTCGACGGCCTACCTGAGCGAGACTTCGGACGAATGATCCCTCCCGTCGGGAGGGCTCCAAACGGGCTCCCTCCATATCCGAATGGCTGGTACGCGGTTGCGTGGTCGTCCGAAGTCGGCCAGGGCGATGTTGTGAGCAGGATCGTTTGTGGGAGTGAGGTTGTCATCTTCCGCACGGCCACCAGCATCGGTGTCATGGAGGCGCATTGCCCGCACCTCGGCGCCAATCTGGGGATGGGCGGGACAATCGACGGTGAAGCGATCAGGTGTCCTTTCCACGGCTTCTGCTTCGACACGTCCGGGCGCTGCGTGGCCACCGGATACGGTGGAGAGATCCCCGCCGGACTGGTCGCGCGCACCTGGCCGGTCCGGGAAGTTGACGGCGCAATCTTCATTTGGCATCACAACAAGGGGCGCGAGCCAGGATGGGAGCTCCCGGATTTTGACCCGACGGGGTTCGGTCGGCTCGTTCACCGGAGCTATCGGTTGCGGGACCATCCGCAGGAGACGACCGAGAACTCGGTCGATTTGGGCCATTTCTCGGTCGTTCACGGTTATGAGGATGTTGCACTGACCAAAGAGGTGCGGACCGACGGTCCGTATCTGAATATCGGATACCGTGCCCGACGGCCGCTCCGGCCGCTCGGCCGATGGGGCCCTTCTCTGCAGACGTCGTTCACCTATGACATCAATATCCACGGTCTCGGGTATTCGCAGGTAGATGTGGCAATCCCGGGTCAGGGCCTTCAGGCTCGCTTGCTGGTCCTGGCGACACCGAGGGACGGCGAGATGATCGACCTGCGGCTCGGGCTCCGTCTCCGCGACCCAAGCGAGCGAAAGGGAGCTCTTCGGCTCCTGCCCTCTGTGCTGGTGAGAGCAGCGGCGACCCCGTTCATCCTGAATGGGTTCGCCAGTGACGCCAATCAGGACTTTCCCATTTGGGAGAACAAGGCCTATGTGTCGCCGCCACGACTTGCCCGGGGTGATGGCCCTATCGGGCTGTACCGAAAGTGGGCCGATCAGTTCTACGCGTGAGGCGAATTTCCGCTCTGTTGATTGCGGCCCTGGTGCTCGGTGGTTGCCAGTCGTCCTTCGCGAGCACTACACGTGCCGATGGCTCTGCCGAATCCAATGTCGCTGCAACGACCTCTACCGAGCCCTCAACGACGACGTCGCAACCGACGACCACATCGAGCGCTTCGACGACGACCATTGCCGAAAGGGGCTGGCTCGTCATTCACGGAACCGGAGATGTGAATCTGGATGGCGACGTCATCGGAGACCTGCGGAACCTCGGCTACGACCACGCCTGGTCCGGCCTCGATGGGATGTTCGTGGAAGACGATCTGACGATTATCAACCTCGAGTGCTCGCCGTCTCCAGACGGCCCTCCCGAGCCCAAGCAGTTCGTCTTTGGTTGCGACACCGAAGCGTATCCGGCTGCCGTCGCCGCCGGAGTCGACGTGGCCAACATCGGCAACAACCACGGGCAGGACCATGGCAAGGAGGCGATGTTGATTGGCCGCGCCCTTCTCGAGGAAGTGGGCCTGAACCCGGTCGGGGCTGGCGCCAACGAAGCCGAGGCAGGCAAGCCGGCCTTCTTCGACCTCAACGGCTGGCGCGTCGCTGTGATCGGCTTTGGCGGCGTCTTCCCTCACGAAGGCTGGTTCGCCACAGCCGATCGGGCTGGAATGAGAGACGGGGACACGATCGAAACGATGGTTGCCGCCGTGGAGGCGGCAGATCGGTTCGCGGACCTGGTAATCGTCACAATTCATTGGGGCGTCGAGCTCGACACCCAGCCCAGGCCCGAAGACCGGGAAAGAGCCGAGGCGATGATCGAGGCGGGCGCCGACGCCATCTTTGGCCATCATCCTCATCGCCTGCAGCCTCTGGAGTTTGTCGCCGGGAAACCGGTAGCCTGGTCGCTGGGCAATTTCGTCTGGCCGACTCTCTCGGTAGCGGGGTCGACGACCGCGATTGCACGTGTGGTGGTGAGTCCTGAAGGTGAGATCGACGCGTGCCTCATCCCCGTGTTCATCGAGTCGCCGGGGCATCCGGTGCCACAAGAGGAGCCTGAGTGCGGTCCTTCGGTCTAGCCGGCGAAGATGTGCGTGGTCCAGATCGTCCCGTTGGCGTCGACCCAGACTCCGATGCCCATCGCGGTGAAGCCGTCGTGGAGCATGTTTGCGTTGTGGCCGGAGCTCGCCACAAGTGCACCGAATACCGAGCTGACCGAGCCACCGACGGCCACGTTCTCGCCCGCTGTGGACCACGGGGGCAAGAAGCGGCTCAAGTCACTATGGAAGATCGAGCCTTCGCTCGCCATCAGCTCCGACCATGCCCTCGCCTCGGCGTCGAGCGAAGAATCTCGTGTCAGAGCCGGGAGCCCGTTCGCTGCTCGATGATCGTTGATCATCGATGCGAACGATGCTTCGTAGCTCGAGTTGGAGGAACCGCCGACCGTAGTTGTCGTGGCTGCGACCGTGGTCGTGGTGGTCTGCGAGGAAGCGCCAGTCGTCGAGGTCGTTGCGTCGGTGGTTGTGGTCTCGGCGATCGTCGTCGTGGTGGCGATCGTCGATGTGGTCGTTGTCTCCTCGGGAAGCATCGAATCGAGCTCGCCCGGGGCGATTGAAGGCAGTGAGGTCGACGAGGTCGTCAAGGGGGCCTGGGTCAGCACTTCAGGGCTGTCGACCGGAGGAGGGCCACCGGAGACCAGGGCGAGGATTCCGAGAGTGAGCGTCAGCGTTGCCACCGCGCCCGCGATAAAGCGTGAATTCATAAACAGTGATGGGAGATGCGGGAGCTTGCGAAGCCTACTCATGTCAGGAGGTACGTGAATTCCGTGCGCGGCCAACTCACGCCCTACTGGGAGAATCGGGCTTTGGGCGGTGGGACTTGAGCGATGATTCGCCGGCTAGGTCGAGCGGTCGCGATGGGGCCGATTCGAGTGGTTCTGGGGGCTATGAGATCCGGCGCAGAATTGGCTACAGGTAGCCCGACATCGTTTCGATATATCCAGGTAGTAAGTCAGTTCCTCCTGCGAAAGGCCCCGACATCCTCTCGGGGCCTTTCGTTTGCTCAGTCGGTGATGACAGAGACGATCTCGGCCACTGGATATGTGACGGATGTGGTGGTGTCGGGGACCGCGAGAACGATCCACGATCCACCTGACACGCGCCAGCGAGCTGTCCAGTCGTATGACACAGAGATGTCATATCCGGCCTCGCTCTTGGTTTCATAGACGTGATAGGCGATGCCCGTGGGATAGCCGGCCAAGGCGGTCTCGTCGGCCGGGTAGTTGTCTGACTCGCCGTCACCCCAAGCGATGACTACGCCGTCGACCTCGATCTCGACATCGAGGACTACGCCTCCGGCGGCGAGGGTCGCTTCGTGGAACGGCGGTACAGGGACGCCGACGAAAGTGTCGAGGCCAGTGACGCCATCGCCAACGTCGGGGCTCAAGTCCGGCTCCGGTGGAGGGTGGATGTAGGCGGTGACGTATTCCCAGACTTCAGCCACGGGATCGACAGCGGGGATCGGTTCAGAGGTACATCGGGGGATGCGGCCGGTGGCGTAGGCGACGGGTCCGGGACCGGAGAGGTCGGGATCCCAGCCGAGGATGGCGTCCCCGTCGACGAAGAGGCTCAGATAGACCCAGTTGGTGGTGGCTGACGTCAGGTACCAGCACTCTCCGAGGAGGTCTGTCCCTGCGGCTGGATATAGCGTTGCGGGCACCGA
>ERZ869936.895-NODE-895-length-24241-cov-7.194286_pt1 | contig 24241 bp, 18 predicted proteins | sample MGYA00520876_ERZ869936 | MGnify/ENA primary metagenome ERZ869936 (study PRJEB32218, sample SAMN09650985) | biofilter metagenome | isolation source: enrty point of leading RO module | place: Saudi Arabia: Thuwal, RO plant located on Red Sea | collected 2016-02-17 ...
CCCAGCAGCATCGGCGCCGCCTGCATCGGCCGGTCGCGCACGTCGAGCGGCCGGGGCAGCGCGCCTTGGGCCGGCATTCCCAGCTGGTCCAGCCGCTGGGGCGCGGGCACGGTCGGCGCACGGGCCCAGCCGGCCGACGACGCGCACGCCCCGGTCCGGCTAGACCTGTGCGCGGCGCAGCGGCCTGCCGGAGGGCGTGGAGGGCCGGCGCACCGGCGCCCCGCCCCCCGTCGCGCAGCCGGCGAGCGGCAGCGCGGCGAGCGTCTTCAGCACGTCGCGGCGGCGCGTCAGCACGCGCGGCCCGGGCAGCATGTCGGCAGGGAAGAGGGCATGGTCACGATTCTTGCGCGAATGCTATACGATCGATCCCGCGATGACAGCATGCCTCCAGACTGTGAACCGCGCGGGACCGGCAGCGCCGTGAGCCTGCCGCACCTCGACTTCGCGGCGCGCCGCGTCATGCTCATGGTCGCGCCGAACGGTGCCCGGCGCACGCAGCAGGACCATCCGGCGCTGCCGCTGAGCGCGGCCGAGATCGCGGCCGCGGCGGCTGCGCTCGCCGCTGCGGGTGCCAGTGTCCTGCACCTGCACGTGCGCGACGACGACGGACGGCACACGCTCGACGTCGATGCGTATCGCGAGGCGATCGCGGCGGTGCGGAAAGCGGTCGGCCGGCGCCTGGTCGTGCAGGTCACGACCGAGGCCGTCGGCCGCTACCGTCCCGACGAGCAGATGAACCTCGTGCGCGAGCTGCGCCCGGAGGCCGTGTCGCTCGCGCTGCGCGAGCTCGTGCCCGACGTCGCGTACGACTCCGACGTCGCGCGTTTCTTCGGCTGGGTCGTCACCGAGGGCATCTGGCCCCAGTACATCCTCTACGACGAGGACGACGTGCGCCGCTTCGACCTGCTGCGCAAGCGCGGCGTGTTCGCCGACGAGCGGCCGCACTGCCTGCTCGTGCTCGGTCGCTACGGCGAAAACCGACAGGGTGACCCGCGCGATCTCGAGCGGCTGCTCGCGGCCGCGGATTTCACGCAGTTCCCGTGGAGCGCCTGCTGCTTCGGCCAGCGCGAGCACGAGGCCGCGCTGGCCGCCTGCGCCGCCGGCGGGCACGTCCGCCTCGGCTTCGAGAACAACCTGCAGCTGGCCGACGGCAGCACGGCAGGTGACAATGCAGAGCTCATCGCGCAGTTCGTTGCGGCCATCGCCGGGTCTCCCCGGCGCCCGGCGACGGCGGACGAGGTGCGCGAGGAACTGCTCTCCCGTTGAACCTGGGCTGAGGGAATCCCGGTGAAAAAGTCACTCACGGTCGGCGTCCTCGGTGGCATGGGCCCGGACGCGACGGTCGATTTCATGCAGAAAGTCATCCGCCTGACGCCCGCCGAGCGCGACCAGGAGCACATCCGCATGCTGGTCGACCACGACCCGACCGTGCCGAGCCGGCAGAATCCGTCGGTGTCCGACGACGCGCGCATCCGCGAGATGCTCGCGACGATGGCCGAGCGGCTCGAGGCCGCCGGCGCGGATTTCCTGGTCATGGTCTGCAATACCGCCTACGGCTGGATCGACCGTGCGCTCGAGCGCGTGTCGATCCCGTTCGTCAGCATCGTCGAGGAGAGCGTGCGCGCGGTCGCCCGGCACCCGGACGCGCGCCGGGTCGGCATCATGGCGACGCCGGCCTGCCTCGAGATCGGCCTCTACCAGCAGGCGCTGGAGCGCGCCGGCCTGGTGGCGCTGCCGGTCGAGGAGGGCGCGCGCGCCGGGCTGATGGCGCTGATCGACCGCGTCAAGGCGGGCGACCAGGGCGCCGGGATCCGCAGCGGCATGGCCGAGGTCGCGCGCGGGCTGATCGAGCGCGGCGCCGACGTCATCGTCGCGGGCTGCACCGAGATCCCGCTCGTGCTCGACCCCGGGCAGCTGACCGTGCCGCTGGTATCCTCGACCGACGAACTCGCGCGGCGCACGGTCGAGCTTGCGCTCGGCGAGGCCGCGCTCGCCACCGACCGCAAACACTGACCGGAGATCGCCGTGCTGCTGTCCCGCTTCCCGCGCGTATCGCTCGCGCACCTGCCGACCCCGCTCGAACACCTGCCGCGCCTGTCGCGGCACCTGGGCGGGCCCGAGATCTGGGTCAAGCGCGACGACTGCACCGGGCTCGGCACCGGCGGCAACAAGACCCGCAAGCTCGAGTTCCTGATGGCCGACGCGCAGAAGCACGGGGCCACGGCCATCATCACCCAGGGCGCCGTGCAGTCCAATCACGCGCGCCAGACGGCCGCCGCGGCCTGCAGGCTCGGCCTGCGCTGCGAACTCGTGTTCGAGAAGCGCGTCGGCGACGCGCCCGAGTCCTACCGCAGCTCCGGCAACGTGCTGCTCGACCGGATGTTCGGCGCGGGCATCCGCGAGGTCGAGAAGGGCAGCGACATGCAGGCGGCGATGGAGCAGGTCGCCGAGGAACTGCGCGCGGCTGGCGAGGTGCCCTACATCATCCCGGGCGGCGGCTCCAATGCGATCGGCGCGCTCGGCTACGTCGACTGCGCGCTCGAGCTGCTGGGGCAGGCGAACCGCGCCGGCATCGCGCTCGACCACGTCGTGCACGCGACCGGCAGCGCCGGCACCCAGGCCGGGCTGGTGGTCGGCCTGAACGCGATGCACGCAAACCTGCCGCTGCTCGGCATCGGCGTCAGCGCGCCGCGCGAGATCCAGGAGGACAAGGTCTGGAAGCTCGCGCTGGAAACGGCCGAGTACATCGGCGCGCCGGGCTGCGTGCAGCGCAAGGACATCGTCGCCAACTGCGACTACGTCGGGCCCGGCTACGGCGTGCCGACCGACGAGATGAACGCCGCGGTGCTGCTGCTGGCGCGGCTCGAGGGCCTGCTGTTCGACCCGGTCTACAGCGGCAAGGCGCTCGCCGGGCTGATCGACCTGGTCACGAACGGGCCGCTGGCCGACGCCCGCCAGGTCGTGTTCGTGCACACCGGCGGCACCGCGGGCCTGTTCGCCTACCGCGAATTGATGGACTTCGACGGCTCGCCGTGAGCGGTGCTAATACGTTCATTCGAAACCATTTTTTTCGTTCGGCGGCGAACCCTGGGACTTGCGGCCGGTCAGACCCTAGCTAAACTGGCAGGCCCGCCACGCGCGGGCTTCATACACGCGGCGTCCCGCGCGGGGACCGTCGCCGGATCGGGAAACATTGCATTGAAAGGCAGGAAGCGCAGGGCGCTCAGGGGCGCAGTATTGGCCGCCGGCATGGTGGCGGTTTCGGCAGGAGCACAGCAGACGGCGGGTCCGGGCTCGCCGCGGCCGGTCGCGGAGGCGGTACGGCTCGACACGACGCCGCGCATCGACGGCAGCGTACTCGGCGATCCCGGCTGGGAGCGGGTCGTCCCGACCAGCGGCTTCTGGCAGATCCAGCCGAACGAGGGGCGGCCGGCGAGCCAGAAGACCGAGGTTTTCCTCGGCTTCACCGACGACGCGCTGTACATCGGCGTCGTCGCCTACGACGACGACCCCGCCGGCATCATCGTTTCCGACAGCCGCCGCGACTCCGAGCTCAGCAATACGGACAGCTTCCAGGTCGTCATCGACGGCCTGCGCGACCGGCAGAACGGCTTCGTGTTCGGCACGAACCCGGCCGGCATCGAGTACGACGGCCAGGTCATCAAGGAAGGCACGAGCGACTTCGGCTCGGGCGGCGGCGGCTTCAACCTGAACTGGGATGCGTCCTGGAACGTGCAGGCGCAGATCTCGGAGATCGGCTGGAGCGCCGAGTTCGAGATCCCGTTCCGCACGCTGCGCTACGGCAGCGGGGACGAGCAGGTCTGGGGCATCAACTTCCAGCGCAACATCCGCCGCAACAACGAGATCGCGTTCTGGGCGCCGCTGTCGCGGCAGCGCAACCTGTATCGCGTGTCCGAGGCCGGCAGCGTGCGCGGCATCGTGCCGCCGGCGCAGCGCAACCTGAAGCTGACGCCCTACGTGCTCGGGCGCGCCGAGCGCGGCGGCAGCCTGGAGGGCACCGAGACCGACCAGGAGTTCGGTTTCGACCTCAAGTACTCGATCACGCCGAGCCTGACGCTCGACGCGACGTACAACACGGACTTCGCCCAGGTCGAGGCGGACGAACAGCAGGTCAATCTCGACCGTTTCAGCCTGTTCTTCCCGGAGAAGCGGCCGTTCTTCCTCGAGAACGCCGGGCTGTTCGCGGTCGGCAATCCCGAGGAAGTGGAGCTGTTCTTCAGCCGCAGGATCGGCGTCGGGCCGGGTGGCGAGCCGATCCCCATCGAGGGCGGCGTGCGCCTGTCCGGCAAGCTCGGCGGCAGCACTAACGTCGGCTTCCTGCACATGTCCGACGAGGGCCGCGGCGGCACGATCGACGCCAGCGACTTCACGGTCGCGCGCATCAGCCAGGAGCTGCCGAACCGCTCGGCGATCGGCGCGCTGATCGTAAACCGCGACGGCGGCCTGAGCATCAGCGGCCCCGGCATCAGCGAGACGCACCAGACCTACGCGATCGATGGCCGCTGGGGCGTCGGCGACAACCTGCTGTTCGAGGCCTGGGCCGCGCAGACCGACACGCCGACGCTGGACGGCCGCGACACGGCGTTCAACGTCCGGGGCGACTACAGCTCGGCGACCTGGTCGTCGCGCCTCGGCTACACCGAGGTGCGCGAGAACTTCAGTCCGCAGGTCGGCTTCCTGTCGCGCCGGGCCTTCCGCAAGTTCGACGGCTTCATCATGCGCCGCATACGCCCGGACGACCTGTGGAACCTGCTCGAGATCCGGCCGCACATCTCCTACAACGGCTACTGGGATTTCGACGGGTTCCAGGAGACGGGTTTCCTGCACGTCGACTCCCACTGGGAATTCAAGTCCAGCACGGAGATCCACACCGGCGTCAACTTCACGAAGGCCGGCGTCAAGCAGCCCTTCGAGATCGTCGACGGCGTGACCGTGCAGCCCGGCACCTACGATCACGCCGAGGCGCAGATCGTCTATTTCACGGACCAGAGCGCGCCGCTCAGCATCAACACGCGGCTCGTCGTCGGCGGCCGCTTCGGCGGCGACCGCGTCAGCTTCGCGCCGACGCTGCGCTACCGGGTCGGCGAGCGCTTCAGTTCCGAGCTGTCGGTCAACTACAACGATTTCGACCTGCCGGTGCCGAACGGCGATTTCTCGGTCAGCCTGACGCGCCTGCGCCTGTCCTACTCGTTCACGCCGAAGATCCTGTTGCAGGCGCTGGTGCAGCACAACGACGCGAGCGACGTGCTGGCGACGAACCTGCGCTTCTCGTGGCTGCAGACCGCGAACTCGGGCCTGTTCCTCGTCTACAACGAGATCGACGAGCGCTTCGACGGCGCGCCGCCGCGCGGCCGCGAGCTGATCCTGAAGTACAGCCACATCTTCGACGTGTTCAACTGAGCGCGGCTTGCCTGTGCCGGCGGCTGGTTCTAAGGTGCCAGCGTCGGGACAGCATTCGGGGGGATGCCATGATCCGCAGCACCTACCTGCGCCGCGTGGCGCTGGCGGCCGCCGCCGTCGTCGCCTGCGCGGCGGTCCATGCCCAGGAACGGCCGCGCGCGCGCGACATCGGGCTCGCCGTCGGGATCTTTCCGACCGGCGAGCTCAACGCGATCACCGACGTCTCCGGCGTGCGCGTCGGCCACGCGACGAAGATCGAGGGCGAGGCCATCCGCACCGGCGTCACGGCGATCATCCCGGCGCCCGGCAACCTCTACACGCACCCGGTCCCGGCCTGGGTGCACGTCGGCAACGGCTACGGCAAGCTGATCGGCGAGACCCAGGTCCGCGAGTTCGGCGAGCTCGAGACGCCGATCCTGCTGACCTGCACGCTGTGCGTCTGGCGCGCGGCCGACGCGCTGAAGGAGTGGGTGTACACCCAGCCCGGCATGGGCGAGCACACGGTCAACCCGGTCGTCGGCGAGACCAACGACTCGCGCGTCAACGACATGTGGGCCAACCCGGTCGGCCGCGACGAGGTCTTCGCCGCGCTGGACGCGGCCAGCGACGGGCCGGTCGCGGAGGGCAGCGTCGGCGCCGGCACCGGCACCCAGGCCTTTGCCTGGAAGGGCGGCATCGGCACCAGCTCGCGCGTGCTGCCCGCCGAACTCGGCGGCCATACGCTCGGCGTGCTGGTGCAGACGAACTACGGCGGCGTGCTGTCGATGAACGGCGCGCCGGTCGGCCGCGAGCTCGGGCAGTTCTCCTACAGCGACGAACTCGGCGGCGACGACGAGGACGAGGGCCAGGAGGACGGCTCGATCATGATGGTCGTCGCGACCGATGCGCCGCTGTCGGCGCGCGCGCTGGACCGGCTCGCCATGCGCGCGATGATGGGCCTCGCGCGCACCGGCTCGTTCGCGTCGAACGGTTCCGGCGACTACGTGATCGCGTTTTCGACCCACCCCGGGTTGCGCCGGCCGCGCGGCGGTGTCGAGCCGTTCACCGCGCCGACGCTGACCAACGAGGCGATGTCACCGCTGTTCGCCGCCGCGGCCGAGGCGACCGAGGAGGCCATCTACAACGCGATCCTGAAGGCGACGACGGTGACGAGTTCGCGCGGCACGCTCGAGGCGATCCCGCTCGACGAGGTGCAGCGGGTGCTGGAGAAGTACGACGTGCTCGACTGGGACGAGCGCCTGCCGCCCGCCGCGCGCTGACGCGGGACTGCGGGAGCGGCTACGGCCGCTTGTGCACGCGGCCGCCCTGCATGACGAAGTGCACGCGTTCCATGACGCGGATGTCGTCGAGCGGGTTGCCGGGCACGGCAACGATGTCGGCGATCTTGCCCGGCTGCAGCCGGCCGTGCGTGTCGCCGATCTTGAGGAAGTCCGCGGCGACGCTGGTCGCCGACTTCAGGGCTTCCATCGGCGGCATGCCGCCCTCGACCATCAGCGCGAACTCCTGCGCGTTGTCGCCGTGCGGCGAGACGCCGGTGTCGGTGCCGAACACGATCGGCACGCCGGCGCGGTAGGCCTTCGCGAAGGTCTCCTGGATCAGCGGCCCGATTGCCGCGGCCTTCGGCCGCACGAGTTCCGGGAAGAAACCGTCGATCTTCGACTGCTCGGCGACCCAGTTGCCGGCAAGGATCGTCGGCACGTACCAGGTGCCGTGCTCTTTCATCAGCCGCATGACCTCGTCGTCCATGTAGGTGCCGTGTTCGATCGAGGCGACGCCCGCGATGACCGCGCGCTTCATGCCCTCGGTGCCGTGCGCGTGCGCGGCGACCTGCAGTCCGTAGTCGGCGGCGGTCTCGACGATCGCGCGCAGTTCCTCGTCCGTGAACTGCGGGTTCTGGCCGCTCTTCGCGACCGACAGCACGCCGCCGGTCGCCGTGATCTTGATCCAGTCGGCGCCCTCCTTGTAGCGCTGGCGTACGCCTTTGCGGGCATCGGCGACGCCGTTGACGACGCCTTCGGCCGGGCCCGGGTCGCCCATGATGTGGCTGGCCCAGCCGTTCGTCGGGTCGGCGTGGCCGCCCGTGGTCGCGAGGCTTTTCGCAGCGGTGAAAATCCTCGGGCCGACCGCGTCGCCGCGCCGGATCGCGTCGCGCAGCGCAACCGTGACGTTGAAGCGATCGCCGACGTTGCGCACGGTCGTGAAGCCCGCGTCCAGCGTGATGCGCGCGAACTTCGCGGCGATCAGGGCGTAGTCCGCCTCGTTCAGCGTGAAGCCGCGCAGGCGGCTGTCGGCCGCGTACTCGCCGGACAGGTGCACGTGCATGTCCATCAGGCCCGGCAGCACGGTCGCGTCGCTGAGGTCGATCAGCGTGTCGCCGCTGCCCGGCGTCGCGTAGCCCGACTCGATCGCGACGATGCGCTCGCCGTCGATGCGGATCGTGACCTCGGCGCGCGGCCGGTCGGCTTCGCCGTCGATCAGGCGGCCGGCGTGGATCAGCGTGTCGGCTGCTGCGCCGGTGGCGGCGAGCGTGGCCAGTGCGAACGAGGCGATGATCTGTTTCATGAGTAACCCGTGCGTCTGTGGGCGAGGCGCGTCATTCTAGCGGCGCACGCGCGGCAGACCAAACACACATGGCCGCGCGACCGACGATTTGCTATACACGAACGCATCACGATGGGGGAACCGCACATGGGCGAATGGCGAACAACGCTGGCGACCTGTGCGCTGCTGGCGGCGGCGCAGCCGGGCTTCACGGCCGACGACTGGCGCAGCTTGGGCGATGTCCTCGCGGCCAGCGCGGCGGACGACTGGCGCGACATTCCGGCGGACAACCTGCTGCAAATCGAACTGAACGGCGGCCGGGTCGTCATGGAACTCGCGCCCGCGTTCGCGCCGGCGCACGTCGCCAACCTGCGCAAGCTGGTAACGGCCGGGCACTTCCGCGCTGCCGCGATCAAGCGCGTGCAGGACAACTACGTAGTGCAGTGGAGCGGCGAGGGCGCGCGCGGCGAGGCCGCCGACAAGCTCGCGCCGGAGTTCTTCCGGCCGGCCACGGGCCTCGCCTTCACGCCGCTCGCGAGCCGCGACCCGTACGCCGCCGAGGTCGGCTTCGTCGACGGCTTCCCGGTCGGCCGCGACGGCCCTGGCGGTCGCGCCTGGCTCGCGCACTGCTACGCGATGCTCGGGGTCGGCCGCGACGTGGCGACGGACAGCGGCAACTCGTCCGAACTCTACGTCGTGATCGGCCACGCGCCGCGTCACCTCGACCGCAACGTCACGCTGATCGGCCGGGTCATCTCCGGTATCGAGCACCTGTCGTCGCTGCCGCGCGGCACAGGGCCGCTCGGCTTCTACGAAAGCGAGGAAGAGCACGTGCCAATCCGCAGCCTGCGCTTCGCGACGGACTACGACGCGGGCTGGCAGGCGCTCAGGACGGACACGGAGACCTTCGACGCACTGGTGCAGTCGCGGCAGTATCGCCGCGAGGACTGGTTCGCCGACCCGGCCGGGTCGATCGAGCTGTGTAACGTGCCGCTGCCGGTGCGGCAGATCGACTAGGTCTTCGCGCCGCGGTCCGCGCTGTGGCGTCCGGCCTGCGTGTCAGGCGCTGCTTCGTGCGCCCATCAATGCCGGCGCGAACGCCGCGTCGCCCGGGTCCTCGACGTCCGCATCTTCGTTCGCCGCGGGTGCGGGCAGGGCATCGACCGGCGCCGGCGTGGCGGCATTTCCGTGCGCGGAGAAAAACGAAATGACTTCGTGCAGCCGTTCGACCTGGTCGAGCGCGAGGCTGCTGGCCGCGGTGAGCTGCTCGACCAGGGCCGCGTTCTGCTGCGTCATGTCGTCCATCTGGCCGATGGTCGTGTTGATCTGGCCGATGCCCGTCGCCTGTTCCTGGCTGGCGTTCGCAATGTCGGCGACCTTCTCGTTGACCTGCTGCACGCTGGCCACGATGGAGTCCAGCGTGTCGCCGGACTCGCCGACCAGGGACGATCCACGGTGCACCTTGTCGACGCTGTCATCGATCAGTGACTTGATCTCTTTCGCGGCCTCGGCGCTGCGCCCGGCGAGGCTGCGCACCTCGCTCGCGACGACGGCGAAGCCCCGGCCCTGTTCGCCCGCACGGGCGGCTTCGACGGACGCGTTCAAAGCGAGCAGGTTGGTCTGAAACGCGATCTCGTCGATGACCCGCGTGATGTCGGCGATGCGCTTGCTCGCGCCCTCGATCTCGGCCATGGCCGACGCCGTCTTGCCGATCACGTCGCCGCCTTTCTCTGCCTGCCGGCACGCGGCCATCGCGAGCTCGTTCGCGTGCCGCGCGTTTTCCGCGTTGTTGCGGACCGTCGCGGTCATCTGGCGAATCGCCGCGGCAGCCTGCTGCAGGCTCGAGGCCTGCTGTTCCGTGCGCTCGCCGAGGTGGGTGTTGCTTTCCGTGACCTCGCCGAAGGTCGTGCTTACGGCCTGGGACGCCTCCTGGATACTGGTCACGACGCTGCGCAGCCGCTCTGCGGTGCTGTTCGCGTCTTCCTTCAGCCGGCCGAACGATCCCTCGTAGTCGGCGTCGATGGTCTCGTCGAGTACGCCGCGGGCCATCGCCGCGAACACGCGCTGCGTGTCGACGGTGATGCGCTCGGCCAGCGCGACCAGCTCGTTGACGCTTTCGGCCAGCCGCCGGGTCGTGCCGGTCTGTTGCGACAGGTCGATGCGGCTGCTCAGGTCGCCTTGCAGCGCGTTGCGCAGCAGCTGCTGCATGTCCCGCTCGAACGCACGCTCCTCGGTCCGCTGCGCCCAGACTATCGCGGTGCCGACCCGGGTATCGTCCTGTCGGCACAGCGGGATAACGGTCAGCTTGAATGTCTCGTGGCCGAGATCCGCCCCGGTCACGTTGTGTCGGGACAGGTCGACGTCGTCGAGCAGCACCCGGGGATGGCAGCCGACGAGCGACCGGGCGTCGAAACCCGGGCGGGTTGCGCGAATCTCCGGCTCGCAGGCGAGCAGGGCGTTCTTCAGAACGTCGTTGACGAAGACGATCGCTTCCTGCTCGTCCGTCAGCATGACGCCGATGCTGAGCTCGCCGAGCGCGAGATCGGTGCGCTCGCTGGCAAGGCTTGCCGCCTGCTCGGCTGCCTGCGCGGCGTCGATCGCCGCCTGCAGGCAGGCAATAGCCGCATCGAGACCGGCGGGCGCCGGCACGTCGGCCGCGTCGCGGCGGTCGAGGCGACGGGCGGCGTCGACTACGGCGTCGGCTGCCTGCATGGACTGCTGCCCGGAGGTCCTGCGTGCAAATACCTGCGCCAGCCCGGCGACGGTCAGCGCCAGGCCGCCGAGCCAGGCGATGCCCGGGTGCGAGCCGGCCGCCATCGCGACGGTGCCGGCCAGTCCCAGGGCGAGCACCGCGGCCGGCGCTGCGGCGCGGCCGGCGGGAATCATTGCCGTGCCTGTGACAGCGTTTCGGCGTTGACGTCCCGCGCCACGCGGAAGCCGAGCGTGGTCAGGGTGCTGGACGGTTTCGCCGCGTTCCGGTAGGCGGAGCGGGACAGCGGCGGCGCATACGACCACGCGGCTCCGCGGAACACGCGCAGGTCGCAGTTGCCGTCGCTGCTGGCCTTGCCGTCGCTCGGCTTGGCCGGGATCGATTCGACGTAGCAATCGGCGACCCATTCGGCGATGTTGCCGCCCATGTCGTACAGGCCGAACGGATTCGGCTGGAAGCTGCCGACCGGTGCCGGGCCCCAGAAGCTGTCGGAATAATTGCGGAAGGCCACCGGCCAGCGCAGGTTGCCGATGCGCTCGCGGGAGCCTGCCAGGTTCTCGAGCCTGGCCGGCGGGCTGGCGTCTCCCCACCAGTAGCGCGACGTGCTGCCGGCACGCATTGCGTACTCGAACTCCGCCTCGCTAGGCAGGCGGTAAGCCTGGCCGGTCTCCTTCGAGAGCCACTCGACGAAGGCATTGACGTCGTTCCAGGACACGCGGATGACCGGCAGGCCGGGGTCGGCGTCCTCGCCGAGGAAGTCGTGTCGCCAGTTGACGTCGGGTTCCTGGTCCATCTTGCCGTTGCGCTTGTTGAAGACGTCGGCGCTGCCCGCCTTTTCGGCGTCCGTCACGTAGCCCGTTGCCTCGACGAAGGCCGCGAACTGGCCTACCGTGATCTCGGTGGTGCTTACGGCGAACGGCTGGCCGATGCTGATCGACGACTGCGGGCCTTCGCGATCCGCGCGGCCGGGCTCGTTGTCCGGAGACCCCATCTGGAAGTTACCGGCGTCCACCACGACCATCCTGATGTCGATGTCGGCCGAGCCCGCCTTGTCCGAGAACTGCAGGCCGCTGTCTGCCACTGCCACCGCGCAAGCGCAGCAGCCGAAGGCCGCGGCCAGCGTCGCCAGGCCGTCCGTAAAGAAATTCCTGATCTTCATTGTCACCTTGCTTCCATTCACTTGGTTAATGCGCGCGCGGCCGCACCGTCGGTGCAGGTCTCGGCGGCCACGCTCGCGTGTTTGCCTCGTTCGGTCAGCGGCACCGGGCCGCGGCCCGCGGCGTTGGCCGCTTCCGTGCAGAAAAAGGCGGTCAGCCGGTTGAGACGGGCCGCTTCCTCGCCCATCAGCGTGCTGGACTGCACGGTTTTGTCCGCGAGGCCCGCGTTCTCCTTGGTCATTGCATCCATCGCGGCGATCGTCTCGCTCACCTGGTCGATACCGTTCGCCTGTGCCTGCGCGGAATCTGAAATCTCGCCGACGATCTCGTCGACCTCGATGACCGCGGTCACGATCTCCTCGAGCGTCCGGCCGGACTCGTGTACCAGCCTGGAACCCTCGCCGACTTTTTTCACGCTGTCCTGGATAAGGTCGTTGATCTCCCTGGCCGCGGTCGCGCTGCGTCCGGCCAGGTTGCGGACCTCGCTCGCCACGACGGCGAAGCCCCGGCCTTCGTCGCCGGCGCGGGCGGCTTCGACCGCCGCGTTCAGCGCCAGCAGGTTCGTCTGAAACGCAATCTCGTCGATCACGTTGATGATGTCGGCGATCCTCGAGCTCGACACGTTGATGTCGTGCATCGCCGAGACCGCCTGGCTGACTACGGATCCGCCCTTCCTGGCGCGCTCGCTCGCCTCCGATACCCGTTCCTTGGCGCGCTGAGCGCTGCTCGCGCTCTGCCGGACCGCGGTCGTCATCTCGGCCATCGTCTGCGTGGCCTTGCGCAGCGTCGTGGCCTGCGCGTCGGTGCGCTGGCGCAGGCTGCGGTTGCCGTCCGACAGTTCGTGCGCAACCGAGGCCGCGGAGTCGCCCGACGCCTTGATGCCACTGATGACGTCGGTGAGCTTCTCCACGGTCGCGCGGATATCGCCCTGCAGCTTGGCGAACTCGCCCTGGTAGTCGTTGCCGTTGCTGCGGAAAGTCAGGTCGCCGCTGGCGATCGAGCTCATCGCGTGCGAGAACTCCCGCAGCGGGCCGGTGACCGAGTCCAGCGTGTCGTTTATTCCGTTGACGAGTTCCGACCACACGCCCGAGAACTGCTCCGGGTTGCCGCGCTGCTCGAGGTCGCCGGCGCGCGCCGCCGAGGTCATGCCGGCAACCTGCGCGATCAGCCCGTTCATCGTCGAGATCAGCGCGTTCAGGTTCTCCTTGGTCACGTTGAAGTCGCCGCGGTACTCGTCCGCGATCGGCGCCGGCATGTCGCCGCGCGAGATGCGTTCGATCGTGTTCGCGGTCACCTCGATCGGCGCGACGAAGGCCTCGATCAGCTTGTTGATGTTCCGGATCAGGCGAGCGTAGGCGCCTTCGAACTTGTCGGGCTGGCCGCGGACGTCGAGCTTGCCGGCCTGCACCGAGTCGATCAGGCCTTCGACTTCGTCCGTCAATGAATTGATGATGTCGGTCACGTGGCCCACGCGGTCGATCATGTGGCCCATCTCGTCGCTCGAGAACGAGGCGTGCTCGCGCGAGAAGTCGCCGGCCGCAAGGGCGTTGATCCCATCGACGGTCGCGGTAACCGAGCGCGACGCCGTGCGAATGATGACGATCGATGCGCCGACCAGCAGCAGCAGCGAGCCGATCGCCAGGAAGGCGAGCAACAGCGTCGCGTACTTCTGCCGTTGCTGGGCGGTGGCGATGGCATCGGCCATGTCCGCCTTGTCCCGCTCGGTCAGCTGGCGGATGCGCTCCAGCATGTCCTGGTGCATCTGCGACATCGACTGCAGGTCTTCGTAGATATTGCTGTCGACACTGCCGTCGATCAGGTTGTTCGTGGTGCGCGTGGCCAGTTCGTAGTAGGCGTCGAAGCCGCGGCGCAGTTCGGCGAGGGGTTCGAGGTCGACGACCGGGTTACCGAGGCCGGCCTCCAGGGTGCGCAGGATGCTCTCGTGGCTGTTCACAGCGTCCGCGAGATAGCCAGGGTCGGCCATGGACGCGGCGTCCTGGAACTCGCTCTGGATCCTGGACAACTCGTCGTGCAGCTTGCGGTTCAGTTCGAGCGAGGCGTAATAGCCCTGGTCGATTGCCAGCAGCACGCGACCCGACTGCGACCCGGTCACGAGCAGGATCGCGAGGATCAGCACGAACGCCACGGCGGCGAGCGCCGGCAGCAGTCCGATCTTGGTTGTAAATTTCAGTCGTCTCAACATCCCGCGGCCGTCTGTATGTATGTGGTCGGGCAGGCTCACAGGCGGTAGATCGCCTGGCCAGCCAAGTAGCGCGCTGATGAAACTCCCCCGATCACCAGTAAGTGTCGGCAGGTCCCGGCGGTTCTTTAAGCGTCCGGTCGGGCGCGGCGGGGCCCCGGCCGCCGGGCCCGGCACAGCGCCGGGGCAGGACCGCGGTTCACCGGGATTGCCAGGGATTTCCGGGAGTTCACGCATTCCGGGATGGGCCCGGGCGGGCGTCGGGCCCGGGTTCGTGGCGGCAGGCTGCGAGCGTAGACCCACGGCGCGCGCCCGGCGGCGGGCAGCGTGCCTTGAGAGCGCGCAGGGGCGTGCCGGGCGGGCCGCCTGCCCGCGACCTCAGTCGCGGTAGTCCCGCTCGATCGGCCCGCCGGCGAAGCGCCGGTTCAACGTCGACAGGAAGCTGACGTCCGGATTCACCTGCCGGACCGCGTTGTACAGCTTTTTCAGGTCGACGCCGTAGTTCTGGTTGACGTGGTGAAACTCGCCGTTGTGCAGCAGCGCCCCGTGCTGCATGACGCCTTCGCCGCCCGGTCCGTGCGACTGCCGGTACTCGAAGCGCCTGATCTCGGCGATCGCGACGTCGAAGCACCAGCCGTCCCAGCCGGGGTGCTGCACGCGGAAGCGCTCGTTCGTGACCTCCGCCAGGTATTCCCCCGGGTGACGGAAGCACCACAGGGAAGCCAGCAGCAGGACCACGCTCGCGATCCCGAAACCGATGCCGGACCAGAGCTTCAGGTCTGCCGGCAACAGCTTGCCGCTCATCGATTCGTAGAACAGGCCGGCACCGATGTAGCCCCAGCACACGAGCGCAGCCAGCAGCAGCTTGATGGCCTTCTGGCGGCGCGACCTCGTATAGCGATAGATCGTGGTTTCCGACATTCCCTGTCCTCGCGGTTACGTTCCGTGAATGGAGCAGAGCCGCGCTAGATATCCGCGGTGATCTCCCCGAGTTTCTTCGTCAGCTTCGGGTTCTCGCGGTAGTCGATCGGGATCACGAGCAGGCTCGGGCCGTCCTCGTCGAGGGCGGTCTGCAGCGCGTCCTGCAGGGCCGCGCTGTCCGCGACGTAGTGACCGTTCCAGCCGAAGGCCTCGGCCAGCGTCAGCCAGTCGGGGTTGCCGAAGGACAGGTCGGTGTGCCGGCCAAACTCGGTCTCCTGTTTCCACGAAATCAGGCCGTAGCCGCCGTCGTCCCAGACCATGACCGTGATCTTCGCGTCCAGGCGCTTCGCCGTTTCCATCTCCTGCGCGTTCATCAAAAAGCCGGCGTCGCCGCAGACCGCGAGTATCCGCCGCTCCGGGTGCACGATGTGCGCGGCGATCGCGCCCGGCAGCGCGAAGCCCATCGAGCAGAAGCCGTTCGGGATCAGGCAGGTGTTCGGCTCGTGGCACTGGTAGTGACGCGCGACCCACATCTTGTGCGCGCCGACGTCGGACAGCAGGATGTCATGCGGTCCCATGACCTCGCGTGCGTCCCACAGGGCCTTCTGCGGCTTGATCGCGCCCTTCGTGTCGTCGTCCCGGTGCTCGGCGAAGTCCGCGGCCATCGCGGCGCGGCACTTGCGCTGGCCTTCCGTGTCGAATTCGAGCCCGCCGTGCGCGTCGACGCGCTCGTTCAGCATCCACAGCGTGTGCGCAAGGTCGCCGATCAGTTCGACCTGCGGGTGGTAGTGCGCGTCGATCTCGGCGGCGAGAAAGTCGGCGTGGATGATCGTCTTGTCGCTCTTCGGGTTCCACAGCTCCGGGTGGTACTCGACCATGTCGAAGCCGAGCGTCATGACGAGATCCGCGTCGTCGACGGCCAGCGCGAGCCGGTCGCGCGTGCCCAGCCCGATCGTGTACAGGCAGTAGTCCGCGTCCATGTCGACGCAGCCCTTGGCCATGAAGGTCGAGATGACGCTGATGCCGGTCTTCTCGCAGAACCGGCGCAGCTGCTTGCTTGCGCGTTTGCGAATGCAGCCGTTGCCGGCAATGATGATCGGGCGCTTCGCCTTCTTCAGCATCTCGAAGGCGCGGTCGGTGATCTTGTCGTCTACGACGGCGCGCCGGAAGCGCCGGGGCGTGAGCGGCGGCTCGTCAGATTCCTCTTTCGCGATGTCCTCGGGCAACTCGATGTGCACGGCGCCCGGTTTCTCCGTGCGTGCGAGGCGCACGGCCTTGCGTACGATCTCGGGAATCGTGTCCGGGTGCAGGATCGAGGTCGCCCACTTCGTCACGGGCCGGAACATCGAGACGACGTCCATGATCTGGTGCGATTCCTTGTGCAGGCGCCGCGTCGATCCCTGGCCGGTCAGCGCGAGCAGCGGGGCGCGGTCCATGTTGGCGTCGGCCACGCCGGTGATCAGGTTCGTCGCGCCGGGCCCGAGCGTCGACAGCGCGCCGGCCGGGTTGCCGGTCAGGCGGCCGTAGACTTCGGCCATGAAGGCCGCGCCCTGCTCGTGGCGGGTCAAAACGAAACGGATTTTCTGCGACTTCTCGAGCGACAGCATGAAGTCGGCGTTTTCCTCGCCGGGCACGCCGAAGATGTATTCGATGCCTTCTTCCTCGAGGCAGCGTACGAGCAGGTCTGAGGCTTTCATTGCGGCTTCCGGCGGACGGCGGCCCAGTGTAAGCGATGCCGCGACGCGCCTCTATGCCGCCACCTGGGGTGATACCCTCTTGCGGCGTGGCCATGCGCTCAGCAGAATGACGCGCTCTGTCGCCCGTGCCCCGGCTCCCGGCGTCCCGCGAGGAACTCTCGCCGACGCACACGGTCGGCCCATGAACCCCGGTTTTGCGAAGGTATCCACGTGCTCGATCGATCGCTTGCGGCCGCCGGAACCGGCCTCCTCGTCCTGTTGTTTGCCTTGCTGCCTGCGCCGGCTGCCGCGCAGCAGGACGAAGCCATCGACGAGATCCAGGTCACGGCGACGCGGCGACCGGTCGAGGCGACCAAGGTGTCGTCCGCGCTGACGGTCGTGCCGGCCGAGGAGATCCGCGCGCAGACCCTCGTCACCGACGCGCTGGCCGGCGAGGTCGGCGTGTTCCTGCAGCAGACGACGGTCGGGCAGGGCGCTGCGATCATCCGCGGCCTCAAGGGCTCGGAAATCCTGCACGTCGTCGACGGCCTGCGCATGAACAACGCCATATTCCGCAACGCGCCGACGCAGTACCTCGCGCTGGTTGCGCCCGGCACGGTCGAGCGCATGGAGATCGTGCGCGGCTCGCCGACCTCGCTGTACGGGTCGGACGCGGTCGGCGGCGTGATCCAGGTCATCTCGCGGCTGCCGCGCTTCGACGGCGCGGACAACGAGTCGCGTCGCGAACTGTTCGTCGCCGCCGACTCCGCCGAGCAGTCGCGCGCCGTCGCGGCGACGCTCGAAGCCGGCAACCGCGAGCGCGCAGCGTTGCTGAGCGCCGGCTACCGCGAGACCGGCGACCGCCGCATCGGCGGCGGCGAGCGCGTCAGCCCGAGCGGCTTCGACGCGTGGAACGCGCGCGCGGCCTTCGTGCTGCATCCGTCCGAGCAGAGCCAGTGGCTGTTCGACCTGCAGGCGACCGTGCAGCCCGAGACGCCGCGGATCGACGAACTCGTGCCGGGCTTCGGCCAGGATGAGCCGTCCTCGTCGGAGTTCTTCTTCGAGCCCAACGAGCGCTACTTCGCGCACCTGCGGCATGCCCGCGAGGACGGCTGGCTCGGCGCGGACTGGAACGTCGATCTCGGCTGGCAGCGCATCAACGACGACCGGCGCAGCCGCGACTTCGGCGCGACGGTGCGGCGCTTCGAGGAGAACGCGAGCGACCTGTACGGGCTGTCCGTCACCGCGAGCGTCGATGCCGGGGCGCGGTCCTGGGTCTTCGGGGGCGACGTCTACCACGACGTCGTCGGCAGCCTGCGCTACGAGGTCGACCTCGCGAGCGGCGCGCGCAGCGACGTGCAGGCGCGCTTTCCCGACGGCGCGACGGTCGACCAGGCGGCGCTGTTCGCGCACGCGACGCAGGCATTCGCCGACCGCCACACGCTGACCGGCGGCCTGCGCGTGAGCCGCGTCGCGATCGACCTGCCGGCAACGCCGCTGTCGCCGGCCGCGAGCGTGGACATCGAGGACTTCAGCGTCGACCTGGGCTGGCTGTTCGACCTGACGGAGCGGAGCCAGCTGGTTGCGAACCTCGGCCACGGCTTCCGCGCGCCGAACATCTTCGACCTTGGCACGCTGGGCGAGCGCCCCGGCAACCGCTTCAACGTGCCGAACCCCGACCTCGAGTCAGAGCGGGTCACCCAGGTCGACCTCGGGCTGCGCCGGCGCGGCGCCGCCTGGTCGGCAGAATTCGTCGTGTACCGCCTGGACTACACCGACAAGATCGAATCGGCGCTGACCGGCGACACGACGGCCGACGGCCGCGACGTCGTGCAGAGCGTCAATCTCGGCCGCGCGAAGGTCTACGGCGTCGAGGCCGGCCTGCGCTGGCACCCGGGCGGGGCGCTGTCGGGCGAGCTGATCGTCAACCTTACTCGCGGCGAGCAGCGCGAGGCGGACGGCAGCAACTCGAACGGCGACCGCATACCGCCCGTGAACGGCCGCGCGACGCTGGACTGGGCGCTGGACCCCCGGCTCACGCTGTCCGCGTCGCTGGCCTTCGCCGACGCGCAGACGCGGCTCAGCCCGCGCGACGTGCGCGACAGCCGCATCGACCCGAACGGCACGCCCGGCTGGGGCGCGGCCGAGCTGGCGCTACGCTGGCAGCCCGACGAGACCTGGACGGTCGATGCCGGCATCGGCAACCTGCTCGACAAGCGCTACCGGACCCACGGCTCCGGCATCGAGGCGGCCGGCCGCAACCTGTACGTCTCCGCGCTGGCGCGTTTCTAGGCAGCCTCTGCTCGATTCGCATCGCAATCGACGCGAGGCAGCCCGCCAGCCCCGGTGTCGTCCGCCGCCGGATACGCACAGGCGGGCGGGGCGGCGACCGCCGCTGCGACGAAGTCCACCGGTTCGTCGAGCAGCCGGGTCGCGGCCCGGCTCGCCGCGGCCGGCGCGGCGCCGGGCGAGACCGCATCGGCGGCGACCCGCGCGCGGCAACGACGGTTCGCCAGCACATGCCGCGCGTGCAGATCGACGAGCCGCGCCCTGGCCTCGAGGCGGACGCTGCCGGAGCCGGTCTCGACTTCCCGGAGCAGCCGCAGGTCGTCGATGTCCCGGCGCAGGTCGCGGACAGGTCCGGCGCGCAGGCATATGTAGAGACCACGATGCCGCGTCAGCGAGTACCTATAGGCGCGGGCCGCGGCCGACCGGACAATGACGACAACTCATCGCATTCCCCCGGGAGTCTTCATGCGTTTCCATGCGGCGCGCAACCTGCGCCTGTTCCTCGTGCTCGTCCTGGCCGCCGCCGCCGGCGGCTGCTCGACGATACGTAGCGGATCCCATGTCGACGAGACCGCGGATTTCTCCGACTATCGCAGCTGGTCCTGGATCGCCGACGACCCGCACGTCGCTGCCGACGAAATTCCCGTCAGCCCGCTGACCCACGCGAAGATCCGGGAAGCGATCTCGGAGCAGCTGCGGATCAAGGGCTACGAATTCGCCGCGGAGCGCGAAAGCGCCGATTTCGTCGTGTCTTACACGGTCGGTCGACGTGACAAGCTGCGCGTGTCGTCCTGGCCCGTGGCCTACCGCGGTCCCTGGGGCTGGCACGTCGCCGGCAGCCGTTACTACGTTCGCGAGTACGAAGAGCACGTCTACACCGAGGGCAGCCTGTCGGTCGACGTCTTCGACGCGCTCAGTCGCCAGCCGGTCTGGCACGGCTGGGCGGAAAAGTCGGTAACCGAGCGCGACCGGCAGGACCCGACCGAGGTGATCCGTGACGGCGTCGCCCGGCTGCTCGAACCGTTCCCGCGCAGCACGGACGCTGACCCGGCGACTGCCGGCGACCGACGCCTGGAGAATCCCCGGCCATGACGATCGACACACGCATCCTGTTCCACAACATGGAGGGCTCCGATGCGCTGGAAGCGGACGTGCGCACGCACGTCGCCCGGCTCGGGCGCTTTTCGCGCGATATCGCGTCCTGCGAGGTCACGGTCGAGGCGCCGCACCACCACCGGCACAAGGGAAACGGATATCGCGTGATGGTGAGGCTGCTGGTGCCCGGCGACACGCTCGTCGTCAACCACGCCAGCCGGCGCGGGGCGACGGGGGAGGACTGTTACACCGCGATCCACGCCGCCTTCCGCAGTGCAGAGCGACGTCTGAAAGACTACGCGCAGGTTCGTCGGCATGCCGTCAAGCGGCACTCGCTGCCCGGCCAGCCCGGACCGGCCGGGAATGACGACGCCGGAACCGGCTGACGCGGCGCGCAGGGGCGCATGAGCCTGACGCTTCGCTTTCTTGGCGCAGCCGGCGAGGTCACCGGCTCGCTGTACCTGCTCGAGACGCCGAACCACCGCGTGCTGCTCGAGTGTGGCCTCGTACAGGGCAGCCGCAAGACCGAACGACGCAATGCCGAGCCGTTCCCGTTCGACGTCGGCGCCATCGACGCCGTCATCCTGAGCCACGCACACATCGATCACAGCGGGCGCGTGCCGTTGCTCGTCAAGCGCGGCTACCGGGGGCCGATCTACGCACAGAATGCGACCCGCGACCTGTGCCGAATCATGCTGCCGGACTCGGGCTACCTGAACGAGAAGGAAGCGGAGCGTGCCAATCGCGACCTCGAGGCCGGCGCGGCCCCGGTCGAGGCGCTCTACACGCGCGAGGAAGCCGAAGCTTCGCTGCAGTACATCGAGGGCCTCAAGTACGAATCGCCGGTTGAGGTCGTGCCCGGGCTCTCGCTCCGGCTGCACGACGCCGGGCATATCCTCGGGTCGGCAATCGTCGAACTCTGCTGGCGCGGCGAGGGCGAGCCGCGCACGCTGGTGTTCAGCGGGGATCTCGGCTACGCGGACGCGCCGGTCATGGAGGAACCGGTACGGCTCGAGCACGCCGACGCCGTCGTGATGGAAAGCACCTATGGCGACCGCCGGCATCGGCCCTTCGCGGACACGCTGGTCGAACTCGGCGAGGTCTTCGAGTCGGCGCGCGCGGGGCGCGGCAACATCCTGATTCCGGCCTTCACCGTCGGCCGAACCCAGGATCTCCTCTACCTGATGTCACAGCATCGCGAGGAATGGCGCCTCGACGACTGGAACATCTTCCTCGACAGCCCGATGGGCATCGAGGCGACGGCGACTTACGCGCGCTACCAGCACCTGTACGGTGCGGACCTGTTCGCCGAGAGCTCGCAGCTGCCCAACCTGCCCCACTTCCAAGCGACGCGTTCTACCGAGGAGTCAATGACGATCAACTCCGTCCGATCGGGCGCGATCATCATCGCCGGCAGCGGCATGTGCACCGGCGGGCGCATCCACCATCACTTGAGGAACAACGTCAGCCGCCCCGAGTGCCATCTCGTCATCGTCGGATTCCAGGCGCACGGCACGCTCGGTCGCCGGCTCGTCGACGGCGTCGAGCGCATCCGCCTGTGGGGCGAGGAGTGGCCGGTGCGGCTGCAGATTCATACCGTCGGCGGCCTGTCCGCGCACGCGGACCAGGACGGGCTCACCGACTGGTACGCGGCGTTCAGCAACCGGCCGCCCCTGTACCTGGTGCACGGTGAGACGGCTGCACAGCAAGCGCTGGCCCGACGGCTCGCGGACGAACTCGGCGCGCCGGTGTCGATCGCCGAGCGCGGGCAGGCGATCGACGTCTGAGCGGGGCGGACGTGGCGGCCGAGCACAACGACAGCGACCCCGTACCGACGCCGCCGGCGCGTGACAGGCGCGAGTCGCGCCTGCCCGGGCAGGACCCGAAGTCGATCCGTGACGAACCCGACGCGCTGGCGCGCATCGCCGCACTGACGGCCGCACCGAGCTATCGCCTCGCGGAAAAGGACCCGGATTTCCTCGAAGACGATGCCGTGCGTGGCGTACGCCTGGAAATGGACTACCTGAAGCCGGAGCTCGCGCTGCGACGCGCGGACGTCCGCAACACGATCGTCGTGTTCGGCGGCAGCCGCATCGTGGAGACTGCGGAGGCGAGGCGCCGGCTGACGGAGCTCGAGCAGGCCGGCCGCGACCTGTCGCTTGACGAGCGCGCGGCGGCGCGCCTCGCCGTTGCGCGCCGCCGGCTCGACAGCAGCCGCTACTATGCCGTCGCGCGAGAGTTCGGGGCACTCGTCGGCCGCTCGGGGCACGGGCCCGACGATTGTCGGCTGACGCTGATGACCGGCGGCGGACCCGGCATCATGGAAGCGGCCAATCGCGGCGCCAGCGACGTCGGAGCCCGGTCGATCGGCCTGAACATCACTCTGCCGTTCGAGCAGTTTCCCAACCCGTACATCAGTCCGGAACTGTGCTTCGCCGTACACTATTTCGCGATTCGCAAGCTGCACTTCCTGCTGCGAGCAAGGGCGCTGGTCGTCTTCCCGGGTGGCTTCGGCACGCTGGACGAGCTGTTCGAGACACTGAACCTGGTGCAGACGCGAAAGATCGCACCGCTGCCCGTCGTGCTCGTCGGTCACGCATTCTGGGAGAGCATCATCGACGTCGATGCGCTGGTTGCGGAGGGGGTCATCGATGCCGAAGATCGTCAGCTCTTCTGGTACGCAGAGAGCGCGGCCGAGATCTGGCAGGGCATCTGTGAATGGCACGCGAAAGCCGGGGTAGCGCTGGGTTGCGAGACGAGCTGAAGCCGGCGTCCGCGCCGTGGAGCAGCTCCGCGGCCGACGTGCTGGAGGCTCTCGCCGTGGACCCCCGGCGCGGCCTGTCCGGCGCCGAGGCCGATGCCCGGCGACACGCCCACGGCCCGAACGTGCTGCAGGCCGTAGCGCGCCGTGGCGCGCTCAGGATCCTGGCGGAGCAGTTCGACAGCATCGTCGTGCTGTTGCTCGTGGCCGCGGCCGGCCTGGCCTTCCTGCTCGGCGACGCGCCCGAGGGAGCGGCGATACTCGCGGTCGTCGTAATAAACGCCGCGATCGGCTTCCTGACCGAATGGCGCGCAACGCGCTCGATGGAGGCGCTGCGGCGCATGGGCCGCGTCGAGACGCTGGTGCTGCGCGACGGCCGCGAGCAGCGCGTGCCCGCCGAATCGCTGGTGCCGGGCGACATCGTGCGCCGCGAGGCGGGCGATATCGTGACCGCGGACCTGCGAATCGTCGAGGCCGCGAAGCTCGCGGTCAACGAGGCCGCGCTGACCGGCGAGGCGATGCCCGTGCGCAAGGGGGCCGAGGCGGTCGCCGCCGATGCCGCGCTGCCGGATCGCGTCTCCATGCTCTACAAGGGCACGGCGGTCACGCGCGGTACCGCGACCGGCGTCGTCGTCGCGACCGGCAGGGCGACGGAACTCGGTCGCATCGCCGACCTCGTCGCGGCGGCCGAGCCCGAGGAAACGCCGCTCGAGAAACGCCTCGACGCGCTCGGCGCGCGGCTGGCCAAGCTCGTCGCCGTCGTCGCGGTGCTGGTCGCGGGGATCGGCGTCCTGTCGGGCCGCGACCTGCTGCTTGCCGTAGAAGTCGCGGTCGCGCTGGCGGTGGCCGCCATCCCGGAAGGCCTGCCGGTCGTAGCGACCATCGCGCTTGCGCGCGGCATGTGGCGCATGGCGCGCCGCAACGCGCTGATCGCGCGCCTGTCAGCGGTCGAGACGCTCGGTACTACGACCGTCATCGTAACCGACAAGACCGGCACCCTGACCGAAAACCGCATGACCGCAACGGAAATGGTCCTGGGCGGTGCGCGCCTCGCACTCGCGGATGCCGCCGACGACGCTGCCGACCTGCCGGACGACCTCCGCAGCCAGTTCGACGAAGCCCTGACCGTCGGCGTGCTGTGCAGCACCGCCGTGCTCGTCGACGGCGACGAGCCGCGCGCCGACGGTGACCCGACGGAAGCCGCGCTGCTGCTCGCCGCGCTGCGCTGCGGCGTCCCGCAGCAAGCGGCGCGCGAACGTTTCCCGCTGCTCCGCGAATTGCCGTTCGATCCCGATACGAAACTGATGGCCACGCTGCACCGTGACGGCGAGCAGGTGCTCGCCGCTGTCAAAGGCGCGCCCGAGGCGGTCATCGCGCGCATCGCAACGATTCGCGACGGTGCTGCTCGGCGCGCTGCGGACAGTACGGCACGCAACGAGGCTCTCGCCGCCACCTCGGCACTGGCCGGCT
>ERZ869936.896-NODE-896-length-24228-cov-7.346420_pt1 | contig 24228 bp, 37 predicted proteins | sample MGYA00520876_ERZ869936 | MGnify/ENA primary metagenome ERZ869936 (study PRJEB32218, sample SAMN09650985) | biofilter metagenome | isolation source: enrty point of leading RO module | place: Saudi Arabia: Thuwal, RO plant located on Red Sea | collected 2016-02-17 ...
CCGCCCATAGTTCAATCCTTATGTAATCTCAAGATGGCTAAGAACGACATCCGCAGATGATGCGGTGTTTGACGTTACCTTAATCGTGTCTCCTGGCTCCATGACAACCTTCTGATCCCCACCAACAACCACAAGGCTTGAGCCTACAGGAACAGGTGCTGCTTTGATAATGTACACGCTATCTTCTGCACCACTTGTGCGGGTGCTGGCATCAAGCTGTACATCAACCTCAATCTGACTTGCCACGATGTTAGAAACAGTCAGGCCAATAACTGTTGTTTGTGTAGATGCGGGACAGGTGTATACAGTTGCGGCTGATGTCCCTATCGCGGTATCTGTTTCTGATTTAAAAGCATTTGCCATGTTATCATCCTAACGCAATCGAAAGAGCAACAGCTTCACCAGCAGGGTCAAAAAAGGTTTCCCCTTCAGACTGCAAGTTATCGTCATGAATAATCTTCTCAGCAGGAAGTGTACAAAAAATTGTACGGGTTCCCGCTGTCCAGTTTACTGCCGCATCAGAGTTGCTTGATTGTAGTATCGTGGTACGAGCAAGTGTCGTACCTGACGCTGTGTATGTGCCAATACCGATCTCAAAGTCCGTGCCATCAGTGCAGGAGTAAAAGGTAGTGTTACCATCCCCTACTTCATTGAAACTCTCAAACCCACTAACAGCACCAGCAAGTGTATATGTGCCAGTGCCTGTAGTGGTTGTCGTTTCCTTTACACGGTCTTTAAGAACCAGAGCCATTACTTCAACTCAATACTTAGGTTTGTCGCGTTAATGCGGAAGATGTCACCAGAGGCAATAGCCTTTGATGCGTCCAGCGCACCTACAAACAAGATGTTGCCGCCAGTCGAAGCGTCAGCAATAAATACATGAGTTACTGTATATGTTGCTACACCGCTTGATGCTGAATACTCAATGTTGTTTGTATTGTTAACTGTTTGCTGATCAGCAGAATCTGCGGTTAGTGTCCAGTTCGCCGCTGTAACCTGCTGACGTGTATAGTTAGCATCCTGTGTGGTTGTGTTAACCTCAGTTACCGTACCTGCTTCAGCGTCTGATACTGCTGTAGCCAAACCTACATAAATACTGTCCCCAGGTGATGAAAATGTACCTGAGTCGTTTTTGAAGATATAAGCAAGGAGCTTATTCTCCAAGTAGGTCGTTGCTGCATTACTCGTTGCCATATCTTACTCCTATGTCCGTGGCCTGTCAGGGAGACCCCTGCGGTATGCGTCACTGTCAGGGGTAGGTGCCACAATGAAGTTGTCAACATCAAAGTATGCGTAATACTTTGGCGTTCCTGTGGTGGCTGAGTTGGGATTGTATTCCTGAATGAAGTTCACGTCCTTCTGCAAAAGGAACTCTTTTGAGTTGCTGTTTGTGACGGACAGTGAAAAGGAGGCAAGATAATCTGAAGGTACAGAAAGATACGGATCAGATGTCGTTAATGCTGATGTAGCGTTCTTTCGGAAAAAATCAAGGTCAACAAGCTTAAAAATACGATCTTCTGCCGCACGAATAAACACAGGCAGGTTCGTCACAAAAGAACTCTCTGTGTTTTCACAGTAATCCTGAATAGCGGTTTTTAACTGGGCGTATGTAAAACTCATTTACTTCTCCAACGTGACGGGTCCCGCAGTTGCATTTTCACCACCCCCGCGTCTATTACCTTCGGTGGCTGTTTCTCCTGAGACCGTGAAAGTATACGAGTTACTGTTGACCACAGTGATCGAATATCCGCTTGAATCTTCCAGTACAGACTCACTAAATCCATCAAATGCCTCCACTTTTCTAAAACGCACCGTATCGCCAGTTGTGCGACCATGTGCATTTTCTAGCACAGTTATGACTGCACTACCACTAGCACCAGACTGAAAAGGATTTTCTACCAGCAAGCGAGCAACTGCGACCTCGGTACGCTGGTCTGGGCGTGGATCGTGCAAGGCTTGTGGATCAGGACCTACCTTTGGTGCCTTCAACTGAGGATGCTTTGCTTCATACTCATCCGGACCAACACGAAGGCCATTCCACTCGGTTCTCAGCTCCGCCAGTCTGTATCTAAAGCCTGATCGGTCTGAGTAGCCCCAAGCATTTTTACCTGAAGCAAACCTAGCCATGTCAATTCACCCTCAAGTATTGCATACTTGGTTGAAGCTTGAGTGCCACGCGATCTTCATCTTCATCTGCCGCACGTTGGAACTCTTCTTCGTAAACTGTTTTTAGAAGCTGAACACGCTCTGGTGCTTTCTTCAGGGCAAGGTAGTACGCCAAGCCTGCAACAATGCAAGGCAAGAAACGGAACGGCGCATCTGTGGTATTGACCAGAGCGTCTGCGTCCTCGATACGCTGTACATAGTAGTACACCAAAGTGTCTGTTGAGTTTTCTGGCACAGGCCAAAGAGTAACCTCTGGCGTGTTCTGTCTATTGTAGAAATACTGGCTTGGACGACCCTGCGTAGTTTTGTTTGGCACATTCAAGTATTCACTACGTGACATACGGTCAAGCTCAAAGTCTGTACCGCTACGCCGTATAACAACCTCTAAAAGGTCGGTGTAGTCTGCGCTAAAGGAATACGTAGCTGTGCCTTGTGTCAAAGCTTGGGTAGCTTGCTTCACAGTCCACAAGTTCAGGCCGCGGTTTGCCCATTCCGCAAACATAAGGTTTAGGGAACGACGAGCCGTTTTAGCGTCGTAACCAGTGCGGACTTCTAGCCCACACCGTTCATACGCTTCTTCGATGATCTCCGCTACGTCGAGATCAAAATCGCGAGAGCCTGACGTAGTCATGACTACTTCTTCTTATATGTGCCGCCGTAGGCACGACGAGGCATGTCAAGTGCACCAGCTTCTTCTTTGCGAGGAGAAACTAGGTAGTTGTAACCGCCGCTTTTCATATAGCCCATTTGGTTACGAACAGCTTTTGGCAACTTAGACAAACCCTTGCCCTTTTTGCCTGGTGGAATAGGTTTCATTTCTTTTTCCTTTTCAAAGATTTGACTCGCCTTGGCTTGCCTGCTGGCTGACCCAGACGCTTCTTCTGTGATATTCTACTACGCTTCTCGGATTTTGTCATCTCCGATGCTGTCTTAGGGGTTTTACTACTTACCCGCTTGCTTGGACGACAATATGGCGTACCACGCTTCTCGCCCTTTTTACGACCACACGGCTTACCAGTGCGGACATCTTTCCACTCTTCCTTAAACCAACGCTTCAGAGCCGCGCCTTTTTTGGTTTTACGAACAGCCATTATGATTGCTCCACAGCACCCTTTGTGCGTTTACGGCGATTGCTCATTACGCAGCCACAGCCTCTTGCTACTGCGGTACCTTTGACTGCTTTGCCTCTGAATGCTCGAACAGGTTTTTGTGCTTGAACTCCACCGTTTGCCTTTTTGTTGCCCCAGTTTGCGGCACCGACTTTACGACATTTGGCGATGGCCCCGCTTGCATACGCCGACGGGAAGACCTTATATCTTGCTTTAACTTTTCTATAACACGCATCTTTAGGCATTTGGCTTTCTCTTTCTGGCGACCTTCTTCTTAGCCTTAATCCGAAATTTCTTTTTTTGCGGAGGCTTGCTCACCTGTTGGGTCATTGAACCACGCGAAATTGTCATTGGATTTGTCCTTTAAAAAATCTTCCCACAAAACGGTTAGCATCTTGTGGTTCTCGTCAACCTTAACCTTAACCACAGCAGTATCTGTTTTTAGGTCCACAATAGACACACCAACCCAACCTATAAAGGCTAGAACAATACCTGCCACAATTGTGTTTACGTCAAGCTTTAACACTTCCATCTCCGTCGTGCTGCACAAATACGTTTTTTAGGGGTCTTTGCACAACTGATGTTGTGTTTCTTCATCTGGCCTGCTGACCGTGCACAGTATGACTTTTTACGCTTGCCACCCTGTGGTTGCGGAGCCTTTAGCTTTGATCCGGTAGCCCTATTATACTTTGCTCGGCCCTTGGCAGTCAATCCAGCACCACGTGACGCTGGCAATTTTTCGCCGCGTTTTACCGATAAGCTCACAGTTTTTTTCTTTTTACGTGGTGCCATTACAACCTCGAATCATTTTTAATATACACTATATCAAGACCAGCGGACACAGCAATGTTTGCTCCACTTGAGTCACCCACACAACGAACCTCAATATCTGTTTTTTCTGCAAACGAAAGAGGGATGTTGTATTTCTGACTGTGGTTTCCTTGAGCAATAACAAACTTGTCCTTGACCTGAAAGACCTCACCAAAAGGTTTAGCTAAAACAGTAACGGTTGCATACTTGTTGTTTTGTGTTGTTGCTACCGTGGCATCTGTTTGCATAAGGTGTGCCGTGTAACCAGCAGGGACAGTCCAAATAGCCATAAGCGTCTGACCGTCTTCAGGCTTGATGGATAAGTATATACTGGCAGGAACACCCAAAGTCACAGTGCCTGTGCCTGCGTATATCGTTCCTGTGGCAACTTCATTGTCACCAGCAGAACGAACAATACCACGATTTATACGGAGAAAAGACTTTGACGTAGTTACTTCGCTAGTTCCGTCTAAGGTGACAACCTCTGAAATCTCGTCATAGTTTGCGTCAAGCCCAAACAGCTCTACTGTTCTGGCTCCATTACCCTCGTTAGCTGTGTCGTCATCAGAAGAGCTAGACACCTTCATCTGAGTGGCTGACAAAGGGTGATAGTACAAACCACCCTCTGCCCAAACAGTTTCGGTGCTGTCATCAACATCAGGGTTGAAGCCAAACTTAAACTGTGGGTAGTGGGCAGGGATTTGCCCACGAGAAACCTGTAGCTCAAAAGGCTCGGTAGTTCCTACCTTACTTATGGACCGTATCTCGTGGACAGTCATGATTTTACCCTATGCGTGGAACACGGTCATTGAGGTGAAGGTAGAAACAGTATACTGAATAAACAAACCACTCTCAAAAACAACTCCGTCTTCAGGAATTGTTACGTCTCGTGTTGCTGTTGCAGAAGCAACAGAACGGAGCTTCATCTGGCTTGTCCCAGATGGTGAGCTTGTCAAGAAGTCAACATCCCCTGCTGTGGCAGAGCTAGATAGAAACGCACCTTTGAGGCGAGTTTTACCAGCAAAAACAACATCCGCCGCATCTGCGCTGATACCAGCTTTGACGTTTGCAACGGGATCCCCTACTGCGGTGATGCCTGTGATTGTAAGGAAGAAGTTTTCGCTTGTTGCTGTACCAGCATTTGCACCGTCAACAGTTTCCGTTTGAGAGTCCCCGTTTACGTCAGTGCCTTCTACAGTGAAGGAAATAGCACTATCGTTACCAGAGGAGGTGATTGTTACTTTACGAGCGTGGTCAAGTGTTACTGAACCACTATCTGCTAGTGCGCCACCAATTGTAAGTGCCGCGTTGTTTCCGACAGCGGCATTCGCTGAAATACCGTCATCGTCAGCCGCCACCGTGTCAGCGGTGATTGTGACTGCTTTTACATCAGAGCCTGCCATACGTGTCTCCATAAATAGGCTGAAAGGATTTTGTCATTCTACAATAAAAAAGGGCGGCTGAAAAGCCGCCCTTGTCCCTTGACGCGAACCTCAAGGGTTAGATCTTTATGCTGCGCCTGGTGAACCAAACACGCAACGTGGATCGCTGAAGCCGAAGCTGTAACGCTCACGTGCCTTGAACCGCATGTTACCAGTATCGAAATCTGGGTCCATGTTGGTTGCTAGTGGCATACGCTCAAAGTGCTTGAAGCCGTTTGGAGCGTCTGTCTTGATGAAGAACGCATCAGTGTCTGTCAAGTAGTCGTTGACTACGTAGCCTTCAGGCAACATACCCATTGACTTCAGAGCGTTGATGTCGTTGTTCGCTGTACCAACACGGAGGTTTGATACCAACAGACGTTCTGCAACGAACTGTAGCTGGCGAGGAATGATCAGCTTAGTGCCCTTGAGAGCAATAACCAGACCACGCTCGTCAACGAAACCAGCGATGTTGATCAGAGCGTCTTCCAGAGAAGTTTCGTTCAGATCAGCGGCTGTTGATGGTTCGTTAGCAAATGTGCCACCAGAGGTCAGTGGGTGTGAAGCATCACAAAGAGCAACACCGTCACCACCAGCAGATGCGCCAGCAGTAAATGCGTTGTTCAGGATAGCCGCAGCCTTAACCTGCTTAGTGTGTGCCATTGAACGTGCCAATGCGCGGGTGTAGCGAGAAGCTAGGCGGTCGTAGAGGTTATCTTCGACTGCTTCTTCTGTGATGCTAAAGCCCATGGCGACAGTCTCATGGTTATACCGTGAGGTATAAGCTTCTTGAGCGTCGTCATATGAAATGCCTTGGCCTTCGTTCTTAACAGGAGCCGCACCGAAACCAGACAGCATTACTTCTTCTTCAAAAGCACGATCAGATGCCTCTGTGTCGAAGATTTCAGCATGCTGACCTTCGTAACGGTCATACTCCATACCAAAGAGAGCATTGAGACCCGGCTCTAGCTCTTTAGCGAGTTGTGCGCGAGAAATAGCCATTATCTATACTCCCTTATGTTGATGCCGCTTCAGAGCTTGCGCCCAGAAGTGCATGGTTGTTGATCATAACAATCATTGGAATACCAGCGGCGGCAAAATCTTGGTTCTCAACGTCGTCTAAAATGCCGACAACCTTAAGAGGCAAAGATGTGTTCGCAGCGTCAAGTGTCGCTACGTCCATTGATGCGCTGGAAATACCAGTAACTGTGCTACCGCCTGTGCCACCATTGAGCTGTGTGTTCTCAAAGATAGATGCAACTGCGGTTGCTTTGTCAGTGAAGGTTGCGTCTGTGCAAATTACAAAGCGCTGCATTGGGTTGTCGTACACATGTGCAATGATGTCAAAGTTTGTGTCCGCACCTGAACCAGGCCAGTAGTTTGAAAAGACTTTTTTACCAGTTGTTGAAGAGACGTACTCACAACCAGCGAATACACCGACCATCTTCTGAGTGTCACCAGTAGCAGATGAAATGACGACTTCGCCGCCGTTGTCTGCTTTTACAAGTGAACCCTGATAGATTGCGGATGCGCCGCTGTCGATAAAGTACGCATTAGTACCTTGAGTAGCTGGTGTGCTACCTGCGGTATTGATCGGCTTGAGGCCGAAGGCAACATTTGAGTTTGCCATTGCTTACTCCTTATCAAAGTTACGAGGGCTAATCCTTGCCCCCAAATGATACTCGACTGTTCCTATCGTTAAAGATAGGCATTGAAGGATGTGACTCCTTCATAAGGTTTTCATCCACGGCTCGCATTTGGTTGCGGGTCTGATCCCGATAATACTCAGTTCGTTCGTCGACCGTTTCTTCTGGAATTCGGCAGAGCATTAAACCGCCCACACCAATAACCCCAGCATGTTTGCCTTCTTCAATCACCGGATAGCGATCTGCTAGATCCGGATATTCGTCGGCTCGGACTGGTTCCCATCCTTCGCGAAGACGTGACGCAACATTTGTTTTGTCATCCTCACCACGAATTGAGGTACGAATCCACCGATGCTTAAAACCAATTGGTGCATCGGGTGCCTCCAACTTAGAAGGCGGTGCCCAAGGCTTGCGCCGTTGGGTGTTAGCGCGAGTTTTGCTTTCGCGAGGTGTTCTATCAGCCATGTCTCTACTCCTTCACATACTTGGCGTATTCTTCGAGCGGAACATTCAACCGCTTTGCAATCGCAATTTGCGATGGAGACAGCTTGACTGTTCTGCGCCCCTTTGGTGACGACGACTTAGAAGCCGTGGACTCAGCAGAAGCGACTCTGGGTCCTGGGTCTCGTGATTGTTCCTTACCAAATTTTTGGGGAAACTCTGCACGAATCCTATTGTCAATCTCAGTATAATACTCATCGGAGGTTGGGTCAAACCCTTCTTCCTCTACCAACTGACGATGTATGCCAAAAGCCGCATACGTCATCGTTTGGTCTTGGCCGAACCATTCGTTTTTCTGTGCCCATGTTTCAGCCTTGGGATCGGGTTGAGCCGGAGCCTGCGGTTGAGCCGGAGCCTCTTGCACAGGAGCTTGCTCCTCTGTGCGAGATACTCGGTTCTCATTGCGTTGCTTGGCTTCCTCGTAACGAGTTTTTTCTAAAGCAAGGCGGCTAATCTTTTCTTGCGCCTCAAACATTTTATCCGCGTCACCGTCTTCATAAGCCTTGCGGTATTCTTCTTTCGCCGCCAACGCTTGTGATTCCAGTCGATTGCCGAACTCACCCACATAGGATTCATCCAAACGCTCGAGACGCTGTTTTAACTCTTCATTTTGTTTTTTAACTGCTTCCGCATATTCAATCGCCGCTTGACGCTGACGCTCTTCCTCACGGAAACGATTTGTAAGTTTGCTGATACGACGCTTGACAGACTCGGAATAATTTTCAAGTTCGTCTTCTTTGGCTTCGTTATCTTGCTGTTTGGCATCAACTTCCTTTTCCTCCTGCTCCTCAACAGAATCAGGATCAGGTAGTTGAACCTCAAGCTCTTCTTCTTGGGCTAACGCTTCTTGTTGCATACAAATCTCCTAGATGTATGTTTTGATGTCGTCTGGGTCGACAATCGTTGCAATGACTTCGTCATCGTTGATGATGCGGACTTCTCCGCCTTCAATTTGGAAACGAGAACCTGAGTATCTGCCCATACAGACCCAGTCTCCTTCCTTGCACCACGGCTCTGCATTTTCCCCAAACTTGTCTGGGTCTTTGTAAGCCAATGGCCCCACCTTGAGAACGTAAGCCACAACAGTTGCACGACCTTCTCGCTCTCGAGCGTGATCAGGTATAAAAATACCGCTCTCTGTTTTCTCCTTGCCCATATAAGGCATCACAAGAACCCGCCAGCCAGTTGGCTGTGGGACTCGTTCTTTCAAGGATTTTTCGGAGGCGGTCTTTTCAGCGGCTTCTTTTGCTTTCCGCTGTTCTAAAATGTATTCAGGTACGATCAGTGTCGACATCGTCATCCTTTTTAAGCAGGGAATCCATCTCATCCAATGCGTAGGAAAGTCCCTGAATCTCACCTACCATGGCACGGTATTGCTCCATGTCAGCAGCATTTCCGCTACTGAGTGAGATGCTAACGTCTTCTATGCGTGTTTTCAAGGCTTTTCTGTACCTTGTCACAAATTGATATGCGTCCATTACTCTGGCATCTCGGTCATTGGGCCACCCTCAATGTGAGCCGCGCAAGAGTTCTCAGAGGAGCACATAAATTTAAAAGACTGACAGTAGCCAACGTCGCCGGTGTCGTCCTTCATGCACTGTTGCATTTGCTGGGAGATGTTAAATGCCGCACAAGTGCCACAAGATTGCTCGGGATTGATCGCCGGACCATACTGGTGATCTTTGATAGCAAAGCGTTTGTTCTCCTCGTTGGTCTCAACATCCTGCGTGGCAACAGGGCACATAAAGCCCCCATCCATGTCAGCCATCTTGTCGACCGGAGTCCCGTCTTGGATTTCTTTTGATAAGTCCATGCCATCGGGCACGAGTTTGATTTCAATCTTCATGAAGATACTGTCCCTGAAAGAAGTTCGCTCGGCATGAGTCCGTAGTTTAGGTACTTAGGATCAATCCCGAACATCTGTGTAAAATAGTTTGCACCAGACTGCAATTTAAATCTCGGGTCTTCTACAACTTGCTCTGCAATCGTTGGTGGGGCTTGTTCTACAGGTGGACGTTCACCACCTTCACCACTTTTTTTACCTGGGCCAAACCGATCCTCAACCGCAAGATTTGCTTTACTGCCCAATGCAGTCATAACACCCGTTCCCACAGCTTCTTCCATAGCCTCAAGAGAAGGATAACCCATACCTGAAAAAGTAAAGTTACCAATTGAGTTCATGTCAATTGTGCCAGTACCTAAATCTACAGACATGATACCCGATTCTGGGTCCGTGGTTGTTTGAGGTAGTGACCCTAACGCCAATACTTGTGCACGTGATGAATCTGGATTAAACATCATCCTACCAAGTGCGCCAATACCTTGTGCCGCCATTGAAACAGGCATCATCTCAGCGGCTTTTTGCGTAAACCTGTAAGGTGTTGATGCGGCTTTAATTGAAGGCTGCATTGTAGGAGCAAACTGCTGGAAGCTTGCACTGACTGGGTCAACATACGGCTGTGGGGCAGGGGCAGGAGTAGAAGACAAGCGATCCAAGAAATCGTTCTTAGATTCTCCCGCGTTAGGCGACTCACCACCTGTGGAACCAAACTCACCAAAGCCTGGATCTAATCCGTAGTCTTGTGCCGCGGCTTGTGCCGCATCCATGCCATACATTACTTTATTCCCGAGAAGCTAGTACCGCGTACAGCAGCGCCAGTACCACGACAAGAACCGCTACCCATCCCGCCATTTTTCAAACCGCCACTTCTGAAATTAGTTCTCTCTTTTGACTTACGCCGCTTAGACTGATCCAAAGTGCCAGTGCGGTCGCCTGATAAATCTGGCTGTCTATGAGGAGGAAGCTCACGAGCCATCTTTGATAGACGATCTGCTTCACGTACATCTGGGTCGCCCATCTTTCTAAGCAACTTATCCAAAGCGTCTTCTTTTCTACCTTTTTTCATCTTATCCATGTGTCTCTCCACAACAGAAGTGCCAGCATCTTGGCGACGACGACCTTCATTAATCAAACTATTCGCTCTATTGTAAGAGATGCCCATGTCATCTGCAAATTGTTTTATACGAGGCCGTGCCATGCTACTTCCTTATCTTACTGATGCCGCGAATACCAAAAGATGCACCGATACTAGCATACATTGCCCACTGAAACCACTCTGGTGTTTTGTCAAGGGCGGCAAAGCCTTCATTTACGTATGGCTGTAGGGGAGGAATGAAGCACATTGCAATGATAATTATAAACAGTATCGTCCAAGCTTCGTCTTTCCAGCTATCTTTGCTGGCCTCCGCCATGATTTTTTCCCAGCCTGCTTCATGAGTGGCGGCAACTTTCATAACTTCCGCTTCGGCTTCAGCCTTTGCAACTTTTACTCGGCTCTTCGCACGTTTTTCTTCTGCTCGGGTTTCCATCCAAGACCCCGCTAAATTAGACAGTGCGGGTAATATAGCAGTTAGCATATCAGCCTCCGTTTGCTAATGGATTGTCAAGTGCTCTTTTGATCTTCTTGTCGAGATCTTCTTCAAGCGAGTCAATCTTTTCGTCAAGGCGGTCAATCTTTGAATCCATGCGGATTTCAAAAGCGTTGATGATGCCTCGAACTGTTTCTACGTTGTCTCTGTTGCGAGCGTCCTGCTTATCAATAACACTGAACATCGCAGTCATATCGTCCTTGAGTTCACGCTTGATGTCCTGCAAGTCTGACTTCACAACACCCACAGCTTCTTTTACGCTGTTGACTTCCGTGCGGACAACCTCCGCCATCGCATCGTCTTCACGTTTCAGCGCAGCAAACTCACTCTCCATTACAGCTTGCTGTCGGTCAATGGCTGATAGGTCAGGAGCAACATAGTTTTGAATCTGCTCCTTCATGGTCATGTAGTCTTTGTAAAACTCAAAGCCAGCCCACAGACCACCGCCTAGTGTACCAATCAAAGGTAGTATCAATAGTAGTTTACCACCTGATACTTTGATCCCGCCATATTCTACTTCTGCCATTGTAAATCCACCATGTCGTCCCAAAGAACTTCGGATGCCCCTGTCATCCATCTGCCGTAAGGGTTATCCACTACTTCCCCGCCATCAATCTGTACAGGGCTGTAAAAAGGAACATCCGGTATTGTCTCCGTTCTATATGCTGTAAAGGCTTGATTCGTCGCATTCTGCACCATTAACGCTACCTTGATCGAATCCATGACAACAGAGTATTGACTTGCTTTCGCTCTCGGCTTTTCTTCTACAACCTCTTCGACTGGTTCCTCAGTTTCATCAGATTCCGTACTTTCCGCAACAGGCTCAACCTCCTGCGTATCTTCCACAGTCTCCGACACGTTTTCGGCAACTGCCTCAGGCTCAACTTCAGGATCAGCCATATCAGTCTCAACTTCAACGATCTCGACATCAGGTTCGATTTCATCAAATCCTTCAAGCTCAATAGATTCAAACTCAACTTCAAACACCTCTACTATCTGTGTTTCAAAACTCTCAACCTCAACGGTCACCTCAAAAGTGGTTTCTGTGAGGGGCTGAACATCCACACTGGTTACCTCAACCTGTGGATTATATACACTATCATATACATAAACGTCCGTAGTGTTAACTGTTTGCATCGTAGTGTAAGAAACAATCCTGTTCACAACCTCTTCAACAACATTATACGTTGCTATGACATACGGATCGCTGAAGCCCGGACCGTAATAACCACCGTAATAACCCCTATCAATGCCATACAACTCCATTTTGCCATAATCAAATGTCAAAGAGCTTACATCTTCAGTAAAAGAATAATCGCGTGATCCAGACCAGTTGATGCCAATGTATTCGTGTGTGATTGTGTCAACAAGTTGTTCTTCGTGGAATAGACTTACGGTAATTCTAAAGTCGTCACGACAATCACTCGTGGTGTTCCCACACTCAGGGACAACTGTATTAGACCCGTGTGAATACACTGTCACTCCGTAGTCTATAGACTGGATGTCTTCCTCTTCAAACGATCCCTCATAGACACGGCTACCGCCACCCATTTGTTGATTGCCTGTGGTGAAGTCTGCGCCAGACATACCGTAGTTACCACCCAAGTTGGTGTTTGTGTCTGTGTAAAAGCTGTCGTCTGTAATTAGGTTGGGTGTTCTTACAGGTGTTATAATGGTTGTCGTTGAAAACCGTACATCTTCAACTTCTTCGATTACTGTTTCAGTGTATTCATAGGTGTAGGTTATTTCCAAGAAGTCACCCTCTTGTACTACCTCTTCACCAATAAAATCAGACACAACGTCAACTGACGTAACTACGCCGCCATTTGGCCCCGTGTCTCCTACCTGATACTGCTGGGTGTAGTCCTCAGAGTAAGAATATGAGGAAGCCAAGAATAGTAAAGAACACATTATCTTCAACAGTGCCCTCATCTGCTTTCTCCTCTTCTTCTACTTCTTTGAGCTGCTTATCCCACTCTTCTTGTGCCGCTTCACCGATCTTGCCCTCAAATGGACAAGGGGTGCCAGCCATCTTCATAGCGTCGAAGACTCGCTCATCCTGACAAAGCATTGACACAGCCGCGACCTTCATACCCATACCGTACAAAGAGCGAGCAAGCTTCAAACGCTCACAGTTCTCATCAGTAACAGAGACACCAGTAGCAATCCCTAGTATCTGCGTTTGCACTGCGGCAGAGGCGGCGGATGTACACACATCATTGTTGTTGATGACAACGCTAGGCGCACTAGCTGTTGGCGGGGTCTTGTCTACAGTTGTAGTGCCTGTAACCGTGGAGGTTACAGTATTACTTTGAGCATTAGCTAAAGTAGCCATGAACAAGCCAAAAAGGACTAGCCCCACAAGTGCTATAGACTGATTAAGTTTGCCCATCTTGTTTGTCCTCGCTCCTCATCCAAACGGCGAATGCGCCCGTCATGGCACCCATGACAACTGACACAAAAGCACTCTGCGCTGATGTTGGGTCTTCAAGGTTCATAAACCATTCAGCACAACGCCAGCTCATAAGAGTCATCACCGCCATCATTAAGCGAGGTAGAACTTTCCATTTTAGAAAAGCTTCTACGGTCATCTACCTTGGCCCTTTTGTGCCGCCGCCATGTTGATACGATAGATGTTCACATCGGAGCGATCGTCTGCAATGTCCTTCTGCAACTCTTGACGCTGTTGTGCCAACTCGTAAGCCTGCTGTAACTTCGCCTGATCAATCTGGAAGTCCATCTGATCGTTTACCATCTTACGCTGGATCTCTGCTGTATCGTTCTGCAACTCCTGCTGGCGGATCGCGACAAGCGGATCTTGCTGTTGTGGAGGCTGCATCATCGGCATAACCTGTTTCATGATCTCACCAGTCTGCTGTGCAACGGCTGACTCGACAAAGTCAGGTGAAATCTGAGGCACTGGTTCGCCAGCCATCTGAGCCTGCTGGAGAGCGTTTTGGAAGAACGCGGTTACCTGATCCCTAGCAAGCATGGAAACGTGCTCCTGCACGTGCGATTGGAGCAGTAACATAGCTTGTGGGTTGGCAGTAATAGCAGGTGACTGCATCATCATAGAGTGTACCATGATGTGTGACTCGTGATCTTGCTGTGGGAACACCTGAATTGGTGCACCTTTGATCACTGATGCGTTCTCCGTAGCTGGGTCAACAGGTGCTGGCGGCTTCGGAGGAGGTAAAATCTGATCAATGTCCTTGACATCCAGCGCATCATACATCCGACGATAGGCTTCATACTGATTGTGAAGGGTCGGTGCCGCCTGTGCCAACTGCAACTGTGTCTGTGCAAGTGACAAACGCTGTGACATCGAGAAGATTGACGGGTCACTGACAGGTAAAATGTCGATACGACCATCAAAATCCTGCGCCATCACGTCGGCTGGCACGTTTGCTCCCACATAGTATGGGTACGGCATAGGATTGTCTGCAAAGATCTCAGCAAGCAGTCTAAATTCTTGCTTCTGTGCATAGTGAAGACGCTTGTGAATGCTTGAAATGATTTTCGAGCCTTGCTCGATCAGCGCAACAGTGGTTCCGACCGGAGCTTGGCTGTTGACATCTGCGATTTTTGCGTCAGCAACCTGTGCAAAACGCCGACCAGAGTCCACAATAACGCCCAAAAGCGTCGCCAAAGTGCCTGATGGCTCTTTATACGGCAATGGCATCAGAGCATTGCGTAAATCCCCACCTGGTGCGTCAATATCACGGAATTCACCTGGGGCAAGCGGCTCATCGTCGTTACGAATCCGCACACCACGTGCTTTAAAGCCTGCTGGCAGGTTAGAAAGTGTGCCTGCGTCAATCAGTTGGCGTAACAGAGAAGTAGCGGCTCGGGACAGCCCACCAATCGTGTGGAGGAGACCGAAACCGTAAAAGCCCAGACCAGGAAGAAACTTATAATGAACAAAATACTGACGTTTGCGACGTAAAGGATCGGCTTCACGGAAGTTACGAACAACCGAAAGAACCTTACCTGAAGCTTCGTCAAGAGTAACAATGTACGGAAGCTTAATCCCAGTCGGCTCTCCAGACTGATCCATGTCCTCAAAGCCTTCAAGGTCGAGGTCAATATGGACTTCAAGCAATGTATATACATCGTCACCATAAGAGGGTGACAAACCAGAGATTTCATCAGCCTTTTCACGAATCGGCCCATCTGCATCGTCCTCATGTCGTGGCTGAAGGTCTATATCTCGGTATATACCTGCAATCTGCATCTTACGCAGATCATTCTCAGACATACGTACAACATGCGTCACACGCTCCGCGGTGTTCATGTCAGATGCTGTGTATGGTACAACCAAATCATCAGCAGGTACGAACTTGCTCACAGCCCTTTGCTTCGCACCGTCAAGATAAACTTTCTTAAAAGTAGAACCTGACAAAGGTAAGTAGAACAACATCTGATCCATATCAGGATCATATTCTTCCATCACCTCGGTGATCTGATAATTCATAAAATCTTTAACACGTTGAGCCTGATCTTCAAGCTGACGATTCGCCGCGCCAATGATTGATGTCTTGACAGGACCGCCTGCTGGCAACAACTCTTTGTAAGCCTGCGCTTGGAACTGCGTCACAGCTTCGCTCAACAACGGATGGTGTACACCACTCGCCCCAGCAAACGGCTCACTACGCTCTTCATAGTTAATACCAAGAAGCGTCAAGCCTTTTGCAATAGCCTCTGCCCACTCAGAGCGAGACTCTAAATCATCTTCGTACTTATCACGAAGGTCCGAGGACAACGAACCGAGGATCGAGTCATCTAATACTTCTGCCAAGTTAGCGTTGTGGTCATACGCCGGTGCTTGGACCTCGATCATTTGTTCTTCGTCCGTGATCATTTCAATGCCTTCAGGGAGTTCATCCATTGCTGGAAGCTCAACCTGTAGGGCTTCGGGCATGAGTTCGGCAGGTCCGCCTGCACCCATACCGGAGTCAACTAAACGAGGGGGTAGTGCCATTAAAATCTCCTAACCTCAAGAATATAGCCTAAACAAGTTACCAATACCAGCCTTCACGTGCCCACCCTTGGCGAAGCCACGCGGAGCGGTCTTCATCATTTTCAGTTTGCTGATGTCCAAAATCATCATTGGGTTCATCATAGAACTATCCTTAACAAAGTCCGCTACAGCCTTTCCGTCCTTATCTCTTGGGTTCACGATACTGACACCCACGTCGTCACCAAACTGTGTCTTCATGTCCTTCGCGACTTTTTTAGCAACATCGTCGTAACTCAACTTAAAGTTTTCTGGCGCACCACGAAGAGAGGCAATATCAACATAGTTTGGGAAGACCACAAAATCTTGGCCTTCTTCCAAGGCTTGTGAAATCAAGCTACGGAACTGAAAGGCAGATGTTGTTGCTTGATCAGGGAACGGTGGAGCTGGCAAGCTTTTAAAGTACCTCGACGGGTCATCAAAGTTCATCATGTCCGCCGCCATTTCAGCAAACTCATCGGGGTACTCGTAAGCCAAAACCTGCATATCATCGCTGCTTACACCCGACTCCCTAACAACCTTTTTTCTTAAAGTTTCAAGGTCGTCTTCAACCCGTTCTATGTCTAATTTGAGAATGTCAGATTTGTGAATTTCGTCTTCTATGTCGAAACGCTTTTTAAGCATATCCCTAAACTGTTGCATTGCTCGCTTATCGTCAGCAAAAGAGTCAAGAATATTATCCCCCAACTTTTCTGAGCTTCCTGCACCAGTTTCCGTGGCCCTGTAAAGGTCGGACTTAAATCTATTGTGCATCGTTTCCATGAGCACATAACTAGGATCGTTGGCATCTATATCAGCGTGAGACTGCTTTCCCGTCAGCTCATCTACAAACTTACGGATGTTGTCATCAGAAAACTTTTCTCCGATTGTCTCGCCAGACTCCCGCAACTTGTTCCGCACAGGAACTATAAAATCAGAAGAGGTGCTCATTCCTCCTGCTTGAAGAGGCGGGGCCCTGAAAAACATCATGTTGGACCCCAAAAACAGCCTATGCCCTTCACCTCTAGCCTCCGAGGTGAACTTCTCCATGCCCGTGTTCATTCCAGCAAGTCTAAGTTGTGCCTCCGCACGTTCAACCGCTGTTACTCCCGACACCTCGTTAGCTGTTGCAGCCTCTCTTTCAGCGTTGGCTAACGCTTCTTCCATTTCAATTCTTTTGGCATCGCCATAGGTATTAACATAATTCTTCGCAGCGTAACTAGAATCATACCTGTTACCGTTGCTATCCAAGCCCAAATAATCTTGGTTTTCTACAGACATCTTACGTCTTTTGTTAAAAATTTCTTGGTCGCGCTCTTTTAAGTCTTTTAGCTTTGCTATCTTCGGCTGCATCTGCGGCGAACTTTCAGCCTTTTGCATCTTTGCTTTTACCACATCCGCACGAACAGTACGATCTGGCGTTTTAAACTGTGCCGTTTTGTTGCTCTCTTTGGCTTCCCGAAATACTTTTTCTAAGTCAGATTGAATTTCTTCAATCAAAAACCCACTCTTGCCATCCATATCCACAATAGAATAACGAGCGTGACCAAACACAGCGTTTGCACGAGATTCGTCGCCAAAATGAGCTGGGAAGTACGCCGCTCCTCGAGGAATATTAAAATTATGAAAAACAACCTCTCGATACTCATACGGCGCGTAAACATTAAGTAACCGCTGATCCCCTTGATGCTGAATAGCAAGACCACCTACGTCTTCTGCCTCAACCTCAAAACCATCCTCGTCGTAAAACCTGTCTTCGGAACTACGAACTGTGACATGTATGTTTGGGGCATTTTCTTTTGTAACTGAAAGCAATTCGTCTTTTGTCAACTTCTTGTTTGGGTTCTCTTTTAAGAAAGACAACAAGCCAAGACGGTCTAACTCAGCATCAGAAACAGAAGGAACTTTCTTAAGGCGGTTTAACAATTGTTTGCCTGTCAAACCCTTTCGACCCAACCCTAATACCTCTTCAGAGTTAAAAATCGCCATCTCTGAAGGGAAGTACACATCAGCACCCTTGTTTCGCTCTACCCTAAAAGGAGGACTCACACCAAAAGAACCAAGGCCCGAGGGCCGAGTACCTTTAGGCGTTAACCCAGTAGTGCGATTCTTACCTGTCTCAGGCAAGGGCATAGGACCGCGGTCCGAGAACGGAATCTCTTCAATAACGTCACCTGAACCACGGGTCTCGATCCCCGAACCGCGGAGCTTGGTGGCCTGACCTAGCTTCCTACCTATACCAAGCGCGACCAGCGGATCTGTGAACGAACCAAGCATGAACTCAGGAGACTGAATCTGCTCGTCAGACAAGCCCATGCTCTTAGCAATGCCCTCAGTGCCAGCTTTTGCTATAATATCCCGAGCCTGTTTGCCTAACTGTGCGGCTTCTTCCTCAGTTACCCCCATCATCTCAGGGGTCATCTCTACCTTGCCGCCAATAGTAGGGGTGTCAGGCGTAAGAAGGCCTGCAATGTCAGCAGGGATTCCTGCAAGACCCGACGCAGAGCCAGCCAAAAAAGTACCTAAACCTGGTCCGCCCTTACGAGGAGCAGACCGCATCTGCAAAAATTTACGTTCTTCAGCCATTATGCCAGCCTTGTGGGTTTGCGCTTCTCGGGCAACACCAACTTTGAAAACCTGTTCGGAACAACCCGAATATTCGGCTTAGTAGTAGTTCCTTTTGCGGGACGGGAGCCAGTCTTCAAGTTCTTCACCCTGTAAACTAATAAATCCGCCCTGACGGAAACGCATCAGGGCCATTGTCATACTATCACAAAAGTCGTCATGTTCGCCATTGGGAAATGAAGCGACTTCTTCTATCACATCTTCAGCAAAACGCTCGCCATGCGGCACCCATACCTTACCAGCTTCAAAAATAGGGGACACCATGTGCATACGTGTGGTTTTATCCAAGTTACCCCCTTTGCGACGACCGGGGGAGAAGGTCACAACAGGGAGGTTCAGTAACCTCATCTCGTCAGCAAGGGGCTGACCCGACGCTTTTGCTTCAATCAGCATGACATCAGGCTCCCAATACTCGTTTTCTTCGATCGCCTTCTGTTTTAGCTCGGGAAAGTTCCAACGACCCTTCTTCGCGTCAAGCATAATTAGGTGAGGATCACCATTTTTATGTGGATGGAACACTCCCCAGGTAGTAATAGCGGAAAAGTCAGCAGATTCTTTCTTTGAATAGGCAGTATCATACGACTGGATGATGTACTCAAGATCAGGAACATTGCTTTCCTCCCATTGTTGCCACCATTCGCGCTTAATCATGGCAACTTCGTCAGAAACTGGGTTCTGTTGCCACTGAGCATTCCACTTACCAGGCGAAAGTGACGCTTTTACCTTCAGTAGTTCTTCTTTTTTCCAAAATTCAGGCCAAAGTGGTTCCCCCGAAGGCATAATTGCAGGGAATTCTACCACCTCCCACTGGTCAGCCATGATGTCAGAGGCCTGATTTTGCAGTAACCGCCCTGTCAAGTCCTTCTTTGACCACCTTGTTTGCACAATAATGATCGCCCCACCAGGCTGAAGACGCTGTCGAGGACCAGATGTGTACCACTCATACGTATTATCATAGGCTGTGCTTGACAAAGCATCCTGTTCCGAGTGCGGATCGTCAATAATCAAGAGGTCAGCACCACGACCAGTCATTGCCGCACCCACCCCCGCGGCAAAGTATTCCCCTCCCGCGCTGGTCTCCCACCGACCTGCCGCTTGGGAATCCGGTTTCAAGTCTGTATTCGGGAACACCTCGTGATATTGAGGGTCAGCAATCAGATCTCGAACCTTACGACCGAATCTTACAGCAAGTTCGGTGTTCATGGTAGCCTGAATGATTTTAAGTTTTGGATTTCTGCCTAGAAACCACGAAGGCATCAAATAAGAAGCGAACTCTGACTTGGAATGTCGAGGGGGCATGTTCACTATCAAACGCTTCAAGTCACCCGATGCAATGCGTTCTAGCTTTTCAGAAATGATTTTATGGTGCCGCCCGACGATGAACCCGTCATACACATGCTGGACATAGTCCATAAAGTGTTGCTGGGCAGATTCTCGAGTCGACAAGCGTTTCAACTGCTCTTCAAGCAGAAGCATCTCTCGGAGGGCATCTTCTGGGATTGTTTCTAAGCTCATAGCCGAATGATAATACCGTGCAATGAAATTATCAACCCAGCACGGCACGGCACATGCGTCAACCCCTCCCCCCAAAAAAAGGGGGTGGGGGGTCGCGGATCGCGGATCTTGATTGCCAATCCATGCCAGTAACCCCAAGCCCGCGCCAGTTTAGAACGATTCTAATGTAAATTAATTTAGAAAAAATACTAAACCCTACTTGATATTATGGGATAGGCCGCTATAATCATTTATAGGCAATCAAGCCTGATACTTATGAAAGAGGATAAAACCATGAGTAAAGCAAAGCAAAAATCTGCTGAGTATTTCAGCGTCATTGGCAAGCAAAACCTTGTCGACCGTTTCATTGAATTGAAACGCCACCGCGACGTGATCGAAGCCGAATTGAAGGCCATCACCGATACCGTCATTAATAACCCTGAAGGCTATCAGTCTTTTCAGGTTGTTCAGGGCAAGCGGTCTTATGTCCCCGTGGACGTGATCAAAGCCCATGTTGGTCAAGAGTGGTATGAGAACAACACCATCACCGCCGCGACCCGTCCATATATCAAGATCAAAGCATAAGGGGAAAGATCATGAAAACCACTAACACAACAATCGAATTCGACAACGTCTTGGAAGTAGAGGTCAAAGACTATGGGGGTAGCCATGCAATATGGATCGTCCATATCGACGAAAATGGCCACCATCAAATTGAGACCGTATGGGCAAGGGGTGAGAACGTCACGTTCAAAGGCTTTGAAGCCTTGGCGGAAAAACCCGCCGCCGTCCAGCCTGATAACGGTCGTCCCGTCCGTATGGGCGCAAAGAGTAGGGAAAGAATTACAACCCTGCTCACGTCTTCCGACGACGGTTTCACGGTCAAACAAATAGGCGCGTTTATGGGCATGAAGCCTTCAACCGTCTATAACGTGATCACCGAATTGCGCTTTGAGTTAGGCGACAAACTAGAGACCAGAACGCTATTGGCTGATGGTCGCGTCAAGCGGTATCGTATCGCATCTTAAACCCTTGGGGGATCGACCAACGATCCCCCTTTTTCTATGGAAGGATAAATCATGCCTAGAACATTATTTGGTAAGACAATGAAGCCCGCTGAAGATAACGGCGTACCGTATGCAATCTATCAATTGCCGGACAATACGATCATTCAGGTCTTGAAGACGTACCAGCACCACGACAATGAAGACCAGCATTCACGCTGGTTTATTGCCGCAAGCGGTCCGAATACATTCGGCAGCGTTGATATGGGTGACGACTATGCAAGTGAGATTCGCAAGTATGGTCGGCTGGTATCGTGTACGCCCGAATGGCGGGAAGCCTATCAACCCCCAAGGACAAACAAAGACGTGATCGATATGTTCAGGTCTTTCGGCCTTGGCGACTAACCCTAGCACCCCCGACCACGGTCGGGGGTTTTTCTTACGCCCGCCCGCGTTTCTATATCATATAAGGCGCAGGCCGCAGGGGTCGCAGGCCGCAGGATATTGGGGCTTGCTATAAAATCCTGGATATGGGATAATCTAGGATAAACTTATAAAGGGGTAAAACCATGACAAAACTACTAGACCAAGCCATGAAGGATGGCACAACCAAGCACAAGAAATACAAGCAAGCAATGGCGGGCTATAAATTTAAAGTGCTTAAGCCCGTCACAAATAAAAAGCTTTTTAAGAAAGTTTTAAAGGGCAAGTTTAAGGATTATAAAATCTTAACCTTGACTCTTGAAGAGCGGGCAACCTGCCCGCGGTCATGCCACCACTGGGGGACTTGTTACGGCAACAACATGCCATTCGCCCATAGGTTGGAACATGGCGACGACCTGATATATAAAATCGATAGCGAATTATATCAGCACCACGGCAAAAAAATATTAGTCCGTCTTCATATCTTGGGGGACTTCTGGTCGCCTGAATACGTTTACGCGTGGCACAAGTGGTTAAGCCTATACCCTGATCTTGCGGTCTGGGGCTATACCCATAATTGGCCAGATAGCCCCGTACAAAAAGAGCGGGATATTGCCCACGCGATTGCCGAAACGCGGCACGTTTTTAAAGAGCGTTTCAATATCCGTTGGTCTGATCGCCCTGATCTGCCCTTCTCTGCCAATAGTGAAGACTTGCAACAGCCCGAAAAGGGCAAGGCCTTGATCTGCCCTGAGCAACTTGGCGGCGATGGTTGCGGCAAGTGTACGCTATGCTGGGATCAACCTGACCGACAAATAATTTTCAAGACCCATTGACCTTATCCCCCAACCTGCTAGGTTGGGGGTGAACCTTTCGTGGTTTATCCTCCCCAAACTTGGGGGGCGCAGGTCGCAGGATCTCGCCCCCTCTCTTTTTATGGGGACGCAGGTCGCAGGTCGCAGGTCGCAGACCACCTGGCCGCGGCCAGGGATCGCAGCGCAGCACCTACCCCAGACATCGCGCCTATATATAAGGCCGCAGGTCGCAGGTCGCAGATCCTCGAACCGTGAACCGCGACCGCAGAACCCCCGTCAAATAAAAATACATCGCCCGTCGAGGGTGCGTGAAGCAAGAAAAAACTTACGCCATTACATCGCGTATGCCCCAGATGCCACGCAATCTGTGATTTTGATATAGAAACGCGATCATTTTTAATGATTTTTAATTCCACCCAGCATGGGACACCATCAACGCATAGGTAAACGTCAGGCATCCCTTGTCCAGCGCGGTTTTCAATCCGTTGGAAGTGGGTCTTCTTCGGTAGTTTCGACTTCAATGAGTTCCACAGTGCTTGCTCGGTCTTTGGCATCATCTACCACCTTATAATCTGCATCGACATACGCTTGCGGAAACTGTTTTCTGATCTCCGCCAACCTCGCCACGATCTCTTAACGCGACAGGCTGTCAAGTTGATGGGTCATTGTTGTTTCGCGCCGATCGATTGTCAGACCACCAAGTGATGACCGAATCTTTTCAGCATTGATCGCGGCAGAAAACTGACCTGATTCCTCCGCCGATCTGGACAGTTCATCAAGGCGTTTGAGTTGCCCCAGCAATGTCACCCCATACTTTCTTTCTCGATCCTGTCGAAGTTCTTTGATCAGTTCCACGACAGCAGGGTATGACTTACCATCAAGAAGTTTGTATGCGTGTTGCGCGGCAGAGTCCGAAGCATAGCCAGCCAGCCTTGCACATTCCGCATTACTATGGCGACCATCGACATAGTATTTGGCAAATTCTTTTTGCCTGTTTGTCAGTCCAGATGGACGTCCGACCTTCGTCATTGCAAATCTCCTATAGTGTTTTTTCTGGGAAAAAGTTTTTTAAAAAGCAAAAATAGTGCGCGGTTAGCATTAAAGTGTAACGGCGTAACGAAAGTGTTACATCTGTATCCCTTACTGGAAGCCATCCGTTACGCTCGTTACGCTCGTTACGCCTTCTCAGAAAAAAACTTTTTAAAAAATATTTTTCCACAGAAAACACTATTAGCCATTTTTGTTGTTGCGTTACATGGGAGAATCCCATAGACTTATCCCATACCGTGATCATACTATATGTGATCGCTTTTACACAACCGCTAATCCACGGAGGTTCACATGGATAGCAACGAAAACACAATGAAGGCTTATTACAGCCAGTTGATCGGCTTTAAGATCGTAGACTTTCGCTTCGAGCGTGACGAGTATGGTGATGATGAGGGATGGCCTATCTACACCGTCCGAGTACCGCGGGGCAAGAACCCAGAAACAAGGAAGACGGAATATGAAACCGTTGACGTGGTCGTATCACGCGATCCCGAGGGCAATGGTGGTGGTTTCTTGTTTCTCGAGGAATGTTCCAACCCACGTTTTGTAGGAGGCAAGTCATGAGTACCAGAGGCATTTATAAGTTTTGGGATATACGTCATCCGCATGAGTCTTATTTTGTTTACAAGCAGTATGACAATTACCCGCAGGGTGCGGCAGATCACATTGAATGTGCCAAGGGCTTTGCGTGGGAGTTGACACGTTACGAGGCTGACGAGTTAGCGTCTGCGTGTGTTGC
>ERZ869936.897-NODE-897-length-24219-cov-6.047964_pt1 | contig 24219 bp, 19 predicted proteins | sample MGYA00520876_ERZ869936 | MGnify/ENA primary metagenome ERZ869936 (study PRJEB32218, sample SAMN09650985) | biofilter metagenome | isolation source: enrty point of leading RO module | place: Saudi Arabia: Thuwal, RO plant located on Red Sea | collected 2016-02-17 ...
AGGCCGGACCACCGATTTCAAGCGAAACGGCCACGGGATGAACCGTGGCCGCCTCGAAGGAAAGGGGTTAGCGACGAAGGCCGAGGCCCTGGATCAACTTCTGGTAGCGTTCCTCGTCCTTGGCCTTGAGGTAGTCGAGGAGCTTGCGGCGCTGGGCCACGAGCTTGAGGAGGCCGCGGCGCGAGGAATTGTCCTTCTTGTGCGTCGCGAGGTGATCGGTGAGGTGGACGATGCGCTTCGTCATCAGTGCCACCTGGTAGTCGGCGCTGCCGGTGTCGGTTTCGTGGACCTTGTAATCGGCCGGATTGATGGTGCTTTCGCTCATGGTTTGCTTTGATTCGATCCAGCCACCTTGGCCGGTCCGCCCTTGATCGGGACCGCGGAGAAAAGCGGGTTTTCCCCGATTTGCAAGGACAGAATACCCGTGTCCGGCTCCGCGGCCACGGCGGATCAGCGAATCAGGCCGGTGAGCCGCTCCTCCAGCAGGGCGGTGAGCCTGGCCGGCCCCTCCTTCTTCGGCAGCTCGCCGCCGGCGATCATCGCCGAGACGTCGATGGGCTCGCCCGCCTTCACGCTCGCCCGGCGGGGAACCGGGTAGGAGGGAAACCCGAAAAGATCCTCCTCCAGCTTCATGACCGTCTCGGCGTGACGGTCGAGGGTGGGCTCGGCGAGCAGGTAGTCGCCGATGTAGCTGTGCGCCTGGAGCGCGGTGAAGGCCCGGTCGAGGTCGTCGAGCAGCAGATCCCGCTCGACCGGATCCGGCGGATCCTCGACGTCGAGCAGACGGCGGCGAAGCCGGTAGCGCAGCGCCCGGACCCGCTCGGGCGGATTCGAGGCCCTGGGATCGCGCCCCATCCGCTCCTCGACCTGACCGAGCAGCCGCTCGCAAAGACCTGTCAGCCGCTCCTGAAGCTCGCCGCGACCCGCCTCACCGAGGAACTCGGTTTCCTTCAAGGCCATGATCCCGGCACCGAGCCGCAGGATCCGGTCGCGCACCGGCATCGATGGCTTCGGGGTCCAGCCGATCCGGTCCTCGAGGCGGTCGAGCCGCCCACTGAAGGTACCCTCGACGGCGGGGTCGTGCTGAAACCTCATCCCCACCGGCACCAGCCACGCCGAGCGGCCTTCAGGCAGCCGTCCCGCCCCCTTGATCAGGATCGAGGCGACGCCTTCGTGCAGCGGATCGAGTCGCTCATGGTGGTGGTAGATCTCACCCTCCGGGTAGATCACCAGCGGGACGCCGTCGCCGAGCAACCCGATCGCGGTCTTGATCGCCGCCAGATCCGGTCCGTCGCGATCCACGGAAAACACCCCCATCGCCTGCAGCGCCCAGCTCTGGACCGCTCCGGCCTCGAAAATCTCGCGAGCGGCCATGAAATGAAACGGCAGCCCGTGCCGCCGCCCGACCTCCATCATCAGGTGCGGATCGGCGTGATCCGCGTGGTTCGGGGCCAGCAGGACGGCGTCACCGGCGCTCACTTTCGCAGCGAGCCCTTCGAACCCCTCCTCCTCGATGCCGGAGATGCGATACTTCCGCTCCAGCAGGATCCTGCGGTTGAACCACAGCGCCAGCGGACGGAACCAGCCTGCCGGTTTCGGCGGCCGGAAGGTGTAGGGCAGGTCATTGCGCAATCGCCGCATGACATTCACTAGTCAAAGCCCGGCAAGCCCGGAAGTTCCAATCTTCTTCAAGAAGCGTCCGGCAGTCGGAGAATTCAAAATTCGGAATTTCTAAAATTCCAGATTTGCGATGCGATTGGTAAAGAAAAGCTAATCAATTTGATGCCTTTCGCCTTCCACCTCCGGGTTCCGATTCTTCTCGCACTGGCCGGAACCGTTCAAGCCGCCCTGACGGTGAATCCGGCCGTGCCGTTCACCCATCATGTGGTGATCCAGCCCATCATCGTGTCGAAGTCCACCGGCGAGGAGGCCGAGTTCATGGGAAATGCCGCATCGGAGGCCTACATCAAGGGCCAGGTCGATGCGGCATGGGCCCAGGTCGGTGTGAACATCGAGTGGCTTGCTCCGAACTACTACGAAAACGACTTTGCCTACGATGGGTCGCCGACGGACTACAGCAGCACACCCCGTCCAACGAGTCACCTCGGCACGATTCGAAGTGCCGCTCCCGCTCCGCCGAAAAGCACGAACGCCATCGTCGTGAACATGTTCTTTGTCGAGATCTGTCCGGGATTCGAGCAACTGGCGGACAACTACGCCAACGGACTGGCGTCGATCGACCGCAACGGAATCACGGTGCACGTCGGTCGCTTCCTTGTGCAGGACGGTGGCTACAACTGGAACAACGGAGGGCGGGATGTCGTGGCTTCCGTGCTGGCCCACGAGATCGGACACAACCTCGGGCTCAGTCACTATTCGCCCTCCAACGACAACCTGATGTTCAGCGGATCCGGCACGGCCGACCGCTTGGTGGAAAGTCAGCAAACCATCATCTTCACCAACGACAGCGGAACGGACGGATACGACTTTCTGCAATCGGGGGCGTCTCCCGGCGGCTACGACGCGTGGGCGGCGACTTTCCCGCTTTCCGGGGGCCCCGGCGACGACGAGGACCTCGACCGCCTGAGCAACGGCTTCGAGTTCCTCTTCGGGTCCTCGCCCGTCGTGCACACGGCCTTTCCCCCGCCCACCATGACCCCGGCCGGACCGGTGTGGACGCTGCCGAAGCAATCCGACGCGGTGAACGACGGCTTCGACTATCTCGTCGAGACCTCACCGAGCCTTGGCGGATGGCTCCCGGCGGGCACCGCGGGAAGCGGGAGCACCGTCCTCTCCGACACCAATGCCGAGGTCTCGGTGCGGTTGAACGGCGGTGCTTCCTCCGCCTTCCTGCGGGTGGACGTTCAGACGCCTCCGGCGGCAGCCGCCGCTCCGGCCATCGCGGCTCTGGTGGAAGATCCGGACAAGGAACAACATTCCGCCTGCTCCGGCGGATGCCACGGCTGCTTGAAATCCGTCCCTCCGCCTACTGGCGATTGAAGCGGGCCACCTCGCGCTGGGCCTCGCGCAGCTCGACCTTCTTCTTCAGGTCGTGGCGCTGGTCGCGGTGGCTCTTGCCCTTGCCGACTCCGATCTCGACCTTCACGCGGCCGTTCTTCCAGTAAATCCGCAGGCAGGGCACCGTCGATCCCTTGGCTTCGAGCGCGTGCTCGAGCTTGCGGATCTCGGCCTTGTGCAGCAGCAGCCGGCGCGGTCTCCGGGCCTCGTGCTGGAAGAACGAACCCGCCGTTTCCCAGGGCTGGATGTGGCAGCCGTAGAGGAACACCTGACCCTTCTCGACCCGGGCGAAGGCATCGGCGATGTTCGCCTTCCCCGCGCGCACCGACTTGACCTCGGTGCCCTTCAGCTCGATGCCCGCCTCGTAGCGTTCCTCGATGTGGAAATCGCGGAGCGCCTTGCGGTTGCTGGCGATCTCGTTGCTCATCGCCTTCGGTGCCCGTCCGGGCTTTGACCGGGACGTCCCGGAATCACATGTTGGCCGCCTCGCCGACCAACTTGATCTTGCCCTCGATGATCTCCTGCAAGGCGATGTCGGCGGCTCCCATGCTCGGCACGGTCGGGATCAGCGGGGAGCGCCCAGTGTTCAGTTGGCGGACCCGCTTGGAAACCATGTTGATGAGAACCAGGGGATCGGGAACGATTTCGGACGCCTTCTCGACAAGATCGCTTTTCATGGGTGTGCCTGCAAACCGGGTAGAGGGCTTCGGCTGCTCGAAAGGAATGACGTTATCGCGAGACATGCCGTGCCTGCCGGTCCTCCACGACCGGGAGGCGGGAGAGAACACGAAACCACCGCATTGACAAGCCGAAACTGAGGATTTTACGCGGAAACTCGTCACTTCGGCATCAAATCGATCCCAAAGTGCCTGAGGACCACCACGGTGAGCCAGAACAGCCCGACGGTAACCAGGCAGTTCAGCCCCAGCGCCGGCCAGAATCCCAAGCCCGCCCGCAGCATCCACGGCAGGATGAGGAACATCGGCAGCGTCGGCAGCACGAACCAGAAGGTCCCCTCGGCGTGGTTGGCGATGCGCTCGGGCGTCTGCTTTCCCGCCTGCATCCAGATCATGGCGATCAGCGAGGTCAGCGGCAGCGCGATGAGCAGCGCCGAGAGCCGGTCGCTCACCACCTGGATCTTGGTCACGAAGAGAATCACCAGCGCGGTGACGACCAGCTTCACCGCGTCCATCGCGGAGAACGAGAACACCCTTTCCCAATCGATCTTGCTCATGGTCCGACTTGCGACACCCCGAGCCTGACGCTAAGGGCAGGGGATGCAAGTTCTCCGTTCCGGCTCCGTGCTCGCCTTCCTGCTCCTCGCCAGTTCCTGCGGACCCACGGCTCCGGCCACCGAGCCGGTCTCCGGCGTGGGTGGCCGGCTCAGCGCCGCCCAGAAGGAAAAGATCGGCCGCATGATCTGGCAGAACGAATGCGGGGGGACGGTCAGCGGCCTGACCACCTGGAACGCCGGCGAGGAGTTCCCGTCGCTCGGGATCGGGCACTTCATCTGGTATCCGGCCGGGTTCGAGGGGCGCTGGGAGGAAAGCTGGCCCCGTTTCACGTCCTACGCCCTCTCCCGCGGTGCCACCGTGCCGCCGGCCGGCCGTGGCGCTGACGCCCCTTGGCCGAACAAGGCCGCCTTCCAGGCCCAGTTCGACGGGCTGGCGATGAGCCAGCTCCGCCAGTGGCTGGCGGACAATGTGACGCTCCAGACCGATTTCATCATCGCCCGCTCGCAGGCCGCGCTGCCGAAGATCCTGAACGCCGCGCCGCCCGCCGACCGGGCCCGCGTCCGCGACAACTACCACAAGGTCGCCAGCACCGCCAACGGCACCTACGCGCTGATCGACTACGTCAATTTCAAGGGCGACGGCACCAAGACCGGCGAGCGCTACAACGGCCAGGGATGGGGCCTGCTCCAGGTGCTGCAGGGAATGAAGAACGTCCCGGCCGGCCAGCCCGCCGCCCGCGAGTTCGCCGCCTCCGCCAAGCGCGCCCTCGACCGCCGCATCGCCAACTCCCCGCCCGCCCGCGGCGAGTCCCGCTGGCGCGCCGGCTGGCACAACCGCTGCGATACCTACGCCCGCCCCTTGTGATGCCACCACCACCGGTCTTCCGTCTTCCGTCTTCCGTCTTCCCCTTGAAACGCCACCACCACGGACTTCCCTGGCCGCGACTCCACCGCGAGGAAAAGATCGCCTGCGGGTTCTGCGACGCCGTGCAGCAGGCTCCGCCGCTGCGCGAGGGCGAGGCCGCCTACTGCGTCCACTGCGGCGAGTTGCTCTACCAGAACCGCCCCCGCTCGCTGTCCCGCGCGACCGGTTTCTCGATCGCCGCGCTGATCTTCATGGCGCTCGCCCACGCCTTCCCCTTCCTCACCATGAGCGCCGCGGGCAGCCGCACCGAGCTGACCCTCGTGGCCTGCGCCAGGGCCCTGTCGGCCGACGGCGAACCGTTGCTGGCCTGGCTCTGCGTCATCTTCACCATCGTCGCGCCGGTCCTGCTCACCGCGGGCCTGCTCTACCTCTGCGCGCCGCTCATGCTCGGGCGCGCCCTGCCCGGCGCCCGCTGGATCGCCCGCACCTTCCAGCGGTCCGAGCCGTGGTCGATGCTCGAGGTCTTCCTGCTCGGGTTCATCGTCTCGCTCCTCAAGCTCGGCAGCGTCGCCGAGATCCACTTCCACGTCGGCCTGTGGGCGCTGGTGGCCGTCGTCCTCTCGCTCGCCGGCGCCACCGCCGGCATCGACCGCCGCGAACTGTGGGACCGCCTCGAACTCGCCTTCGCCCGATGAACAAGATCTCCTTCGCCGCCGACCAGGGCCTGGCCTCCTGCCAGACCTGCGGCCGACTCGGTCCGGCTTCCGACGGCCACTGTCGCCGCTGCGGAGCGCGCCTCCACCTGCGCAAACCCGACAGCCTCGCCCGCACCGTCGCGCTGCTGGTCGGCGCCGTCGCCCTCTACTTCCCCGCCATGTCGCTGCCCGTCATGCGCGTCTCCGGCTTCGGCGGCGGCGAGGACAGCACCATCCTCTCCGGCGTGGTGACCTTCTGGAACATGGGCTCCTATCCGGTCGCCATCATCATCTTCACCGCCAGCGTGCTCATCCCCATCCTCAAGATCCTCGCCCTCGTCTGGCTGTGCCTCGCCGCCGTCGGCAAGGTCGGCGGCAGCCGCCACAAGCTCGCCTTCACCTACCACCTCACCGAAATCTTCGGCCGCTGGTCCATGGTCGATGTTTTCGTGGTCGCCATCCTTGCGTGTCTGGTCAGGCTGGGCAACCTGATGACCATCAACCCAGGTCCCGCGGCCATCTCCTTCGCCGCGGTGGTGATCCTCACCATGTTCGCCGCCATGTCCTTCGATCCCCGACTGCTGTGGGACCGCCAACGCCATCATCCATGACCGACGACGCCATCCCGGAACCAACCGTACGCCAGCGCCGACGCCTGAGCAGCGTGTGGCTGGTGCCGATCGTCGCCCTGGCGCTCGCCGGCTGGCTCGTCTGGAAAAACCGGGCCGAACTCGGTCCGCTCGCCGTGGTGACCTTCGAGACCGCCGAGGGCATCTCCGCCGGCAAGACCGAGGTGCGCTGCCGCTCGGTGAAGGTCGGCATGGTCGAGAACGTCCGCCTCGCCGAACACCTCGGCGGGGTGCGCGTCGAACTGCGCATCGATCCCCAGTATGACGGGCTCCTGCGCGAGGGCTCGCGCTTCTGGGTCGTCCGTCCGCGCGTCTCCACCAGCACCATTTCCGGGCTCGGCACCCTCATCACCGGCGCCTACATCGAGCTGGATCCCGCCGAGTCGAAACCCACAGCCACCTACTTCACCGGCCTGGAGAACCCCCCCGTCACACCCGCCAACGTGCCCGGACTCCGGCTTTCCCTGATCGCCGAGGACGCCGGTTCGCTCAGCGTCGGCTCGCCGATCTACCATCGCGGCTTCGAGGTCGGCCGCGTCGAGCGCACCAACCTCGACGCCGAAGCCCGCCGCATCCGTTTCGACATCTTCATCGAGGAACAATACGCGACGCTTGTCCGCACCGGATCCCGCTTCTGGAACAACAGCGGCATCGAAATCAGCGCCGGCACCGAGGGATTCAAGTTCCGCACGCCCACGATCCAGGCGCTGGTCAGCGGCGGCGCCTCCTTCTCGACCCCGCTCAAGCTCCGCAACACGCCGCCCGCGGAAAGCAACACCACCTTCACCCTGCACCCGGACGAAAAGGCCGCGATCAACTCCACCTTCCAGCCCGACCGGCGGCTCCTGCTGCTCTTCGACCAGTCCGTCCGCGGCCTCAAGCCCGAGGCCCCGGTCGAGTTCCGCGGCATCCCGCTCGGACGCGTGGTCGATATCTCGCTGGAGGAGGCCCTCCCCGGCGACCGCCGCATCCCGGTCATCATCGAGCTCGATTCCTCCGCCTTCCGCAAGGCCTCCGCCCTCGGTGCCGACGGCGAGATCGACCTCGCCGACGCCGTCGAGTCCGGCCTGCGCGCCCGCATGGCCACCGCCTCACTGATCACCGGCGCTCTCTACATCGAGCTCGACATCTTCCCCGACGCCCCCCCGGCCAGTCTTTCCAAGCGTGGCGACTACTCCGTCATCCCCACGATGTCCTCCGGTCTCGCCCAACTCGAGGTCAGGGTGAACTCCATCCTCGCCAAGATCGAAAAACTCCCGCTCGAGGAATCCCTCGCGAGCTTCGGCAAGGCCGCGGACGAAACCGCGCTCACCCTCGCCGAATCGCGCAGCACCATGAAGGAACTCGAAGCCACCCTCGCCGAAGCCCGGGCCTTCCTCTCCAACGACTCGACCCGCGAGATCCCCGAAAGCCTCAACAACACCCTCGCCGAACTCCAGACCTCCATCGAATCCCTCGGACCGGGAGGCCAGGTGCAGGGCGACCTCCGCCGCACCCTCGACGAACTCCGCTCCGCCCTGCGCGCCTTCGAGAGCCTGTCCGAAACCATCGACGAAGAACCCAACTCGCTGCTCTTCGGTCGCGACTCCTCCGGCGATCCCATCCCCAGGGCCCGTCGCTGAATTCGAAGTCCAAACTCCAAATCTCATGCCTTTCCTCTCCAAGCTTGGCGTCCTTTGCGTCTTGGCGGTTCACCTTCTTTCCTGCGCGCCCTCCAAACAATACTACCTCCTCACCCCGGCAGGCCCCGCTCCCTCCGGCGGCGGGCGCGGCATCGGCGTCGGACCGGTTGCGCTCGCGGCCTACCTCGACCGGCCGAACATGGTGTTTCACGAAAGCGGCAACCGCCTCGCCGTCGCCACCAACCACCGCTGGGCGGGCGACCTCGAGGACAACATCGCCTCGGTCCTCGCCACCAATCTCGGTCGCGAACTCGGCACCGGCAACGTCCGCACCTACCCCTGGGCCGATGATGGCGACCTGCAACACCAGATCAGCATCGACATCCGCCAGATGCACGGCACCGCCGACGGTGACGCCTTCATCGAGGCCGCCTGGCGCGTCTATTCGCTGCCCGACCGCCGCATGACCGCCAGCAAGAGCTGGTCCGGCACCGAGCCCCTCGAAGCCGACGGCTACAACGAACTCGCCGCCGCCGAGTCCCGCCTGCTCGCCCGCCTGGCCCGCGAGATCGCGGCGTCGCTCTGAATCCGGCGATTGGAAACGGACCCATTGACGCCGATCCGCCGTTCGGCTAGATGCGATCCATACCCATGGATTCACTGGTCGGGAACGTCTGCGCGGACGGACGACCGCCTTGAACCTCAGGGGGCAACCCATCCCCAACATGAAACACGGTTTCGTGGCGGTCACGGCCGCGATGCTCGCCGCATCCTCCCTCGGCGATTCCCCGACCGGCACGCCGGTGCTGGAATTCACCACCGGGCTTCCCGGTCAGCAGGTCCATCTCTCGTGGTCCTCGCAACCCGGCCTCCGCTACGCCATCGAGAAGTCGGATGACCTCGGTGGAGGTGACGGCGGCGGATGGACACGTGTCGCCCTGGTGCAAGCCACCGAGACGACGACTGAGTGGACCGATCCGGCGCCCACGGCCGACCGAGCGTTCTTCCGCATCGTCCAACCCGAGGCAGAGGTCCATTCAATCGCGGAGCCGGTGCTTTCCTCCACCGGTGGAAGCCTGGTCGTGTACGGCCAGTGCATCCCCGACGGATCGTTCCTGATGCTGGAGATCGAAGGCTTTGCACCGGTCTTCGCCTCGCTTGTCGCCAGCGGACCGGGCCAATGGACCGCCACCTTTGGCGGTGGATTGATTCCCGGAGCCAACGTCCTGTCCGCCGCGGTCACCGATGGCGGCGGCACCACCATCTGCCCGGTCGATGTCGACATCAGCATCACTGAAAATGGCTTCGCCGCCGACGCCCCGCCGGGCTCGCTGCCGCCCGCCGCGCCGGTCCCGGAATTCGCCAGCAACCCGATTCCCGGCATCGGCGTCGTGATCAAGAAAAACCGCTGCACCAGCACCGCAAGCCGCGCCGGCCCGGGCGACTACCTCGACGACGACGATGATGGCGACATGGTCCCGACCAACGCCTCGATCCCGGTGCCCGGCGTCGGCGTGGTGGTGAAGAAGCATCCCGTTAGCACCCATGCGAGATGGGGCGGGCCGGGTGATTGCGATGACGAAGACTCCGGTTCCGACGATGCCTCCGCGCATCGCCTCGCTCCCGGCCGCAACGGCCTCCCCGGCGAGGTCTGCCTGGAATACGACGCCCTCACCCTCGTCTGCCCCGCCGGCCCGCCGATCCCGTGGGTCATGACCTACCGCTCGATGGCCCCGGTCAGCTCCGGCCACGGCCCCGGCTGGGATTTCGCCTGCAACATCTTCATCGAGGCCGGTTCGAGCACCGCACCCACCGTGACGATCCACGACGGTGCCGGCCGCGCCGACGTCTTCCGCCGCGCGGCCGACGGGACCTACCGCGCCGACGGCTTCTCGCGCGTCGGCCAGTTCGCCGGCGACGTCTTCACCCTCACCTTCGCCAACGGCGGCACCTGGACCTTCCATGCCATCGGCGGCACCGTGACCTCCGGCAAGATCGAAACGATCACCGATCCCAACGGCAATGCCATCACCTGCGATTACGACATCAGCGGACTGCTCTCGTCCGTCTCAAGCTCCTTCGGCCAGAGCCTTGCCGTCACGTGGTCCGGCGGCCGCGTCGCCTCGGTCACCGACCACACCGGCCGCAGCGTCAGTTTCTCCTACGATGGCTCCGGCGCGCTCGAGTCGATCGGCTGTCCCGCGGAATCCGGGCTGCCGCCCGCCGCCGGCCCGACCACCTTCACCTACAGCAGCGGCACCGGCACCCCGCGCCTCGAGGGCAACCTGCTCTCCGTCACCGACGGTGCCGGCCGCATGCTCGAGTCGTTCACCTATGCCGCGACCACCAACCCCGCCGATATCGAGTTCGATACGCTCGTCACCCACAGCGCGCACGAGATGGGCCACAACCTCGGCATGTGCCACGATTCCACCGGCGGCCATCGCGTGGTTTACGAAAACGACGAACTCGGCCGCGTGGTTGAATGCCGCTTCGACAAGTTGCACCGCCTCATCCGCTGCCGCGTCCACACCGGCTTCCATCCGACCCCGGGATCCGCGGTTTCATCCACCGACTTTCCACTTTCCGGCAAGCTCCGCACGACCGATCCCGACTACTACGAAACCACCTGGGCCTACAACGCCGACTCGAACGTCACCGCGCTCACCGGGGCCGACGGCTCGCAAATGATCACCACCTACGAGCGCGACCTCAACCCCGCCTGCGCGCCCATCGAGCGCGGCAACGCCCGCGTGCAGACACTTGTTTCGTCCCTCGGCGAAAAGCGCAGCATCACCATGGAATACGAGCCGAACTCCGGCACCCCGGAATGCGCCCGACCGGGAAATCCCATCGGTGGGCTGCTGGTCAAGGGCGGCAAAAACCCCGGCGGCAATCCCTCAGCCCGCCCCGGCAACCCGATCGGCGGTCTCAACATCAAGGTCGGCAAGAACCCGGGTGGCGGGCTTTCCGCCGGGCGCCGCCGCGTCGAGGTGCTCAAGTCCAACAAGACCGGCGACCCGAACGCCAGCCGCGGCATCACGATCAACACCACCCACGTCGAATACGAAACCGCCAGCCGCCTCATCTGGAGCCCGCGCAGCAACATCGATGGACCCGATGACGACTGCGACGGCTTGATCGCCGCGTTTTTCAGCAAGAAGGGCTACGACTACTGGCAGGCACAATCCCAGCGGGCCGCCGGAGGATGGAAGCCCAAGGGCTGGGACGGCACGATCAAGGGCAGCACGCGCCTGACCGGCGACGATTTCGACAACGACTGCGACAGCGACACGGACGACGACGACATCGCCGCGCGTCCCGGGCAGCCGATCAAGGGCATCAGCGTGAAGGGCGGCCGCTCCACCGCCCGCCTCACCAAGCTCACCACTTCCCACGGCCAGAGCTTCTCCTGGACCTACGATGTCCATGGTAATTGCACCTCCTCGACCACACCCATCTCCGGCGGCGGCGCGGTTTACTTCTATGACGCCCAAGGCCGGCTCACCAACGTCACGACCGGCAACGGCGCGGACGGCGGGTTCCACGACGAACTTGCCTACGGCTCCGACGGTTTCCTCCACACCTACACCCAGGACGCCACGCCCGGCGGGAGAAACCTTACGACCACCTTCGAACACGACGCCCTCGGCCGATGCACGCGCATCGTCGATCCGATGGGCGCCGACTGGCTGCTCGAGTGGAGCCCGCTCGACGTCTGCACCCGCACCGAGTCGCCGCCGGTCGCGGGAGAGCGCATCGCCACCACCTTCAGCTACGACGATTCCGGCCGTCTTGCCCGTTGTGACGTCGAAAACCGCAACGCTGCGGGTGGCTTGGACAGCGGCAACCCCACCTACTCGACCTTCTGGGTTTACGATGATCCATTGAATCCCGACGATGGCAACACACGCGGCAAACTCGTCCGGGTGGCGGTCGAGGAACGTCCGACGAACGGCACAGGCTTGGTTCCCAGCACCATCGCCAACTACGCCATCACCGACTTCACCTACGACCCCGCCGGTCAGGTCGTCAGTGCCAGCACTCCCGCCGCTTGCCGCGGCCAGGCCGACGACATGGTCGTCAACCTTTCCTACGACGAGCGCGGCCTGCTCCACCGGACCGCCGCACCATGCATCAGGACCGAGACTGATAATCAGGGAATGACCGTTGAAATCGATATCACCCTCACCACCGAATACGACTACGACACCCTCGGCGCCTGCGTCCGCGAGGCCTGCCTCGCCCCCGACGGCGGCGAAACCCTCTACGCCTATGATGCCTTCCACCGCCCGTCCTCGATCACCGACGCGATGGGGAACGTGGCGACCTTCGACTATGGAAACGACGGCTATGTGACGTCTTCCGTTTTTGGGGAGGTCGAGGATGTGCCCGGCGATGCGGGAAACAGACTGATCTTCCGCATGAGGAAGCGGCCCGAGATTCTTTTCCAGGAATGGGACAACGAGATCGCGGAGCTGTCGCTGCCCGGCGTGACGGACGTCTGCTACGCCCTCGACGCCGCGAGTTCCGCTGCCAGCAGGTCCGGGAGTCGCGAGAACACCTCGTCCAACGAGTGGGTCGTCGGAACCTCGTCCCGCCACTACGCCCATGTCGATTGCCCGAGCCGGGCGACCGCCGCCTTCTTCGCCGTCTATCAGGAGGACGACGTGATCGAGACCGAGCGCTTCGGCCCCTCGGAAAGCCCGCCCTTCGCCAAGGAAACCACCGTCATCGACCGCTCACCCGCGGGCCTGGTCATGGCCGTCACGCTCAACGGCGACCTGCTCGATTCGTTCGGCTACGATTCCTCCGGCGCGCTCACCTCGATGAGCAATGCCGCCCGCACGATCGACCTGAACCGCGACGGCCGGCAGGACGTCGTCGTTTGCGGCAGGACCGACCATTTCCGCGTCGCCTCGCCGCCGACGCCGAAGATCTACACCCACACGATCACCCGTGACGCCCTTGGCCGCATCACCGCCGTCACCGATGGCGCGAACAATGCCAGTTCCTTTGCCTACGATTCGCTGGACCGATGCACCTCGCTCGCCGATCCCGGCCGGCCGCCGGTCACCTTCGCCTACGACGGTGGCGACGCCACCGGGCCCTACAGCGTCGTCGCCGCCTGCGACATCGACAACTCCGGTTCCTCCACCGAGCTCGGCCGCTGCCTGGTGCGTTGCGGTGCGCCGGTGCTGTCGCTCGATTCCAACGGCTACCCCAGCACCTTCACCTACGACGCGCTCGGCCGCCTCACCCGCTGCGACTTGCCGGACGGCACCTTTGCCACAATGTCTTACGATGCCCGCGGTTTCACTCACAACGGCCGCCTGCTCGATGCCAGCGGCACCGACCTTTCCTACGACGCCCTCGGCCGTGTCGTGAGTGTCAGCCTTACGGACGCGTCGGGCATCGCATCCGCCGAGGTCACCACTTACTCCTATGATGGCCTCGGGCGCCTCGTCAGCGCGTCACAAGGAGCGTCCACGGTGTCGATGACCTTGGACTCCGTCGGCAATCCGCTCAGCGAAACCACCTCCAACGGCACTGTCACCCGCACCTTCAACCACCGCGGACGCACCAGCGTCACCTACCCCGGCGCGGCCTCCATCCCCGAAACCCGCAACGAGTTCGGCCAGCTCACCAACGCCGGCGGAAACCTCGTTCGGTATGTGGGCATGCATATCTATCAGACAGAGCAGACCAACGGCGTGGTCACCACCTACAGCTACCGTGGCGAAGGAGACACCTCTCCGCCCGGCGATGCCTCCTACGACTCGTGCGTGCGGGTGACTTCCGCTTCCGGCGCCACCACGCTCGCCGACACCTTCATCCAGCACTCGCCCGACCAGCGGGTGACAAAGGCCGAGACATACTTTTCTGCAGATCAGGCAGGGCCGGGCCGGGCACGCAGCTACACTTACGATGACCTCGGCCGCGTCACCGCCTGCTTGACCGAAACTCAGGATTCACTGGGTGCGAGATCCACCGAAAGCGACGTCGTTTACACGCTCGATACCGCCGGCCGCCGCCTGAGCGTCACCGGTGGCACCCACCCTGGCAGCTACACGCAGGATCCCACCATCCCGCCCGGCGACCGGCAGATGGGTCAATACACCACCTGGCCCGGCGGCAGCCTCGAATGGGATGATCGCGGAAATCTCACCAACTTCAACATTGGTCCCAACCACCTCGACCTCGACAGCGACGGCGACGGCCGCCTTGTCGCGGTCAACGACGGCGGCAGCGGCACGCCGGTCGTCAGCTACACCTATGACGCACTCGGACGCCTCGCCTCGCGCACCGGATCCGCCGGTTCCGGCCTGCCGGACGTGACCACTTTCTTCGTCTGGGACGGCCCGCGCATGGTCCAGGAGCTCGACGATCCCGATGGCCCGGAAGGACCTGAGGAAATTTCCGCGGCCTTCACCTTCGTCTGCGGTGACGGCGGCATCCGCCACTGCATCTCCACTCGCAATGGCACCATGTATTACCCGTTCAACACCCTTGCCCGACAAAGCCCGCCCGGGCCGTCCGCCAGATTCGGTCACGCTCTCGCCTTGGCTGATGACCTCGGTGCCATCGTCGAGCGCTACGACCATGACGAGGCTGGGGAGCTGCTTCTTTTCGACGACACGGGAGCCGCCAAAACCACCGCCATCGGCCCCGTCCGCTGGATGGCCCCCGAGGCGCTGCGCGACCGCTCCACCGGCTTCGTCCACGGCCACGGCAGCGTTTACTCGCCGTCGTTGGGCGTGGTGGTGGGCAAGGACAAGGGTCTTGGGGGAAAACACGTCAGGACCGGCCACGTCACGCTCATGAAGTGACGGGCAACACCCGTGACGGGGCCATCCGTGGCCCGGAGTCCCTTCAACAAGCCCAAAATGGCTTGCCACCCGGGATTCCGCCCCCTACGTCCCCGCCCATGGCCACCGAGACCACGCTCATTCTCTTCAAGCCCGACGCCGTCGCCCAGAACCTCGTCGGCACCGTGCTTTCCCGCTTCGAAAAGGAAGGCTTCAAGATCCGCGGCCTCAAAATGATGTCGCTCAGCGACGAACTCCTCGCCGAGCACTACGCGCACATCGCCGACAAGCCCTTCTTCCCGGAGGTCCGCTCCTTCATGCAGGAAACCCCGGTCATCGCCCTGGCGCTCGAGGGCGAGGACGTCATCGCCAAGGTCCGCGACCTGCTCGGCCCCACGGATTCGAAGGAGGCCGCTCCCGGCACCATCCGCGGCGACTTCGGCGACAAGGGCGGCGACGCCAAGATGCGCAACGTCTGCCACGCGTCGGACGGCCCCGAAACCGCCGCCGCCGAGATCCGCCGCTTCTTCCACGAAGGCGAGGTCTTCTGACGGAGCGCGGACTTCAGTCCGCATCTTTTTCACCAGCACGGCCGCTTCCCCCCGGGCAGCGGCCGTTTCCGTATCCACTTTTTACTTTTCACTTTTTACTCGGCACTGCGTCGCTCCGCGACGCCAAACCGCCGCCAGCACGCTGCCGATGATGCAGTGATACACCGCCGAGATCGCCGCCGGCACCGGCGCCAGGGCGAACTCGGCGAAGTGCTTCGTCGCCAGCGCCGCGCCCAGCCCGCTGTTCTGCATCCCGACCTCGATCGACGCCGTGCGGCGCATCGCCACGTCCTTGCGGAAGAGCCACATCACCGCGTAGCCCACGCCGAAACCCAGCGCGTGCAGCGCGAAGACCGAGACGAAAAGCGGCACCGCCGCCGCGGCAATGAGATCCTTCTTCAGCGCCACGATGCAGCCGACGATGAGCACGATCACCCCCACGCTGACCACCGGTCCCACGGCATCCACAGCAGATCTCACCCTGTCGGAGCGCTTCAGCTTTCCGACCGCGGTATTCACCGCGATCCCTGCCACCAGCGGCAGCAGCACGATCACCAGCATCGACTTGAAAAGCGCCCACGCGTCCACCGGCAGCACCTTGCCCGCGAGCAACTTCGTCAGCAGCGGCGTCAGCGCGATCGCGGCAAAAGTCGAGCACATCGTCATCAGCACGCTGAGCGCCACGTTCGCCCGCGCCAGGTAGCAGATCACGTTGCTCGCCGTGCCGCCCGGACAGCAGGCGACGAGGATCAGCCCCAGCGCCAGTTCGGGCTGTAGCACGAAAACCTTCGCCACCACCCAGCCGCTGGCCGGCATGATCACGAACTGCGCCGCCACCCCGGCGAAGACCGTCCCCGGCTGCCGCGCCACCGCGGTGAAATCCGCCACCCGCAGCGTCAGCCCCATTCCCAGCATGATCAGCCCCAGCCCGGGCTCGATCCACGGCGCGAACCACGTCCACGCCACCGGCTGGAACCACGCCCACGCGCAACCCAGCACGATCCACAAGGGAAACGCCGCCGCGAACCAACCGCACCATCTCGTCATCCTCCTTCTCTAACGATTTCCTCCCCCGGGTGAAGCGCGGAGTTCCGTGGGCAGCGCCACCTTCCACTCTCCGATCCTCCCGCTGTCCGCCCCCTTCAACTCCCTCGGAAACACCGCATTGCCCAGCGAGTGCGCGACCACCGCCCCGGCGTGCCGCTCCTCGCGCTGCACGACGTGCGGACCCGACCCCGCCACCAACACCGCCCCACGCGCCACCAGCCAGCGCGCCCGCTCTCGCTGCCCCTCGTTGACTTCGGTGCGGTACTCGTCGCCGCCGTGCATCAGCACGACGATCGACTCGCCCCGCACCCGCGCCGCCGCCATTTCCCGCTCGAGCGGAGCGGCATGATCGGGCAGGCAGGCGATGCCCGGCCCGTCGCCCGCCTTCAGCCCGCCGACGATCGACACGCCGAAGCACGCGACGCCCTCCGACACCCAGGGCCGGCATGCCTCGGCCGCATCGCGACCCGCGCCGAACACCCCGATTCCCGCACGTTCGAGGTGCCCGAGCGCATCGACCAATCCCTCCGGACCGGCGTCGCCGGCGTGGTTGTTGGCCATCGAAACCGCATCCACCCCGCGCCCTCGGAGCCATGCCAGCCGCTCGGGGGGAAAGCGGAAGTCGTGCGCCGGGCGTCCGGCTACCGGCAGCCCGGTCGGCACGCCCTCGAGGTTGGCGAGGAACAGGTCGGCTCCCGCTTTCGCGAATTCCTCCTCCACCACGAAGTCGCCGACCGGCACCACATCCCCCGCCACCCGCACGGTCACCGTTTCCCGCTCCGGCGGAGTCCACAGCCGCAGCGGCGGACGACCCTCCTGCAACTCAGCCACCGTGGTGAATTCCGGAAATCCGCCGAGGTGATGGAAGACCCGGTCCTCCGGCCCGACGCGACCGCGCGGCTCACGGTCCTCAATGAGCATCGCCACATGCTTGCCGAAATCGACCAGCACGCCGCGACGAACGTCCTCGCGGGAGATTTCGCCCCGCTTCTCGACCAACTGCGCGCGCAGGCGCCCCGGGTCGCCCCACTCCAGCCGCTCGCCCCGGCGTCGCCACGCATGGATCAGGAGGTTCGAACAGTCCGCGCCCCAGCCGGTCTCGACGCCTGAAAGCCCGTCCTCCTCCACCCCCGCGATCCCGAAGACGTAGGGCATCCCCATGCACTCGATCAACTCGCGGCCGATCCCCCTTCCCTGCCCGAAGCGCATCTCGACCGTTCCCGCGGGAAACCACCTGCCATCCTTCTCATACTCCGCCACGACCCGCGTGCGCCGCGTGTCCGCCCGCCACGGCTTCCAAGAGAGGGCGAAGTCCTCGGTCGTCGCCAGCAAGCTCCGACGCTCATGCACCCATCGCCCCGGCTTCTCCGCGAATCCCTTGCCGAGGCCGGTCTCCGGCAGCAGGTCATACGCCTGCCGCGCCGGTTCCAGCTCCCACCAGCGCACCCGACCGCTGCCTTCCGCCCCGTGGACCCGCAACACCGGCGCCTCGCCGATCGCGGGCAGCCGCCAGACGCCGTCGAGGTCTTCCTCCGCGCCGTCGATGGCGATCCGCACGGCCGGTGAGGGAAAATCGTGCTCCCGCTTCCGATCGACCACTCGGCAGCGTTCTGCCAGAACGGCCACCCAGGACCGCGCCACCGGCGAACCCGCCAGGTCCCAGCGCGCCGGCGAACCCTCGCGCGCCTTCAGCGAATCGTCCGGGCGGTCGTCGATCGAGGCATCGATCTCGACCACCGCCCCGCGCGTCCGCGCCACCGCCGAAAGCAGCATCGCCACCAGACGGTCCGCCTGCCCGTCGCTCTGCAGCCACGGCCGCGAGACCGACACGCTCACCGCGCGCAGGCACGGCCAGTCCATCGCCGCCACCCACATCCGGTCGAATGCCTCGACGGCCTCCGCCTCGTCCATCTCCGCGAAATGGTCGAGGTCGAGACTCCACGCCACCGGTCGCAGTCCCGGCTGCCACGCCTCGATGCCCCCGAGGTCGGTCACCCGCCACCTCGACGCCAGTTCACCCGCCGAGCGCGGCTCAATCTCGAGCCGCCCGTCGGTCGCACGGCGAGCGGACTCCAGCATCGACGGCAGGTCGCCGCCGGGAGCCACCCACCGCACCTGCCCGATGGGCCGCGGCATCAACGGCTCGATCCAGTTGAAGGCCTGGATCCGCCCCCCGGCCCGCCAAGCCTCGACCCGCTCCGCCCGCTCCTCTGCCGACGCCACCCGCCGCAGCTTCTCGCGGATTTCCTCCGACCGCTCCGCCGCCGAGGCATCCGAGTGCGCATCGGTCAGTACCAGCACATGGTCGGTGTCGAGATCCAGCGTCCGCGAAAACCAGCCGAAGCTCTCCGCATGGTTGTCCGAGACAAACACCGGCAGCATGTCCCGCGGCATGGCCGTCCCGGTCACGCCGACGAGAAGCAAGGCCAGCCCGCAAGCCCTCACCGCTGCGGCGTGATCTCCGGCTTCCGGTCCAGCGCCACCACCAGCCATGCGCGGCTCACGCAGAGGTCCTCGAAGCGCTTGCCCGGGTAGACCTCCTTGAAGGTCAGCCTCACCGTCCTCACCGGCTTGTCGTAGGCCTTCACCGGAATCTCCTGGACCTCCTTCGCATCCCGCAGCTCCGCCTCGAAGCGGTGCTCGCCGTTGAGCAGCACCTCCACCCGCTTCGGCCGCGCGTTCGCCGCAAACAGCTCGTCGCTCTTGTCATAGCCCGGGAGAATCTCGATCGCCGTCAGCGGCTTCGGCACCTCCGGCGTCAGTTCCAGCCACTCGCCCACGCCCGGGCCCGCCGCCCCCTCGCTCCAGGCCCCCTCCCACTCGCGCAATTTGTCCGGGGAGTAGGAAATGCCGTCGTCGTCCGGCAGCGTCGAACTCGCACGAACCTCGTAGTTCGCGTGCGCCATCGTCCACCGCCCGGCCCGCGAACGGTAGCTCACGTGGCTCTTCGGATCCTCCCAATCGCCCAAGGTTCTTCCAAAGCTCAACTCCTCCGGCTGCAGCTCGACCAGCAGGTCGTCGTCGAGCGTCGGCTCGAGGTTCTCGAACTCCCACACCCAGTTCGCCCCGTCCCTGCGGAAGCGGTTCACCGGCTTGATCACCTGCAGGTCGGCGGGATCGATCCCCACCGGCACCAGTTCGATCCGGCCGCGTCCGATCGTCCCGCCCCACACCGCCGCGGTCGAGAGCCGGTAGGGAAAGCGCGTCGCCTCCACATGCCCGTCGTCGCTCACCGACATTTCCGTGAGCGGCAGCCGACTACGGAACGAGATCCGCACCGTCTTCTCCTCGTCGCCGTCGAACTTCAGCTCGGAAACCAGCCAGCCCTTGATGTTGTCGAAGCGCGACATGTCCCAGTCCTCGTGTACGTCCGGGTTGCGCTTCGGCTTCGGCTCGGACTCCCACTTGGCCTTCAACGGCTTGCCGGCTGCCTCGATCCGGTAGTTCTCGCAGTAGAGCAGTCCCTCGTGGCCCTCCGGCCGCTTGTTCGACGGCGACCCGCCCAGGTCGGTGCCCGCATCGTAGCTTTCCTCGACCGGAAACCCGAAGCGAACCTTCACGCCCCGGTCCGTCAGGTTCTTCATCAGATAGCGCACCTCGACATCGGCGAAGTCCTCGTGGCATTCGACCCTCAGCAACTCATCGACGATCCGGATCTTCTCCGTGTTCTCCGGCTCGAAGCCGGCGATGTCGCCCGCGTTCTCGACGCCCCCGCGCCGGTAACCGCCGCCATTCGCCAGCGCCATCTCCGCCAGCCCGAACAAGATCAAGATTCCCGCCTTCATCGCATTCATTCTGGCGATGAAAGCGTCCGACGACAACGACTTCGTCTTCAGGCGAAGTAGGAGCGCTCCCACACCACCAGGAACGGCGCTCCCTCCCGCGCCTGCGGAAACACCTCGCCGCCCCGCGCCTCGATCCATGCACGCACCGCTTCCGACTCCTCGGCGCCACCCGAGTGGCCGGGATAGCAGACGACCGTCAACACGCCACCGGGTGCCAGCAGGTCCGCCGCCGCATCGAGCGCCGGCAGGGTGTACGTAGTCCGGGTGATCAGCGAATGATCCCCGCCGGGCAGGTAGCCGAGGTTGAACATCACCGCTCGCACCGAGTCCGCCTCGGCCCATGAGGCCATGTGGGTGTGGGACTCGCAGTGAAGTTCCACCCGCTCCGTCACGCCCGCCGCCTCCAGCCGGCGCCGTGTCGATTCGATCGCGGCCGGTTGCACGTCGAACGCGATCACCTTCCCGCGCTCCCCGACCAGGCGGGCCAGGAACAACGTGTCGTGTCCGTTTCCCGCCGTCGCATCGACCACCGTGTCGCCCGGCCGCACCGCCTCCGACACCACCTCGTGGGCCTGCGCCGTCGGTCGCTTCATGGCCCGATCCTCGCCGTTCCGGCACGGCTGGAAACTTGAAACTTGAATCTTGACGCGTTCCCGCCAGCCTGCCGCCCCGCCCGCGCGAACGACCGGGCGATTTCAACCACCACGACACATCCCCGCTTCCCATGGCCGCGAAAATCTACACCAACAAGGACGCCACCCTGGCGACCCTCAAGCGCAAGACCCTCGCCGTGATCGGCTTCGGCTCCCAGGGCCACGCCCACGCCCTCAACCTCAAGGACAGCGGCCTCAACGTCGTCATCGGCCTCTACAAGAAGTCAAAGTCCCGCGAAGTCGCCAAGAAGCTCGGCTTCAAGGTCATGGATACCGCCGACGCGGTGAAGGCCGCCGACGTCATCTTCGTCGCCGTGCCCGACACCAAGATCGCCTCGGTCTACGAGAAGGACATCGCCCCGCATCTCACCAAGGGCAAGACCCTCCTCTTCTCCCACGGCTTCGCCGTCCACTTCAAGACCATCGACCCGCCGACGAACGTCAACGTGATCATGGTCGCCCCGAAGGGCCCCGGCCACACCGTCCGTTCGCAGTTCGTCGATGGCAAGGGCGTCCCTGGCCTCATCGCCATCCACAACGACGCCGACGGCAATGCCAAGAAGATCGCCCTCGCCTGGGCCCGCGGCATCGGCTGCGCCCGCGCCGGGGTCTTCGAAACCAACTTCGAGGAGGAGACCGTCACCGACCTCTTCGGCGAGCAGGTCGTCCTCTGCGGCGGCGCCTCCGCGCTCGTGAAGGCGGGCTTCGAGGTGCTCGTCGAGGCCGGCTACCAGCCCGAGATGGCCTACTTCGAGTGCCTCCACGAGCTGAAGCTCATCGTCGACCTGATGAACGAGTCCGGCATCGCCGGCATGCGCTTCTCGGTCTCCGAAACCGCCGAGTGGGGCGACGTCACCGTCGGCCCGAAGATCATCGACGCTTCGGTGAAGAAGCGCATGGCCAAGCAGCTCAAGGAGATCAAGTCCGGCAAGTTCGCCCGCGAGTGGATCGCCGAGGCCGAAGGCGGCTGCAAGAACTTCGACAAGATCCGCAGGGCCGAGGCCGCCCACCCGATCGAGAAGGTCGGCGAGCGCCTGCGCTCGACCATGAGCTGGATCAAGCAGAAGAAGCTCAAGAAGGGCGCCGCCCAGGCCAGCTACGTGTCGGCTTCCAAGTAAGGAGCGCGGCTTTTCAAGCAACTGCATTTCCAAAGGCCCGGCCCTCTCCGCGAGGTCCGGGCCTTTTCGCGCCCCGGAAATGCCCCGGTCGCCGACAGAACCACGGAAATCCGAACGTTTCCGGCCCGTATCGACCCGCGGGTGCAGGCTTGCCACCCCGCATCCGGGTCGTTAGACCCTTCCCCCACCGAGATCCCACCAACTCCAACCCATGAGTACCACCGCCAACCAGAAACTGGTGTTTTGGGGCTGCTTCATCGCCCTCGTCACCACCTCCTTCGCGTTCATCAGCCGGGCCTTCCTGGTCAACATGCCCGACCTTTGGCCCGCCGAGTTCGGGCTCAACCAGGTCCAGGGCCAGGAACTCTTCGGCGCCGGCATCTGGCCGTTCGCGATCTCGATCATCCTCTTCAGCCTGATCATCGACAAGATCGGCTACCGGGTGGCGATGATCTTCAGCTTCGTCTGCTACGCCCTCTACGCGGTGCTCGCGCTGCGCGCGTACGGTGTGGTGAATCCCGGCGGTGAGGAACTCACCGGCGAGGCGCTCGATGCCGCCCGGGCCAACGCCTACAACCTGCTCTACGCCGGCTCGGTCATCTGCGCGCTCGGCAACGGCACCGTCGAGGCCTTCATCAACCCGGTCGTCGCCACCCTCTTCAACAAGGAGAAGACCAAGTGGCTCAACATCCTCCACGCCGGCTGGCCCGGCGGCCTCGTCTTCGGCGGCATCATCACCATCCTGCTCGGCAACTACGCGGCCGAGGACTGGCGCGTGCTGATCTACATCATCGCCCTTCCGGCGGTCATCTACCTCATCATGCTCTTCAAGGCGAAGTTCCCGGTCAACGAGCGGGTCGCCTCGGGCGTCACCTACCGCGAAATGCTCGCCGAATTCGGCATCCTCGGCGCCTTCATCGCCGCGGCCCTCGTCTTCAAGCAACTCGGCCTCGTCTTCGGCTGGGGCCCCGCCGTCACCATCGGCCTCATCGCCGTCTCGGTCATCGGCTACGGCCTCTACTGCCGCTCGCTCGGCCGTCCGATGATGATCCTGCTCTGCGTGGTCATGCTGCCGCTCGCCACCACCGAGCTCGGCACCGACGGCGCCATCACGGGCATCATGGAAGAGCCGCTCAAGGAAGCCGGACAGAATCCCCTGTGGGTGCTGATCTACACCTCCGCGATCATGATGGTGCTCCGCTTCTTCGCCGGCAGCATCGTCCACCGGATCAATCCGCTGGGTCTCCTGATGGTCTCGGCCGTCCTGGCCATCGCCGGCCTCTTCGCCCTTTCGGTGTCGAAGGGCCTCGTGATCATCTTCGCCGCCGCCACGCTCTACGGCATCGGCAAGACCTTCTTCTGGCCGACCACCCTCGGTGTCGTCGCCGAGCAGTTCCCGAAGGGCGGAGCGCTCACGCTCAACGCCATCGCCGGCATCGGCATGCTGTCGGTCGGCATTCTCGGCGGTCCGATCATCGGCGCGATGCAGGAGAAGTCGGCGCAGGCATCGATCGAGGAAAAACTCCCGGGCGTCTACGAGAAGGTCTCGAGCACCGAGGAATACGTCCTCGGCCAGTATGAGGCCGTGAAGGAGGACAAGGTCGCCGAGCTTCCCGAAGAGCAGGCCGCCCAGGTCCACCAGACCGCCAAGCGGGCCAAGCAGGGCGCGCTCGCGAAGATCACGATCTTCCCGGCCATCATGCTGGCCTTCTACATCGGCATGCACTTCTACTTCAAATCGCGCGGTGGCTACAAGCCGGTGGAACTCACCGGTGAACAGGCCGCCGGCGGGACCAAGGCACCCGCCGAGTTCTGATTTGCCACAGGCAGGATCCTCGCACAAAGGCGCGCTCCCTCCCGGGGCGCGCCTTTTCTCTTGGAGGCGGGACGCCCCCGTCCCGCGCACCAACACATTCCCGGAAGGCCCCGTCGAACTTGTGGGACGAAGGCGTCCCACCTCCGGAATCACCCCTCCCCCGGCGGAAAGATCACCGCCACCCGGTCGATGCCGCGGTCGGTGAATTCCTTCCAGTAGTTCTTCTCGATCTCCGAGGTGCGGCGACGGCGCTCATCCTCGTCAAGCTGCTCCCACGCCTCCTTGCCGATCGACCGCTGGAGGTCGCGATCGGCGAGACGGGTCACCAGTTCCTCCCCGAAATTCTCGTTGCGGCACTCGTCGTCGCACTCCGCGCA
>ERZ869936.898-NODE-898-length-24217-cov-4.400546_pt1 | contig 24217 bp, 19 predicted proteins | sample MGYA00520876_ERZ869936 | MGnify/ENA primary metagenome ERZ869936 (study PRJEB32218, sample SAMN09650985) | biofilter metagenome | isolation source: enrty point of leading RO module | place: Saudi Arabia: Thuwal, RO plant located on Red Sea | collected 2016-02-17 ...
CCTTGACCTCATGTTTTCAAACTGCGCCAAAGGCGGCAATAGAAAACGCCCGATTCCCCGGTTTCCGCGCCGCGCAAAAAGGTTAACGAGCGTCGGCTAGGCGGCAAATGGCCGATTTCGCGGCTTCCGCGCCTCCGGTATGCGCCCAGGCAGACACGCCGTATGCCACCTTCGAGCCATATCCGCTTGCCCCTCCGGCACTGAGAAACCATCTTAGGCGCGGGAGGAATTCAGGTATGGCAGGATCTCAGGGACATCTGACCCGGCGGCATTTTCTCGGCCTGTCGGTGGCCGGCGGCCTATACGCGGCCATGCCCCAGGTGGCGCGGGCACAGTCGGGCGTGGTCGAATACCGCCTGACCGCGACACCGGGCAAAGCCCGCCTTATTAAACCCGATATCCCGGAAACCGAGCTGTGGACCTTTTCGGGCACGGTGCCGGGGCCGCAACTGCGCCTCAAGCAGGGCGAACGCCTGCGGGTCCTGGTCGAAAACCGCCTAAGCGAGGCGACCACCGTGCATTGGCACGGTATCCGCCTGCCCAACAACATGGACGGCGTTCCGCACGTCACGCAGCCACCGATCGAACCCGGCCAGACCTTCACCTACGAATTCGACGTGCCGGACGCGGGCACCTATTGGTACCACCCGCATTTGCGCAGTTTCGAACAGGTCGACCGGGGCCTCGCCGGCCCGCTCATCATCGACGAGCCGGAGCCGATTCGCGTCGATCGCGACATCGTTTGGGTGCTTGACGATTGGCGGCTCGACAAGAACGCGCAGATCACCGACGATTTCGCCGATCTGCACGACATGAGCCATGCCGGACGCATCGGCAACACCGTCACCATCAACGGTCTGGTGCCCGAGAATTTCGCCATTCGTGCCGGGGAACGGATTCGCCTGCGCCTGATCAACGTCGCCAACGCGCGCGCCTTCCGCCTGAAGTTCGAGGGGCACCAGCCAAGCATCGTCGCGCTCGACGGTCATCCGGTGAAACCGCATCCGGCGCCCGGCGGGCGCGTGACGCTGGGCGCGGCCATGCGCGCCGACATCGTGCTCGACGCCTCCAGCAAGCCGGGCGAAACCTTCCAAGTCGTCGACGACTACTATGGCGAAGGCGCCTACCGGCTGACTCGCCTAGCCTACAGCGACGAGCGGCCGCTGCGCGAAAGTCCGCTCGATGCGCCAATCGCGCTCGCGCCCAATCCCTTGCCCGAACCGGACCTGGAGAACGCCGAAAAACATTTCGTGACGCTCGAAGGCGGCATGATGGGCAAGCTCAAGGACGCGACGATGGACGGCCGCCAGGTCGACCTGCGCGAGATGATGCACAACGGCAAGGCCTGGACCATCAACGGCGTGGTTTCGACCGGTCATGTCATGGAGCCGATGCTGACTCTGCAACGCGGCAAGTCCTACATCCTCGACATCCGCAACCACACCCGTTTCGCGCACCCTATGCACATTCACGGGCACGCTTACCGCGTGATCACCCGCAACGGCCTGCCGAACCCGCACCGCGAGTGGCTCGATACCGTTCTGCTGGAGCGCGGCGAGGCGGCCGAGGTCGCCTTCGTCGCCGACAACCCCGGCGACTGGATGTTCCACTGCCACATCCTGGAACATCAGATGGGCGGCATGATGGGCATCATCAGGGTGACGTAAGGGCGCAAGGCCGAAGTTACGTCGGACCGCCCATCGCATAAGGCTTGAGTGCCTCGTAGACTTCCCCGTTCGCCGGGGTTGGCAGGCTGAGTTCTTTACCCAACCGCACGATCTCGCCGTTCAGCCATTCCAGTTCCAGGCGCCGGCCGTTTTCGAGATCGACCAGCATCGATGGCTTGATGCCGGGGTTGAGTTCGAGTGCGTACTGCATGTTGCGCTTGGCAAGTTCCGCGTCCAGGGCCACGCCCTTGGCGCGGCCGACCGCGACCGCCTCCTCCAGCATGGCTTGCAGCCGCGCCCGCTCCGCCGGGTTCTTGACCACATTGTCGACCGAAGCCTGCGCGAAGCAGCAGGCGCCGGCCAGCGGCGCGAGATACGCGAACTTCTCCCACATGACCACTTCGATATCGTCCGGCACCTTGGCGTCGATCCCGGCTTCGAGGCAGGCCGCGAGCAAAGTGTCTTGCCGGGGCGACTTCCGCCGGTCGAGTTCGCCGAACAAGATGGTCGCAAAGGCCGTGTTATGACGAATCACGCCCGGCGATTCGATCGCCGCGCTGAAACGGGCCACGCCGCCCAGCACATGATCGGCGCCGAGACTCTTGCTCAAAATGTCGCAAGCCGAGATACCGTTCTGCAACGGAATGACCGCCGAATCTTCGCGAAGGAACGGCCGAAGCGTCGGCGCGACCGGCTCCACGTCCCAAAGCTTGACGCAGACGAACACCGCATCGACCGGCCGGTACCCGCTTGGGTCTTCGGGCACCTCCGGCTTGGCGATATGCACGTCGCCCTGCGGCGACTTGAGCGTCAGGCCATCGCGGCGCATGGCCTCGGCGTGCGCGCCGCGTGCGACAAAAACGACTTCGTGACCGGCCGCCGCCAGACGCGCACCCAGATAGCCGCCGATACCGCCGACGCCGATGATCGCGAATTTCACGGCGATATTTCTACTTCAGCGCCTCGCAAGCGCGCTTGATGCGCGTGCAGGCTTCGCGCAGGGCCTCGGTCGAGGTAGCGTAGGAAATACGGAAATAGGGCGAGAGGCCGAAGGCCTCGCCCTGGACCGCGGCCACGCCTTCGGCTTCCAGCAGGTAAGTCACGAAATCGCCATCGGAAGAGATGGTCTTGCCGTCCGGCGTCTTCTTGCCGATCGCGCCGGCGCAGGACGGATAGACATAGAACGCGCCTTCCGGCCGGTGGCACGACAGGCCGGGGCACTTGTTGAGCATGTCCACGACCATGTCGCGGCGCTCCTTGAAGACCGTGTTGTGCTCTTCGATGAAGTCCTGCGGCCCGCTGAGCGCCGCCACCGCGGCCGCCTGGCTGATCGAGGAGGGATTGGAGGTGCTCTGCGACTGCACCTTGGCCATCGCCTTGATCAGGTCCTTGGGCCCGCCGCCGTAACCGATGCGCCAGCCGGTCATGCAATAGGCCTTGGACACGCCGTTCATGGTCAGCGTGCGCTCGAACAGCGCCGGTTCGACCTGCGCCGGGGTCACAAAGCGGAAGCCGTCGTAGACCAGGTGTTCGTACATGTCGTCGGTCAGGACCCAGACGTGCTCGTGCTTTTTCAGCACCTCGGTGATCGCTTTCATCTCGTCCAGAGTGTAGGCCGCTCCGGTCGGGTTCGAGGGGCTGTTCAGGATCAGCCATTTGGTCTTGGGCGTGATCGCCGCTTCCAGGTCCTCGGCACGCAGCTTGAAGCCGTTGTTCTGCGAGCAGGGCACGATCACCGGCTCGCCCTCGGCCAGGAGCACCATGTCGGGATAGGAGACCCAGAACGGCGCCGGGATGACCACCTCGTCGCCAGGATTGAGGGTCGCCATGAGCGCGTTGTAGAGCACCTGCTTGCCGCCGGTGCCGACCGTGATCTGCTCGGGCGTGTAGGCCAGGTCGTTCTCGCGCTTGAACTTCTGACTCATCGCCTACATAAGCTCAGGTGAGCCGTCGACGCCCGTGTAATCGGTCTCGCCGCTCAGTGTCGCCCGTCTCGCCGCAGCCTTGATGCTGTCTGGGGTGTCGAAATCCGGCTCGCCCGCGCCCAGGCCGATCACATCGCGGCCGGCGGCTTTCAGCTCGCGGGCCTTCTGGGTCACCGCGATGGTGGCGGACGGTTTGATCCGGGACAGACGCTCGGCGATCTGCGACATGGCTCGTGGCTCCTTACCGCGCGGGCCCCCGATGGCGACTGCGCCGGGGCCGGCACGGGCGCACGGTAGTCAAGAGCCCGCGCCCTGGCAACACGGCAATCGGCGGCCCCGGCCGGCTGCCACGGGCTTGCCGCAATTGCCCGCAATCTCGCCTCGATTCCGGCGCACCGGCGCCCCGCCCCGCCGCCAAGACAGGTTGGCCGTTAACCGCACAACCATCGGGGGATTGGGTTTCATGCCGCAAGCATTCAACGAATTCGCGTTCGCCGGCGTCTTTCCGCCACGCAGCGTCGCGTTCTTTCGCGCCGCCCTCGCCGCCGTTCTAGCCATTTTGACCACCGCGCTTCTGATCCTGTCGCTGGCCGGCCTGCTGATGCTGCACGGCATCCGGCCCGGCTTCGCGCAAAGCGAGTCGGCGGCCCCGGCCGGGCTGTACTTCAACGCCGGGCGCGAGGACGCGGCCCTGCAGGCGCCCCTGCTGAAATCCGATGTCCGCATTGGGGTCCACGGCAGCGTCGCGCGCGTCAAGGTGCGCCAGCATTTCCTGAACCCGACGAAGGCCTGGATGGAAGGCATCTACGTCTTCCCACTGCCCGAGCGTTCCGCCGTCGACCGCCTGACCCTGGTCATCGGAGACAAGCGGATCGAAGGTAAAATCCTGGAACGGGCCGAGGCGCGGGCCGCCTACGACCGCGCGGCGGCGGCCGGGCAGCGTGCCAGCCTGCTGTCGTCCGAGCGCCCGAACGTGTTCACGACCTCGGTCGCCAACATCGGGCCGGGCCAGGAGATCGTCGTCGAAATCGAATACCAGGATAGCGCGCGCTATGAGGATGGCCGCTACGCGCTGCGCTTCCCCATGGTCGTCGCGCCACGCTATTCGCCCCGGGGAACGCTGGAGATGGTGCGCGGCGCGCCCGGCCAGGGAACGCCTCCCGCGTTGGAGGATGGCATGGACCGCGATCTCTTCGGACCGGTCCGTCATCCCGACGACCCGATCCCGAACCCGCTCAGCCTGCGCGTCGATCTGGACGCCGGCGTGCCGGTCGAGGCAATCGAAAGCCTCTATCATGCCGTAACGATCGAGGCGCCGAGCCCTGAGCGACGCACGATCGTCCTGGCCGACGGCCCGGTCCAGGCCGACCGCGATTTCGTGCTCGAATGGCGCCCGGCGCTCGGCGCCGCGCCCCTGGCCAGCGTCTTCGCCGAGCAAGTCGGCGAGGACACCTATCTGCTGGCCACCGTGATGCCGCCGGAAGATACCGAATCCAGCGCGGCCGCCATGCCCCGCGACGTCGTGGTCGTTATCGACACCTCCGGGTCCATGCACGGCGCGTCACTCGACCAGGCCAAGGCGGCGGTGCTGCGCGCGCTCGGCCGGCTCAAGCCCGAGGACCGTTTCAACGTGATCCGGTTTTCCAGCGACACCTCCAGCCTGTTCGGCGACATCATGGAAGCCTCGCCGCAAAACCTGCGGCGCGGCGCGCTGTTCGTGCGCCGTCTGGAATCCGAAGGCGGCACCGAGATGATGCCGGCCCTGATCAAGGCCCTGACCCGGCGCGGCGCCGACGAGCGTTTGCGCCAGGTCCTGTTCCTGACCGATGGCGCGGTCGGCAACGAGGCGGAGCTTTTCGAGGTCATCGGCGGGCTGATCGGCGAAACGCGACTGTTCACCGTCGGGATCGGTTCGGCGCCGAACAGTTATTTCATGCGCAAGGCGGCGGAAGTCGGCCGCGGCACCTTCACCCATATCGGCAAGCTCGACGAGGTCGAAGCACGCATGGACGACCTTTTCGCGAAGCTGGAACGCCCGGCCCTCACGGACCTAAAGCTCGACTGGAAAAAGGTGGCGGAGGCGCGGCCCGAAATCTATCCAAGGCCCCTGCCCGATCTCTACAACGGCCAGCCGCTCAGCTTCTCGGCCCGGCTCGCGGGCGTATCCTTGAACGACTTGCGCGGTGCGATGGAAATCTCCGGCCGCGCCGGCACCACGCCCTGGACCGCGCGGTTGCCGTTGGCCGGCTTGCAGTCGGCGGACGGCGTTTCGGCAATCTGGGCGCGCGCCAAGATCGAGCAGATCGAAGACGGCACCTACGCCGGCGCCGATCCCGACCAGGTGCGGAACGCGGCCCTGGCGGTCGCCCTGACGCACCGGCTGGTCACCAAATACACCAGCCTGGTGGCCATCGATCCGGAGCCGGTGCGCCCGCAGGACGATGCCCTGCACAGCGGGGAGATCCCGCGCCTTCTGCCGGCCGGCTGGGACTACGCCAAGGTTTTCGGCGAGGAGGCGAAGGAAATGCGGCTTCAGTCCCTGCCGGCGCCGCTGATGAAATTCGCCAGCGCGCCGTCGAGCAGCGTGAGCCTGCCGCAGACCGCGACGCCGGCCGAACTTCATTTTCTGTTGGCAGTCGCCCTGATATCGAGCGGACTCTTTATCATGCTGCTGACGCAACGACTGCGCCGGGCCGGTCGCCATGTCTAAGCCAAACCTCTTTGCCGGGGCCGGGGCGTTCCTGATCGCCCTCGGCCTCTGGCAGGGCGGCGAGGCGGCCTACATCGAGGCCAAGGCCTGGCTGGCCCAGGACCTGCTGGATTCGGCCTGGTCCGACACCTTGGGCGGGGCCCGGCAGGTCAAGCCCTGGCTCTGGGCGGATACCTGGCCGGGCGCCCTGCTGACGGTCCCGGACCTGGGCGTCGAACGGATTGTCTTGGCCGGGGCCAGCGGCCGCACGCTGGCCTTCGGCCCGGCCCACCTGGATGGCACCGCGCCGGCCGGCGCGACCGGCCACGCCGTCCTAACCGGCCACCGGGATACGCATTTTAGCTTCCTGCGCGACCTGACGCCGGGGATGGCGCTGCGGGTGCAGCGCCCGGATGGGGACTGGCGGGACTACCGGGTCGCGGCGACCGAAGTTCTCGATGCTCGCAACGCGCGCCTCGCCGCAGCCGTGGACGGGGCGCACCTGACCCTGGTCACCTGCTACCCCTTCGACACGATCGTGCCCGGCGGCCCGCTTCGTTACGCGGTCTACGCCCGCGCGGCCGATCAGTAGCCGAGCGCGCAGCCGTCCTTGCGCGGCTCCGAGGCCCCGGTCAGCACGCCTTGGGCGTGATCGATCCAGATGCCCTGCGCACCGCCGATGGGCCGCGCGGTCGGCGCCGTCTTGTGCCCGCGCGCCTGAAGCGCGGCTACGACATCGGCGGGAACGCCGCTTTCGATCTCGACCGGACCGCCGGGCACCGGGAACAGGCGCGGCAGGTCCATGGCTTCTTGCAGGTCGAGATCGAAATCGAGGTAGTTGGTCAGGAACCAGGCATGACCCATGGCCTGGAAATGGCCGCCCATGACGCCGAACGGCATGACCGCGCGGCCGTCCTTGACCAGCATGCCGGGGATGATCGTGTGCATCGGCCTCTTGCCCGGCGCGATGCAGTTGGCATGGCCCTCAAGCGTGTTGAAACTGTCGCCACGGTTTTGCAGCACGACGCCGGTCTTGGGAGCCGTCAGCCCGGAGCCAAAGGAGTGGAACAGCGAGTTGATGAAGCTGACCGCGTTGCCGTCCTTGTCAACGACGCAAAGGTAGACCGTATCGGGATGCAGCGGGAACGGCCCCGGCGGTAGCTCGGCCATCGCCTTTTTGCCGTCGATGCGCGCGCGCTGCTGCTTTGCGTAATCTTCCGACAGAAGCTTGGCGACCGGAACATCGACCTGCGCCGGATCGCCGATCAGATTGGCGCGGTCGTGATAAGCGAGACGCGCGGCCTCGATCGCGTAGTGCAGGCGTTCCACCGACAAAGGACCCGGCAGCCCCTTCATCAAGGGGTCGAGGATGTTCAAGATCTCGAGGGCGATGATGCCCTGGCCATTGGGCGGGCATTCGTAGACATCGTATCCGCGATACGCGGTCGAGATCGGCTTCACGTACTCGCCCTTGGTGGCGGCGAAGTCGTCCATACTGTGCAGGCCGCCGAGGCTTTTCAGGTGGGCGACAATGTCCTCCGCCACGGGCCCGGTATAGAAACCGTCGCGGCCCTTGGCGGCGATGATTTCCAAAGTCGCCGCCAACTCCGGCTGACGATGCACGCTGCCCAGGGCCGGCGCCTTGCCGTCGGGCAGGAAGATGCGCTTCGACGCCGGGTCTTTCGATAGGATGGGCGCCGCATTGACCCAATCGGAATGAACGCGCGAGGACACCGGATAACCGTCGCGGGCGTAGCGTATGGCCGGCTGCAGGACCGCACCGAGATCGCGCGTGCCGTGATCGCGCAAAAGCTGCGACCAGGCGTCGATGGCGCCGGGCACGGTCACGGCATGCGCGGATTGGCGCGCGATGGTCTCGACGCCCATGTCGCGCAGGCGCTTGGCGGTGGCCGCCGCGGGCGCCCGGCCGGAGCCGTTGAACGCCAGGATTTCGCCCTTCCCGGCCGGCGCGTAGAGCATGAAGCAATCGCCGCCGATCCCGGTCGACTGCGGCTCGATCACGCATTGCACGGCGCAGGCGGTCACCGCCGCGTCCATGGCGTTGCCGCCGCTTTGCAGCACGTTGATGGCGGCCAGGGTGGCCAGCGGGTGCGAGGTCGCGGCCATGCCGTTCATCGCAAGCACCGGCGAGCGGCCGGCGAGTTCCAGATTGCGCATTCTATGTCCCAATGGGTTTCGGGCCGGCTGGGCCCAAGGTCCGTTCGCTCCATCAGGCCAGACGAAGCGCCGCGGTTCAAACGAAAACCCACTTTGCGGCTTGGCATCGGGGAGATTCCGGGCGCCGATGCCGTAAGGTTATAGGCTTACGAATTCTTAAAGCGACCGGGCGCAGGATTAACCATGGCCAAAATGACGACCAGCGTACGACCGAAGATCGGCCTCGCCTTGGGTGGTGGCGTCGCGCGCGGCTGGGCGCATCTGGGTGTCGTGCGGGCCTTGGAGCGCTATGGCTTCGCGCCCGATGTCATCGCCGGCACCTCGATCGGCGCCCTGGTCGGCGGCTCCTATCTGGCCGGGCACATCGATACCCTGGAGGACTGGGCGCGCGGGCTGAACAAAGTCCGGCTGATATCCTATCTCGACTTCCGCATGCGCAGCGGCGGCATGATCGGTGGCCGAGCCCTGACCGAGGCCATGGAAAAGCACATGGGCGGCCTGACCATCGAGGGTCTGCCGCGCCCCTTCACGGCGATCGCGACCGACCTGCTCACCGGCCACGAAGTCTGGCTGCGCGAGGGCAACCTGGTCGAGGCGATCCGCACCTCGTTCTCCCTACCGGGCATATTCGAGCCCATGCATGTCGATGGCCGCTGGCTGGTCGACGGTGCGCTGGTCAATCCGGTGCCGATCTCCGTCTGCCGCGCCATGGGCGCGCAGCTCACTATCGGCGTCAACCTCAACGCCGACGCGATCGGCAAGGCGCGGCGCCCCGGTACCGATTTTCAGATCGCCGCCGGTTTCGACCTCCTGGACGAACTGGAAACCAACGCGCCCGCGGCGGCCGGTTCGCGGCTCAGCGGCTTTGCCCGCCGGATATTCAAGCGCCAGACGACCAAGCCGAGCGTGTTCGGGGTGCTGGTCTCGACCATGAACATCGCGCTCGACCGGATCACGCGCTCGCGCCTGGCCGGCGAGCCGCCGGACGTGCATATCACGCCGCGCCTGGGGCACCTCGGACTCTTGGAATTTGACCGCGCCGAGGAAATGATCGTCGAAGGCGAGGCGTCGGTCGAGCGCGCCCTGCCCGATCTGCGCACCGCGATGACCCTGTTCAGCCGCGAAATGACGGTCCACAACGGCAACGGCAAATAGCGCGCCGCGCCCTTACGCCGCCCAATCCAGAATCACTTTTCCCGACTGACCGGAACGCATGATGTCGAATCCGGTCTGGAAATCGTCGATCGCGAAATGGTGGGTCAGGATCGGCGATATATCGAGCCCGCTTTGCAGCATGGTCGTCATCTTGTACCAGGTCTCGAACATCTCCCGGCCGTAGACCCCTTTTAGAATCAGGCCCTTGAAGATCACCTGATTCCAATCGATCGCCGCCGATTCGGGCGGGATACCCAAAATCGCAACCCGGCCGCCGTGATTCATGGTGCGCAGCATGTCGCGGAACGCCTGGGGATTGCCGGACATCTCCAGGCCGACATCGAAGCCCTCGCGCATGCCCAGGTCTTTCATCACCGTATCCAGGTTCTCGCGCGAAACATTGACCACGCGGCTCGCGCCCATTTTGGATGCCAGACCGAGGCGGTAGTCGTTGACATCGGTGACCACGATGTGGCGCGCGGCGACGTGCCGGGCGATGGCCGTCGCCATGATACCGATCGGGCCGGCGCCGGTGATCAGCACGTCCTCGCCCACCATGTCGAACGACAAGGCCGTGTGGGTCGCGTTGCCGAGCGGATCGAGAATCGAGGCGATATCGTCGGTGATCTCGTCGGGCAACGGAAAGGCGTTGACCGCGGGAATGCTCAGATACTCGGCGAAGCAGCCCGGGCGATTGACGCCGACGCCCACGGTGTTGCGGCACAAATGGCGCCGACCGGCTCGGCAATTGCGACAGTGCCCGCAGGTGATGTGGCCTTCCCCGGAGACGCGCTCGCCGATTTGAAAACCCTGCACCTCGCTGCCGATCTCGACCACCTCGCCGGCGAACTCGTGACCGACGGTCATGGGCACGGGAATCGTCTGCTGCGACCAGTGATCCCAATTGTAGATGTGGATGTCGGTGCCGCAGATCGCGGTCTTGTGGACCTTGATCAGCACGTCGTTGTGGCCGACCCGCGGCACGGGCACGTCTTCCATCCAGATACCGGGTTCGGCCTTTGCCTTGACCAACGCCTTCATGATTGCGTCCTTGTTTGCAAGAGAAATGCGTTTAAGCGATCACGCCGAGCGCGCGCCCGATCTTGCCGAACGCGGCGACCGCGCGGTCGATTTGTGCGGGCGTGTGCGCGGCCGACATCTGCGTGCGGATACGCGCCTGACCCTTCGGCACCACCGGGAACGAGAACCCGATGACGTAGATGCCTTCGGCGAGCAATCGCTCCGCCATGTCGGCGGCCAGTTTGGCCTCGCCCAGCATGACCGGAATGATCGGATGACCCTTGCCGGCCAGCGTGAAGCCTTGCGCGGACATGCCGTCGCGGAACCGCGCGCTGTTCTCGCTCAGGCGGCTGCGCAGGTCGCCGCTTTGCTCCAGCAGGTCGAGCACCTTGAGCGTGGTCGCGGCGATCACCGGGGCGATGCTGTTGGAAAACAGGTAGGGCCGCGAACGCTGGCGCAGCCATTCGACAATCGGCCCGCGCGCCGCGGTGTAGCCGCCGGAAGCGCCGCCCAGGGCCTTGCCGAGCGTGCCGGTCAGAATATCGATCCGGCCCTCGACACCGCACAGCTCCGGCGTTCCGCGTCCGGCCTCACCCAGGAAGCCGACCGCGTGCGAATCGTCAACCATGACCATGGCGCCGAACTCGTCCGCCAAGTCGCAAATCGCCAGCAGGTTGGCGATGATGCCATCCATGGAAAACACGCCGTCGGTCGCGATCAGCTTGAATCGGCAATCGCGCGCCTCCGCCAGCTTGCGCTTGAGATCGTCCATGTCGTTGTTGGCGTAGCGCAGGCGCTTGGCCTTGCACAGGCGCACGCCGTCGATGATGCTGGCGTGGTTCAAGGAGTCGCTGATGACCGCGTCGCGTTCGTCCAGCAGGGTCTCGAACAGCCCGGTGTTGGCATCGAAGCAGGACGAATAGAGGATCGTATCCTCCATGCCCAGGAACGTCGACAAGCGTTGTTCGAGCGCGCGGTGAATGTCCTGCGTGCCGCAGATGAAACGCACCGACGACATGCCGTAGCCGCGCGCGTCGAGCGCTTCTTTCGCGGCCGCCACCAAGGACGGATGATTGGACAGGCCCAGGTAGTTGTTGGCGCAGAAGTTCAGAACCTCCTGGCCATCGGCCAGGCGGATCGCCGCGTCCTGCGGCGAGGCGATGACCCGCTCGGCCTTGTACAGACCGGCTTCGCGCAAGGCCTGCGTCTCATGCCGCAAGTGATCCGAGAAACCCGTATCCATGGAACCGTCCTTCCTGCCGTCGAACCCCGGTTATTGCGCCTGGCGGGGTGCCAGGCAAGGCCCACCGCTTGCCGTCCGAATCACGAGGCGGCCTTCTTGTCGGTCGGGACGTCCTTAGGCTTATCCGTGGACTCGCCCTTGCCGATCTCGGGAATGACCTCGCCCAGGGCATCGATCAGGGACCGGGCCAAGGCAAAGCCGGTCTCGACCAATTCCGGCACCACGATGTGGGCGCCCATCTTGCGCAGTTCCGCCGCATGCGCGTCGTCGCGCGCCCGGGCATAAACCCGCAGGTCCGGGAAAATGTAGCTGACCAGCGCGACAAGCTGGCTCGTGATCGCCGGCTCGTTGACCGTCACGACGATCGAGCGCGCGGTTTCGATGTTCAGCGCGTCCAGGATCTCCGGTCGGGTGATATCGCCGTAGTAGACCGGCAGGCCCTTGCTGCGCGCCTGTGCGATACGATGCGGATCCTGATCGACCGCGACGAAGGGAATATCCGCCGCTTGCAGCCGCGCGGCGACCGCGCTGCCGACCCGGCCGAATCCGGCGATGACGACGTGGCCGCTACGAGTTTCCGAACCCAGCGCCGCCTCGCCCGCCTCGACGGCATCGGCGGCTTCCAAGTACTTGGCCATCCAGGCGCCGAATTGGGCGAGGAACGGCGTCGCGAGCAAAGACAGTCCCACGACAACCAGCAGGATTTGCCCGGTCGCACGATCCAAGACGCCGCCGATCATGCCCGCGCCCAGAAGCACGAAGGCGAATTCGCCGCCTTGGGCCAGAACGATGCTGAGCCGGAGCGCCGCGGCACGGCCCAGCCCGCCGATCAGGGCCAGAATGGCGAGAATCGCCGCCTTGCCGAGAATTAACCCAACCAGCAGCACCAGGATCAGGACAATGCGCTCGAGAGCAAGGAACAGGTCAAGGCTCATCACGACGGGGAAGCAGAAGCGCCCGAGAAGAATGACGGGGTGCGCGGGCGCCACGGCGCCGACCTGATGGCGATAGGTCGTCTCCGCCAGCAGCATGCCGGCCATGAAGGCGCCGAAGGCCATCGACATGCCGGCCAGATGCGTCGCCATTCCCGTCGCCAGGACGACGAACAGGGTCATGGCCGCGAAGATTTCCGGATTGCGAATCTCGGCAACCGGCCAAAACACGTGGCGCAGCACGATGCGCCCGGCGCCCAGCAGGACGATGACCGCGACGATCATCTTTAGGGCGGCCAAACCCAGCGCGGCCGGCACCGCATCCACGCCCTGACCGAGCGCGACGACGACGACCAAAAACGGCGCCACGGCCAGGTCTTGCACCAGCAGCACGGCGAAGGCGGCGCGGCCGAAGCGACTCGTCATCTCGCCGCGTTCCGAGAGAATCTGCAGCACGATGGCGGTGGAGGAAAGCGCCAGACCGCCGCCGATCACCGCCGCGGCGATGGGCGGTACGCCGGCGGCAACGGCGATCCCGGCGATCGCGAGCGCGGTTACGATCACCTGCGCGGCGCCCAAGGCATAGACAGACAGAGACATGACCTTGAGCCGCTCGAGCGGCAGCTCCAGCCCGATCGCGAAGAGCAGAAACACGACGCCGAATTCGGCGAGCGCGCCGATCGTGCCCAGATTGTGGATGAGGCCCAGGCCCGAAGGCCCGATCGCAATCCCCGCCGCCAGGTACCCAAGCACCGAGCCGAGCCGAAGCCGGAGCGTCGCCAGAACGCCGATCACCGACGCCAGGAGTATGACGATCACCTCCAGCAGGTATCCGGCTTCGTGCATGCGCGCGACAATCCTGGAAAATCGGCCTTCAAGCCCCGATTCGTCATGATACCGGGCGCGCGGCCAAAGGCACAGTGGCGCCCGAGTCCGCGCGCAAGTATTTTTTTCGGTGTCGCTTTATTGAAGCGGCGGCGGCATGTCGGGCGCCCGCACGCCCAGCCGTTGCAGGCCGAGATCGCGGGCGCGGTGAAAATCTTCGACGGCTTGCCGTTTATCGCCTTTGGCCTGAAAGGCGAAGCCGCGATTGTAGTAGGCGTTGGCGAATCCGGGCTTATTGCCGATCGCGGCGGCGTAATCGTCGATCGCCTTGTCGAAATCGCCCAAATAGAAAAACGCGTTCGCGCGATTGTAATGCGCCCCGGCGGCATGATCCAAAGTCAGCTTCCGGGAATCGAGCGCTTCCGTGTACAGACGCACGGCGCGTTCCAGGTCGCCGGATTGGGCGGCGAGATAACCGGCGCGGAGCTCGCCGTAGCCGGCGCCGCTGAACGCCGCGACCGAAGGCGCGCGCGATCCGGTCCCCTGATCGGGTAACGGGGCGACCTGGCCAGTGCCGAGGCCATCGGGCTGCGCCGCTGGCGTCGCGGTCTCGCCGCCCGACTTCAGGCGCGACAGCAGGCCACCGACATCGTAACCGGCCTCGGATGGCTTACCCGGCGCTTCGGTTGGCGGCGTCGAGGCCGCTTTCGGAGCCTGCACGGGCGCCTCCGCTTTGGGCTCGGCTGGCGGATTCGCAGCAGGCGGCTGCGCCTCCGGCGGCGCTTTGGTTTTGGCTGGCTCAGCGATCGCCGTTTGAGCATCCGACTTGGGTTCAGGTTTTGGCGGTGGTGTTTCTTGGGCCTGTGCCGGAGGTTGGGCCGGAGCTTCGCTAGGGGCAGGTGCGGCAGCCTGGGCCGGTGGTGCCGGTTCCGGTCCGGGTGCCGCCGGTTTCGGTTCGGGTGCCGCGGCAATCGCCGGTTTCGGTTCTTGGACCGGTACGGGGTTCGGTGCGGCTTCTGGTGCGGGCTCTGGCGCGGGGGCCTGCGCGCGACTCGTGGGTTCTGGCGATGCCGGCGACGGGTTCGGCGCCGCGCTGGCGCTTTCGGCCGGGTTCGGCGTGCCGCGCAGGTCCTTGAAGGATTCGGCGACCGAGCGGATCTCCGCGATCAGGCTCTGGGTTATCTCGCCGTCCGGCTCCAGCGCGGCGAATTCCTGATAGAGCCGCACCGCGGCGCGAGTCCGGTCGTCGACCGTGCCGTCAATCTTGCCCGGATCGAAATTCAACTGCGCGAGCGCCTGCTCCAACGCCAAGAGATCTTCGCGCGGCAAGGCTTGCTGGGCCACGGCAACCGAACTCACGGCCCCGCTCAAGCCAAAGGTCAGCCCCAGGCAAGCGGTCAGGCCCCGAATCGTCAAGACTGCGCACATGGTTCAATTCTAAGGAATTACCGCGCCAAGGTCCAAGCCTCGGCGAAAGCGCCCAACCGAGGCGCATGCCGCCGATGGCGCGACCGTATGCCGTATCGTGCTAGACTCGGTGCTTCTTCGAGTCGCCACGACAGGCCCGGTCCAAGCCATGACGAAGCGTGCAAGTTCGCTGACCTACGCCAAGCACCTGCGGCTGGAGCGCCTGCTGTCGTGCCAAACCCGGCAAAGCGAACTTAGCGGCCGCCCGGCTCACGACGAGATGCTGTTCATCGTCGTCCATCAGGCTTACGAGCTGTGGTTCAAGCAGATTCTATTCGAGTTGGACCGCATCCAGGCGATCTTCGCCGGGTCGCGGACCAGCGACCAGGACCTGGGCGTCGCGGTCGCCGGCGTCGCGCGAATCGTCCAAATCCAGAAGTTGCTGCTGCAGCAGCTCGAGGTCCTGGAAACCATGACCCCGCTCGACTTTCTGGATTTCCGCGACCTTCTGGTGCCGGCATCCGGGTTTCAAAGCGTTCAGTTCCGCCTGATCGAAATCCGGCTGGGCCTACGCGCGGAAGACCGCCTTTCCTTCGACGGCCGCTCTTACGATGCCCGCCTGCCGCCCAAGGACCGGGCGCGCCTGAGCGCGGCCGCGCAAGAACCATCCCTGTCCGACGGCATCGAACGCTGGCTCGCGCGCACACCCTTCGTTTCCTCCAAGGACTACGATTTCAGGAATGTCTACCGGCGCGCCATCACCGAAATGCTGGACAAGGAGGCGGCGCTGGCGCGTGCCAACGCCACACGCGGCCCCAAACAGCTTGAGTTGGAGCTGAAAGCGATCGAGGCGGCGCGGGCGCGTTTCGATTCCATTCTCGACAAGAACAAGCATGCCGCCTTGGCACGCGATGGCGTGTGGCGTTTCTCCTGGCGCGCGCTCCAGGCTGCGCTGTTCATCAACCTGTACCGAGACGAACCGGTCCTGCAGCTTCCGTTCCGCCTGCTCAGCGGCCTGATGGACATCGACGAGCACCTGACCGCGTGGCGCTATCGCCATGCCCTAATGGTCCAGCGCATGATCGGCCGCAAGCTGGGCACCGGCGGCTCCTCGGGGCACGACTACCTGCGCCAGACCGCGGAGCGGCACCGACTGTTCGGCGACCTCTTCGCCTTGTCGACCTTCTACGTGCCGCGCTCGCGCCTGCCCGCGTTGCCGGCCAAGCTGCGGCAGATCCTGGGCTATTCCTACGCCAAAGGGACAACGTGAGCTTCAAACAGCATTTTCGGCACTACTTCGACGCCAATCCACGGCGCCTGCATTTTGCCGCGCACAGCCATCATCCTTGGCCCGACGTCACCCTGGCGGCGCAGGAGCGCTGCTGGCTGGACGGCGCCGAGCTGGCCGACCGCAAGTGGGACCGGATTTTCGGCGAGGTCTATCCAGAAACTCAGGCGGCTGTTGCCCGCGTGCTTGGCTTGAGCCAGCCGGCGGCCCTGGCCTTCGGGCCCAACACCCATGGCTTCGTTCTGCGCCTGCTGTCCTGCCTGCCCAGCGGCCGCCCGCCGCGCGTGCTGACCAGCGGCGGCGAGTTTCACAGCTTCGCCCGGCAGGCCCGGCGCCTGGAAGAGGACGGCCTGCTGCACGTGACCCGGGTCGCGGTCGAGCCGCATGCGGACTTCAGCGAACGCTTCGCCAGCGCGCTCGTGCGCGATTCGTACGACCTGGTCTTCCTCAGCCATGTCTTTTTCGAATCCGGCTATGCCGTGCCCGATCTGGCGAAGATCGTCGCGGCGGTCGAAGATCCGGCAACTCTGGTCGCCGTCGACGGCTATCACGGGTTCATGGCGATGCCGACCGATCTGAAGGCGTTGGAAGGACGCGCCTTCTACATGGCCGGCGGCTACAAGTACGCCATGTCGGGCGAGAACGCGGTCTTCCTGCACGCCCCGCCGGGCTTCGGCGCGCGGCCGCGCGACACCGGATGGTTCGCGGCTTTCGGCAAACTGGCCGGCGGGTCGGACGGCACAGTTGCCTATGGCGCCGACGGTGCGCGCTTTCTTGGCGCGACTTTCGATCCGGTCGGACTCTATCGCCTGCGCGCGGTGCTGAACTGGCTGAATGAACTGAACGTTAGCGTCGCCGACATCCATGCCCACGCGCATGCGTTGCAAGCGCGTTTCGTCGAAGGGCTGGAAAGGAAATCGACGCGGGCCCTGAACCCCGCGCAATTGGCGGTGCCCATCGGCGAGCCCAGCCGCGGCAACTTCCTGACCTTCCGCACGCCGCAGGCGGCGGCGATCCGTGCCGCACTGCTGGCGCGCGAGGTTACGCTCGACGTTCGCGACGACAGCTTGCGCGTCGGCTTCGGCCTCTATCACGACGAGGAAGATGTCGCGCGCCTGTGCGACACGATCGCCGAGGCGCTCGACTGACGCGCCTCATTAGGCGGCGCCAAGGAACTGCCGATAGGTCTCCGCGACCTCGGCGACGGCGGTGTCGTAAATGCGCTTGCCGGCCTCCGGCGTCGAGAGCATGGGATTGGAGCCGATCCGGCCATCGGCGAAACGCCGCCGATAGTCTTCCGAATCGTAGATCAGGCCACTGGGCGCGATATCCGGCGACATGCGGGCCTTTTTGATCGAATGCGGAAAGGCATACTGAGTCAAGGACACCTCCGATGGCGTCGCGTGGCTGCCCTCGGCGTCGCCGTAGAGTTCCTTCGAAAGTTTCCCGATCGCCGGCCCATCGAACCAGTTCTTCAATTTGCAGCGTACCGCCGGCGCATTGCGCCCGCTCGAATCCAGACTGCGCTCGGCATAGATCTCGGAAAAGGCGGCGGTCACGGTCGCAATATTGCCGCCATGGCCATTGACGAAGAAAATGCGGTCGAAGCCGTGCCGCGCCAGCGATTGCACCGTATCGCGCACGACCGCGATCAGGGTCGAGGGCCGCAAGGTGACGCTGCCCGGAAAGCCGAGGTGGTGCTGGGCCATGCCGACCGCGATGGTCGGCGCGACCAACGCGTCCAGCGTCTCGCCCACGCCCTGGGCCACCACCTCGGCGCACAGTGCATCGGTGCCGATCAGCCCGTTCGGCCCGTGCTGCTCGGTCGAGCCGATCGGCACGATGATACCCGTGCTTCGTTTCAGCCGGTCTTCGACTTCCAGCCAGGTGCAGTGGTGCAGGAGCATGGTCCATTCCTTCGTGTTGTATTGCCCTCAAATGGGGGAATTGGCATGGTCGATTGCCGCCGGCGGTTCAAGTTTTTGGTGCGATTCGGCTCGAATCTGCTAAGAAATTGTTACGAATCCGCCGGCTAGGATGATATCTGGGTCTCGCAGGTCCCGGAAGGGGGGAGATTTTCGTGCGCAATTTCGGCTTGTTCAAGCCCGGTCCTCGGCACGCGTTCCGGCTGGTCCTCTTTGGCGGCTTGGTCGCGGTCCCGCTGGCCGTTGCCGCCGCCATGACCATTTGGCCCGGCGAGACCTGGCACGCGGGCCCAATCGGCCGCGACCTGGAGCCCGAGCGGATCGCGGCCGGCTTGCTGCCCGGCCACGCGGTCAGCGTTCCGGCCGTCGAGCCCGGCCTGGCCCAGTCCGAAGCCCGGGAAACCGAAAGCGCGACGGCCATCGTTCACCAGACCCTGACCGTGGAGCGCGGCGACACCCTGATGGCCATGCTGGTCAACGCCGGGGTCGGCCGGGGCGAGGCGCATGAGGCAATCTCGGCTCTGCGCAAGGTCTTCCAGCCGCGCGACCTGCGCCCTGGCCAGGGCATCGAATTGAGCCTGGCGCCCGCCAGCAGCCCAGACCAAAGCGAGACCAACAAGGACCTGCGCCTGGTCTCGCTCGGCCTGCAGCCGAGCGTCGAGCGCGATGTTCGGGTGACACGCAACGACGAGACCGGTTTCGTCGCCCTGGCCATCAAACGCCCCCTGATCGACCGGACGGTCGGCGCGCGCGGCGTGATCGAAAGCAACCTGTCGCTGGCGGGCCGCGAGGCCGGCCTGCCGTTCCAGGTTCTGACCGACCTGATCCGCATGTTCAGCTTCGATGTCGATTTCCAGCGCGATTTCCAGCAGGGCGACAGCTTCGAAGTCGTCTACGACGCGAAATTCGAGGAGAACGGCGACCTGGCCAAGGCGCAAGACATCGTCTATGCCGCGCTCACGCTATCGGGCAAGCGGCTGGAGCTGTACCGCTACACGCCCAAGAGCGGGAACGTCGATTTCTTCGATCCCAAGGGCGATTCGGTACGCAAGACACTGATGCGCACGCCCATCGACGGGGCGCGCCTGTCGTCGGGCTTCGGCATGCGCAAGCATCCGATCCTCGGCTATTCCAAGATGCACCGCGGCATCGACTTCGCCGCCCCGACCGGCACGCCGATTTATGCCGCCGGCGACGGCACCGTGGAATCGGCCGGCCGCAACGGCAGCTACGGCAACTACGTCCGCATCCGCCACAACAGCACCTACAAGACCGCCTATGCCCACATGAGCCGCTTCGGCAAGGGCGTGCGCAAGGGCACGCGGGTCAAGCAAGGCCAGGTGATCGGCTATGTCGGGACGACCGGACGCTCGACCGGCCCACATCTCCACTACGAGATGATCGTCAACGGCCGCCAGACCAATCCCCGCTCGGTCAAGCTGCCGTCCGGCGAGAAGCTGAAGGGCAAGGACCTCGAAGCCTTCGCGGCGCGGCGCGCCGAGATCGACGAGCTGCGCGCGACCCTGATCGGCGAACCGCAGATCGTGCAGGCAGATTAGGCTCGACTGTCCCTAAAACCGCCTACTCCCATCCCACGCAATAGGGCTCGGGCGCGAGGTCGCGCGGCCCTCCGGCGTGACCTGGTGCCGGAAAGCGCGTCTTGAATGTGAAGGCCCGCGCGCTCGGGCCGTTGCGGTCCAGGTGCGCCAAACGATCGAGCCCTTCCTGCAAGGTCGGCGTCTGGCCGGCCTCGACCCACCACAGAGCCTGATAGGCGCCCTCGGGCGGCAGGAACCACTCGCGGCGCCGCGTCATGACCGGCCGGTGGGCCGATTTGTAGACGAAATCGAACAGGGCCTCGGCGTTCCGCCATAGGGACATGTTCACGATCAAGTTGGGATCGTTCTCGACCTTAATGTCGGTCGCGTTGCCGCTGTCGCCTTGCAGCCGCCAGACGAAGCCGGGGCTGCGTTCGGCCAGCGCGTTGATCTCGTCAAGCTGCGCGACGAAATCGGCGATCCGCGGATCCTCCAGCGGATAGCGCGCATGGGCGACGTTAATCTGCGCGAGATGCCAGTCGGTCAAGGGAGCCTCCGAAGCTTGATGGGTCGATCGACTGAGCCTAGCGCAAACCTCTAAGCCGCCGCCACCATCTGTCCGTTAATGGAAAGCCCGTCCGTGCCGGCCGATACCGGCACCGTATCGCCATCGGCGATCTTGCCTTCCAGGATCAGGCCGGCCAGCGGGTTCTGCAGCTCGCGCTGGATCACCCGCTTCAAGGGCCGCGCGCCGTAGACCGGATCGTAGCCCTTGTCGGCGAGCCAGGCCTTGGCCGCATCGTCGAGCTCGAGCACGATCTTGCGCTCGTCCAAGAGCTTTTGCAGGCGGGCCAGCTGGATATCGACGATGCCCGTCATCTGGTCGCGGCTCAGGCGGTGGAACAGCAGGATCTCGTCCAAGCGGTTCAGGAACTCCGGCCGGAAAGCGGAGCGCACCACCTCCATCACCTGTCCGCGCACCGCGGTGCTGTCCTGATCCTCGGGCTGCGCCGCCAGAATGTCGCCGCCCAGGTTCGAGGTCATGATGATGATCGTGTTGCGGAAATCGACCGTGCGGCCCTGCCCGTCGGTCAGGCGCCCGTCGTCGAGCACCTGCAACAGCACGTTAAAGACATCGGGGTGCGCCTTTTCGATCTCGTCGAACAGGATCACCTGATAAGGCCGGCGCCGGACCGCCTCGGTCAGCGCCCCGCCCTCTTCATAGCCGACATAGCCCGGCGGCGCGCCGATCATGCGCGCGACCGTGTGCTTTTCCATGTACTCCGACATGTCGAGGCGCACCATCGCCGCCTCGTCGTCGAACAGAAAGCGCGCCAGAGCCTTGGTCAGCTCCGTCTTGCCGACGCCGGTCGGGCCCAAGAACATGAAGGAGCCGATCGGACGGTTCGGGTCCTGCAAACCGGCGCGCGCGCGCCGGACCGCGTTGGAGATGGCGACGATGGCCTCGTCCTGGCCGATCACCCAGCGGCGCAGTGAGTCTTCCATGCGCATAAGCTTGTCGCGCTCGCCCTGCAACATGCGGTCGACGGGGATACCGGTCCAGCGCGAGACCACACCGGCGATTTCCTCCTCGGTCACGTCCTCGTTCAGCATGTGGGTCTTTTGGTTGGTCTCGGCCTGCGCCAGGGTACGCTCGATCTCCGGAATGACGCCGTACATGAGCTCGCCCGCGCGCTCCAGCTTGCCTTCGCGCTGCGCAATTTCCAGTTCGCTGCGCGCGTGGTCCAAGCGCTCCTTCAGTTTCTGCGCGCCCGCGATGACATCTTTTTCAAGCTTCCACTGCGTGGTCAGTTCCTTGGACTTGCCCTCGAGTTCGGCGATCTCGTCCTTGAGTTTTTCCAGGCGTTCCTTGGCCGCCTTGTCGCTTTCCTTCTGCAAGGCCGATTGCTCGATCTTGAGTTGGATCAGCTTGCGGTCGAGCTCGTCAATCTCTTCCGGTTTAGAATCGACCTCCATGCGCATGCGGCTGGCGGCCTCGTCGATCAGGTCGATCGCCTTGTCGGGCAGAAAGCGGTCGGTGATGTAGCGGTTGCTGAGCGTCGCGGCCGCGACGATGGCCGAATCGGTGATCCGCACGCCGTGGTGCAGCTCGTACTTTTCTTTCAGGCCGCGCAGGATCGAAATGGTTTCCTCGACGCTCGGCTCGGCCACGAAAACGGATTGGAAGCGCCGCGCCAGCGCCGCGTCTTTTTCGATGTGCTTGCGGTATTCGTCCAGCGTGGTCGCGCCGACGCAGTGCAGCTCGCCGCGCGCCAGTGCTGGCTTCAGCATGTTGGAGGCGTCCATCGCGCCTTCGGCCTTGCCGGCGCCGACCAGGGTGTGCAGCTCGTCGATGAACAGGATGATCTCGCCCTCGGCCGCCGCGATTTCCTGCAGGACCGCTTTCATGCGCTCCTCGAATTCGCCGCGGAACTTGGCGCCGGCGACCATGGCGCCCAGGTCGAGCGCCATGAGGCGGCGGTTCTTCAGGCTTTCGGGCACGTCGCCATTGACGATGCGCAGCGCCAGGCCCTCGATGATCGCGGTCTTGCCGACGCCCGGTTCGCCGATCAGCACGGGATTGTTCTTGGTCCGGCGCGACAGAACCTGGATCGTGCGTCGGATTTCCTCGTCGCGGCCGATCACGGGATCGAGCTTGCCTTCGCGCGCCTCGGCGGTCAGGTCGCGCGCGTATTTCTTCAGCGCGTCGTAGCCTTCCTCCGCGGTCGCGGAGTCGGCGGTGCGGCCCTTGCGGATATCGTTGATCGCGCCGTTCAATTTCTGCGGCGTCACGCCGGCCTCGGACAGAGCTTTTCCAGCGGCCGTGCCGGTCGCCATGGCGATCGCCAGCAGCAGGCGCTCGGCAGTGACGAAACTGTCGCCCGCCTTCTTGGCCAGATTTTCCGCCTGCTCGAAAAGCTTGGCCAGATCGGCGCCCAGATAGGCCTGCCCGGCGCCCGAACCCTGCACCTTGGGCAGCTTGGCCAAGGCCGTCTCGACACCACTGAGGGCACGGGCGGGATCGCCGCCGGCGGCCCGAATCAGGTTGGCGGCCAGACCCTCGCTGTCATCCAGCAGGATCTTGAGCAGATGCTCCGGCGTGATCTGTTGATGATTGCTGCGGAGTGCCAAGCCCTGCGCGGCTTGGATGAACCCACGGGAGCGTTCCGTGAACTTCTCGAAATCCATTCGTGTGCGCCCTCCTCGTCCGCACCCGCCATCGGCAGCCTGCAGTCGACGATGCAAAGGTTAATATTCTCACCACGGCCTATTCTATTCGGCCCGCAGCCCCTGGCATTGACATGCGTCACCTGCCCTTTGTGGATATAGGGTGTGCCCAAAAGGACACAAGTGCGGGAACACGGGGCCCGGGGCCCTATCCCGGGCGGCGTTGACTCAGGCTAGGCGCGCAGGCTTAGCTTTCGGCCGCAACCGGGAGCAGGACCTTGAGCATCGCGATCGCCGATATCTGCCGCTATCCGATCAAGGGCATGAGCGTGGAGAGCCTGGAGCGCGTCGCGCTGACGCCGGATCGGGGCCTGCCGGAGGACCGGCGCTTCGCCCTGGCCCATGGATCTTCCAGATTCGAGGCCGGGCCGCCCCAGTGGCGCGACAAGAGCCAGTTACTTTGCCTGATGCGCGAGGAGAAATTGGCGCAATTGCGCAGCGCGTTCGATCCCGAGACAGGCTTCATGGAGATCCACCGGGGCGGTAAGCAGGTCGTGCGCGCCAATGCCACAGAGGCGTTGGGCAAGGCCCTGATCGGCCAGTTCTTCGCCGGCTTCATGGGCGCGGCCGCGCGCGGCACACCCAAATTGGTCGAGGCCCAGACTGGCGCCGGGGCCGAAGCCTTCACAGATACCAAGGAGCCCTTCGTCTCGATCATCAATCTGGCCAGCGTCAACGACCTGGAGCGCGTGATTCGCGAGCCGGTCGATCCCCTGCGCTTTCGTGCGAATTTCTATCTCTCCGGCGCGGAGCCCTGGGCGGAATTCAACTGGGTCGGCCGGGAGATTGACCTGGGCGCGGCGCGACTCAAGATCGCCGAGCGAATCGAGCGATGCGCGGCGACCAATGTGAATCCGGACACCGCCGAACGCGATTTGAATATCCCGCGCGCCCTCAGCAAGGGCTTCGGCCACGTCGATATGGGTGTTTACGCAATCGTGACGCGTGGCGGAACGGTCGCGCGCGGCGACTCGGTCGCCGTGACCAACTAACGCACGCCACTATCGAACGAGCGAAAGTTTAGACACCGACCGGTTCATTATCGGGCTTGTTGTCACCCGGCTCGCCTTCGGCTTGACCCGAAGACGGCTGTTGCGGGGCGTCTGCACGGTTGTCGGGCGCGCTCGACTCCCTATTGGACGGGCGACCCCGCTCCGCTGACTCGTCCTGCGCCCGATGCGGACGCTGGCGCGGCCG
>ERZ869936.899-NODE-899-length-24183-cov-6.964647_pt1 | contig 24183 bp, 13 predicted proteins | sample MGYA00520876_ERZ869936 | MGnify/ENA primary metagenome ERZ869936 (study PRJEB32218, sample SAMN09650985) | biofilter metagenome | isolation source: enrty point of leading RO module | place: Saudi Arabia: Thuwal, RO plant located on Red Sea | collected 2016-02-17 ...
GATGGGGTCTTCCGGGCTTGGTCTTGAAGCGGTATTTGCCCGGCCGGAAGCCGTGCTCGGTGGCGTGGTATCCGATGATCCGCAGATAGACGGCCGCCTCTTCGGGATTGAAGCCGCTGTGGGTGGGGTCTGTGGGTGGTGGGTGTGGTGGGTGGGGTCGGTCCTCGCATTTCGCATTTGCTACGGTGCTCATGGTAGTTTCGGGCGGGACGGTCGGCTCCCCTGCCCGGAGTGCTGATCCCGTGTCTTTCCGCGCTCCGTCCGGCGGCGCGGCGCATCATGTCGGGGACGTGTGTGCCGGTAAGGACGATCTTCAATTCGTCGGGGTGCGGGCGTCGGGAGCGGATCTCGAACTTGAACCGTGCGGCCCGGGTGGCGTGGTGATCGGCGAATTCGCCGATGAGGGCGAGGAGGCGTTTCGCCAGTGCGGGGTTGCGGCCCTGCGGGGTGTATCCCTGGCGGAGGCGCTCAAGGTCCCATGCGGAGAGGGGACGGCGGGGATCGATGGGGTGTCGCGCGACGGTTGTGCCGGACCCGGCGATTTTCCCGTCCTCGGCGCGTTGCGGTTGCGTCTTTCGTGCGATGCGGTTGAGATCGACGGCGACCCTCATTAGGGTCGGTCCGTCATTAGGGTCGGTCCGCGTCATTAGGGTCGGTCCGTGAGATGCGGCGTTTACTACTACAACTTCAGTAGAAATGAAGCCCCTCCGCGGATGAGGCCCGGTCTTGAATCTAGCCCGGATTTCTTACGTCCCGTGAGGAATCCGCCCGAAGGGCCGACTTTGTCGGGGTTAGCCCCGATAAGCACTGAAACACACTGTCTAACAGGAATACTCGCCAGAATCCCCTGCGGTGCCGTATCGTTCTGGCCTGCGGCCAGATGCATTTCTCACTCGTGAGAAATGCAGGCTAGACATTTGCAGCCTCCAGAACATGGGTCCATGAAGAGGCGGATTGAAAGGTCTCCTATTGCGGGGCCGCTGTCGCCGACTGCTCCGTGCATGAAGAGGACTTTCAGCCCTCATTGCTTTGGACCGGGCCAATCCCGGGCCTTTGGCCCGGGCTGGCATGAATCGGGCCGTTGGCCCTTCTGAAGAGGGTTCGCCCGGTACGAGTCCCCTACTCATCCGAAGCCTCGAACAGCTCCGGGTAGTGCCGATCGATGAGCTGGCGTTCCCCGGCAGTCAGTTTGTCCGGCGGGATCGGCCGGTCCTGCGGGCGCACGCCCTTCTGGTTGAGCCGGTTCTTGAGGCTCCAGTTGCGGGTCGGCTTGCCGGGCTCCGGGTCGGCGGGTTCCTTCGCCGGCAGGTCGTAGCGGGTGAAGTCGAAGACTTCCTCGGGGCCGTTGTCCTTCCGCTGGAGGCCGAGGCGGAAGTCCCGGTTCATGAACCAGCGGACCTTTTCGCCGGCGACCGACCCGCGGATGCCCGAGCCTTCCTGCTCGAAGCGGTAGTCGATCTCGTCGTTGTTCTTGAAATGCTCGCGCCATCGCAGGCCGAACTCGCCGTGGGTGACGAGCTTCGCGTCCGGCCAGCGCCTGCGGGTTTCCGTGAGCCAGATCCGCAGGCCCTCCATGCCGTTGCGACCCTGGTAGCCGTAGATCTTCCGGGCTTCCACCAGTCCCAGCTCCCAGGTGCAGGTGACCCAGCCGAAGCCGTTCAACTCGAAGCCGCGATCGAAGTGGGCGGCGGTGGTGTGGAGCATCTGTTCCGTCCCCTGCTCGGTGCCGAGCCAGATCACCGTCTCGATCGGACCGACACCCATCCGGCTGCGGTGCTTCTCGCCATTCACCATCCTAGCTCCGGGAATGCGGGCGGCGAGGAAGTCGATCGTCCAGCCGTCGAGGTTCACGCAGTCGATGAAGTCGTCCTTCCCCTGCGCCGGTTTGCAGAAGTGCTCGCGCGACGGGTAGTATGGGTAGGCGATCGAGCCCTCGCCGTCACCGTTGTCCACGGCGTACTGGCTCCAGATGTTCCCCTGGCAGACGTGGATGCCCTCCTCCTCGGCGAGGTAGCGCTGGTTGTCGGCCGCGAGGAAGCCGGCGATCACCGCCTTCGGCCGGTAACCGCCGCCGACCATTTCCGAGACCTTCGCGAGACCCTCGTGCAGGTCGCGGTTCACCTGCTCGCGGGTGTTGTACATGTTCGCGAAGTAGGCCCCGGGAATGAAGGTGATCTCGTCGCCCAGAGTGCGGTGGTACTCGACGACCTGCGCGCGAAGCTCGCGGTAGCGCGGCCGTTCGTCGTGCAGCGCCTTCCAACTGAAGGCCCAGGTGATCCGGCCACCCGGCCAGCTTTCCTCAATCGCCTCGCGGAAAGTCCGGGCTTCCTCCGGCCCGTGGATCGCCGACTCGTCCGGCCCGTGCGAGATGTCGCGGGTGACCTCGATCTGGTCCACCCGCACCACGGTGGCGAGGGTGAGGAAGCGGTTGCCCATGAGCGGCGGTCCGGGATCGGGCTCCGCCACGACCGGCGCGGCCAGGACAGCCATGAGGACGAGCAAGCCAAAACGGCGAAGGAGCGGACGACTCATCGGAAAGTCAAATGATCGGCGATCCTAGCGCGGCGCCGCGGTATCGACGATCGTGGTAACCGTCGGGGCGACGGCACCGGGCGTCGCATGCACGATGAACAACCGCCTGAAGGCGTCGAGAAACTGCAACTGGCGCTCGGTGAAGACGGTCCACGACCCGTCCTTCGCCTCATAGTAGAAGTTCGTCTGGGCCATGTTGAAATCGTTGACCTTCTTGACCGGAGGCAGGGTGCTGATCTTGCCGGGTCGGACGCGCAGCGTGTGCTCGCCGGCCTGGACGCCGATGTCCGTGCCGATCAGCGGAATCACCCGCGACTCACCTTTCGGGAAAGCCCGCTTCGAGTCATCGATGACGAGCAGGCGATAGGGCAGCTTGCCGTCATCCGGAGCCGGCAGGACCACGATGATCGCCTGCTTGATGCTCGAGGGAATCCTGACGCTTGCCGCCACGTCGGCCGCGGGATTCTCGGGATCGATCTCGGCCTTGTCGTAAAGGACCAGCGACCCGTCGACCGGCAGCGTGAACAGGGTTTCGGTGAGGGCCTTGGGCATGAAGTTCACCTGGGCGACGGCTCCTTCCGGATCCCGATAGAAGAGATTGGCGATGGGCCGGACCGGATCGTGCAACACCGCCCGGAACCTCAGGGGCTCCGGCTTCTCCTGGGCATCGAGGACGGTCGGCAGCCAGGCAACGATCAGTATGGGCAGGAGGAACTTCCGGATCATGCGAATCAGATTTCACCGTCCGTGAGCCAACGGAACGACACGATTTCAAGACGGCGCCCGAAGGCCTTGTTCGCGGCGGCCGCGGCGGAGTCGGTATGGGCGTTGAGCGAGGGCGGGTCAACCGGATCGACGTATTCCGGAACACGCTGCACCACGGCCTCGGCATAGGCGTGGGCGGTGACCTCTCCGGCGGAATCCCTCGCCTCCCCGTAGGCGCGGATCACAAAGGTGTCGCCCCGCACCGTCGCGGCCGGTTCCAGAATGCGCAGCAGGTCGCCCTGGCTGACCCATCCGGGAGCTCCGGCCGCCGGATTGCCCGTGGTGGCTTCCGGCGTCTTGTAGGCGTAGAGTTTCGGATCATCGACATCGGCTTCGGTGATCGGAACCTGGCCGAGGTAGGTTTCGGGAGGTGCGGCACCCTGGTCCTCGTTGATCCCGGCATTCTCGATGGCGGCTTCGAGAGCTCCTTTCAAGGTCAGCGGGCCGACCGGACCCACTTGACGGTTCACGAACTCGGACATGGAAAGGAACGGGCCGCGTTCGCGCCCTGCCTCGACGATCTTCTCCGCCAGTTGTTCGAGCTCCGATTCGGTGAGGTCGCGGAATCCGTTCCACTCGTTGGTCCGCTGATTGTCGATCTTGGAAGCGTCCACCCCGCCGGTGCCGATGGGACCGCCGTTGAGCAGCGACATCGCGGTGATCGGCGCTCCGTCCGCATCGATGCCTTCCAGTTCGGCGGTGCGCGCCCACAGGGTCTGGATTTCGGTCTTGCCCATCGATGCCAGCTTCGCCTTCCACGCCTGCACGCTCGTCGAGTTGACGTTGAAGGGACCGCGGATCATCTGGTATCCGGCGGCCTGCTTGTAGGCCTCGGCGGTCGGCACGCCACCGGCGAACAGCTCGCCCTTGGCCTCGGCGACGGTCCGCCCCTCGGGCAGGTAGGGCTGGAAAGCCTGCGAGGCCAGCGGCGCGGTGCCATCCATGAACTGCTCGAAGGCGTCGTCGGGTGTCGTCGTGCCGCCGGAGGCGAAGGTCGAAAAGTAGAAGCGGTCGTACAGCGCGTGGTTCGCCAGGACCGAATGATCCAGCAAGGGGCGGTTGGCGATGTCCGAGTTCGCCTCGATCACCCTGTCCGGAGACATCAGCGGATGAAGCAGCGAATTGCCGACCGGTTGCACGAAGTGCGGCAGATAGGAGGTGGTGAGCGCGTTCGAGCGGCGGAAGTCGGCGATCGTCTGCAGCGGGCCGGAGGGAAGTTCGAGGTAGCTGCCCGACTTGATGCCGGTGGTGGTCTTGTTCCCGCTCAGGGACGGGACCCGGTTGGTGGCGTCCACGTCCATGTAGTCCTGGAAGTCGCCCTTGCTCAGGAACGGCTGGAAGTTGAGTTCATGAGCCTGCAGCCCCGGCTGGTCGTCGGCCAGGTTGATCGAGAAGTTCGAACGTGACGGGTTGTGAAAGAGAAAGGGTTTGCCCGCCAGTCGCCCGTCCCTGAGCAGGTTGACCTGCGGGCTGTCGATCGGACTCTCGGTCCGCGTGCCGGTTTCATACACGCCGCCATTCGTGGTGCGGGAATAGACGGAGAAAATCGCGATCGGATGCACGTACGCCCCCTGCGCGTTGTAGGGCACGCCACCGGGAGCAGCGACCTTCGAGCCGGTGAGGGAGCCCGTGGGCGGGTAGCGGTAGGTCCGATCGTCGAAAACGCTGTTGAGGGTCTCGTTGTCTTCGTAATCGAACCGGAATTGGGCATAATCCTCGAGAGAGCCGCTAGAGGTCGCCTGGAGCTTCGCGGTCACCGAGAACGAGGGGGGGAGCTCGGTCTTTTTCAGGGTCGCAGTAGCTTGCGCCAAATTCTCAGTGTACCAATAGGGCTTCTGCATCTTGAACTCCACGTGGAACCGGTCCGTGACGGTGGACTGTGAGATCTTGTTGGTCGCGTTCTGGTCGCGAAGCATCAGGTAGCTGCACCAGCTTCCCATGCCCGATCCGTATCGCGTGTTGCTGATGACCGTCGCGGTGATTTCGAATCCAAGGCCCGGGACGAAGGATGGCTTCGCCTTGACCTTCTCGGTGAGAGGATTGTTCTTGGTCCAGTCGTAACCACTGACGTTGCTGCCGGAGCGCGCATCCCTGTAGAATGAGGAGTCGGGGGGAAGGACCGGACCGCAGATCAGTGTTTGCCCCGGCTTCATGATGATCGGCCCCGTGATGTCGGAGTTCGATGCCAGCGGCTGGTTGTCGGCCCAGTTGGCGATGTTCACGACGAATTTTTTCTCGCCCCTGTTGGGAGGGTTCTGGGCCATGGTGTTGAGCGTTTCAAAGGTCCCCGGGACCACGCTCTTGGAGCCTCCGCCACCGGCGCCGGGGCCTCCTTCCTGCAGCACGAAGTTGAAGCCAAGCGGGATGTTGGTGAACGTCACCTCCATCTTGTGGAACGAGACGTTGACATTGTAAGGGTTGTGCAAGGTGACCACCGGCGTGAAAACCATGTCCACGAAGTAATCGAACTTGGTTTTGTCGATCCACCCGACATCGGTGAGAGGACGCCCGACGATGCCGAAGATGGTGTCAACCTTCGCGATGACCGGCGCCGGGTGAAACTCGTCCGGCACCGGATCGGTGAAATCCGAGTCGGCATCCACCGCAATGGTCGGATTCGAGTCGGGGTCGGTGACATTCCGGAAGGAGTTATAGTAACCGGACAAGGTGCTCCAGTAGGGGTCGGACACGCCGCTGACGCCGAGCAGCGACTGGTAAAGCCTCCTTCCCCTGAACTCCTGCGGCAGGTTGGCGGGCGTGGAGGCACCCATCTCGAACACGGAGGACAGGTCCTGCTTCAATCCACCGCCGCGCACGTCGGCCATCACGCCAAGGGAATGAGGCGTGATGTCGTTCCGCAACGGCTTGATCTTCCCCCTCGCCTGGTCCAGCAGCTCGGCCTGATCGAGGTCGATCACCTTCCCCACGCTGGCCTTCGCCACCGTGTATTCGGCCTGGTTGGAATCGGTTGGAAACGCGGACAGGAGATCGCCACCGGGTCCGAGGATGACCGACGGATCCGGGCGATGCCCCGCCACCAGGGCCCGCTTCTGCGCCAGGGTCATGTTCTGCTCGGGATCGCGGTAGAGATTGACCCGGGCTTTGACCGACTCATCGGAAACATGCCAGCCGTAGGCGCCCTCGATCCCATCGTCTCCGGAAACGGTCACCAAACCGGCGGAAACCTTGTCGTCAGCGTCGGCATCGGGACCCAGTGATCCCGACCCCACCAGCTCGACCGAATCGCCATCCCAGCCGGTGTTAACAAAATCCAGCGATGCGAGCGCATCGCGGTCGGCCCCCGACACCAGCCACCGCCTGAAACGGTTGGTCTTTTCGGCGGTGTAGTCCGGAGCCGAGACCGGGTCGAAGTCCCACCACGACTCCCAGACACCGGTGGTGTTCGCTTTGGCGACCGGAGTCGATCCAGTCGCCAGGATTTCGGAGGTCGCGCTGACCCGCCTGTCGGGGCCCATCTCCTTCTGAAGTTCGCCCATCGCCACGGTCAGCGCGAGACGCGCGTTCGCCCGTGCCTCCGCCTGCGCCAGCGCCGACGAACTCGTGCGCAGCGCGATCGACGCCAGACTCATCATTCCGATGGCCAGCAACCCCAGAAGCACCATCATGGTGACGGTGATGATGAGACTGAAGCCAGCGGAGCGGGAGACTGGCCGACGGCGAGAGGCTCCGTGTCTGTATGCACATTGCATGCTGGCGACAAAGTAGACCGTTTGATGCGGCTGACAACGTCGCATTGTGGGTAAAAACTCTGAAATTCTCAACGGCTCCGGCATGGTCTCCATACAGGATACTCGATACCCAGCTGGAATAATTTTGTTCAAGAGAACATCTTTTTGAATTGACCGCAGCGGATCCATCTGCGAGATCCCGCGGCATGGCCAAGACCGCTGATCCTTCCGACAAACTCGCCGACGCCCGCAAACGCAATCTCGATCTGGCCATCTCCCAGATCCAGAAGGAGTTCGGCGAAGCCGCCATCATGCGGATGGGCGACGCCAACGCGATCGACATCGACGTGATCCCGACCGGCAATCTGGTGATCGACCGGGCCCTCGGTGTCGGCGGCTTTCCCCGCGGGCGGATCATCGAGATCTTCGGCCCGGAGTCGTCGGGCAAGACGACCCTCACCCTCACCGCCATCGCCCAGGCCCAGAAGAAGGGCGGACTGGCCGCCTTCATCGATGTCGAGCACGCCCTCGACCCCCAGTACGCCCGCAAGCTCGGGGTCAACCTCGACGACCTGCTGATTTCCCAGCCGAACTCGGGTGAGGAGGCGCTGCAGATCTGCGAGACGCTGGTCCGCTCGAATGCGATCGACGTGATCGTGCTCGACTCGGTCGCGGCGCTCGTGACCAAACAGGAACTCGACGGCGAGATCGGCGATTCGACCGTCGGCACCCAGGCGCGCCTGATGAGCGCCGCGATGCGCAAGCTCACCGCGCTCATTTCCAAGGCGCGCACCGTCTGCATCTTCACCAACCAGATCCGCGAGAAGATCGGCGTGATGTTCGGCAACCCGGAGACCACTCCCGGCGGCCGCGCGCTCAAGTTCTTCTCCTCGGTCCGCGTCGATATCCGCCGCATCGGCCAGATCAAGGCGACCGACGGCACCGTCCAGGGCAACCGGACCAAGATCAAGGTGGTGAAGAACAAGGTGGCCCCGCCCTTCACGACCTGCGAGTTCGACATCATGTACAACGAGGGCATCTCCTCGACCGGGTCGCTGCTCGACCTCGCGCTGGAATTCGACCTCATCCAGAAGCGCGGCTCGTGGTTCGCCTACAACGGCGAGCAGCTCGCCCAGGGCCGCGACGCCGCCAAGCAGGTGCTCAAGGACAACGACGAACTCTACGAGGAACTCGCCACCAAGGTTCGCGAGAAACTCGACGAGCCGAAGGGGTGAGGGAGGGCGGACACTCCCCCGGCGCGCCGGAGCTTCAGCGCAGGCGGCTGTCCGCCAATCCTACGGTGCCGAAGTGGTAACACCGACCCGCCCGAAGCGGCGGGGGCCGCTGGTCGGATCGGTTGCGGTGACGCGTTCCCAGGTGCCGTCGAGCGACTCGACAGTCGCGCCGCTCAGGTCGAGGGGACTCCAGTCGGCTGGATTCGAGAGGTCCGAGCAGACCTGCACAGTGTAGGTGACCCCGGGGTTGGTCGCAGCCTTGCGCCGGACGAACTGGATGACGAGCTGCGGCGTGGCGTTGGTGGTGATGGCGGGCAGGCCGGCGGTGCCGCCGTTTGGTAGAATCGAAACGTCAGACTCCAGCAGGTCGCCCGCGTCGGGTGCCATGTTGAAGGCATACTTCAGGAGATTGGCCACCCCGTCGCCGGAGGGGTTTCCGTCGTCCTCGGAGCCGTCGGTGGCGAGACCATGCAGCACGCGCCATTGGTACAAAGCAGTCGCAACAGCCGTCTGTTCCAGGGTCACGCCGTTGAGGATCGGGTTCTTGTCGGCGGTGCCGTCGGTCACGCTGGCACCGTCGAGGACGATCGTGGCGCTGGTGGCGGAAGCGACGAATTCGTGGACAACGGCTGTGGCGGCATAGGTCTTGGCGGGTGAGCCCTGGGCTTCGGAGGGACCGAAGTCGTCGGCGACCAGCACGCCGTCCACCCGCACGTCGAAGCGGCGGTTGTAGTCGCCGCTCTCGGCGAAGAGGAGCTGGAGCTTGTAGCGGTTGCCGGGCGTCAGGTTGTCCAGAATGACGGAGATGACCCGCAGGCCGGGATTCGGATGGCTGGTGTCGGCCCAGCGGATGGACTGGAACACGGTCTCGAGGGTGGTGTCGTTGGCGCTGGCCCCGAACTCGCGGGTGGACCAGCTGGCGATCTCGTTGGGCGCGCCGAGGGTGATGCCCGACTCGTTGTCGGCCGTGAAGTAGGCGTCGCCGGCCTGGCCGGCCGCGCCGGGAGTGCCAACATTGAAGGCGTGAACGAAGGTGCCACTGAGGTCCAGTCCGCGGGCGGGGCCGATGCCGAGCACGCGCTCGATCCGGGTGGTGCCGGGCACACTGCCGGAAAACGTCGGATCGCTGCCGCTCAGAATCTCGGTCGCGTCGGTGTAGCCGTCGCTGTCGGCGTCGATGTGCACCGGACTGGTCTGTGCGAATGCCTCGGCGACGTTGTTGAGATTGTCACGGTCGGGATCGGTGTCGCCGATCTCGTTTTCCACCGCCCCGCTGTCGGGGGAGCCGGCGACCGATCTCGCGCTGCCGCGCTGGTCGGTGGTGATGCCACCGATCGGCGAGCCGGAGTTGATGACCGGGCTGCCGCTCAGGGGGGCGCACGTCGGGGTCGGTCCCCCGTTGTTGGCAAGTGGGCCGAGGCGGAGTTGCGTCGCAGTGAGCCCGGCCAGGTTGCCGTTCACCCCGTGGGTGATGCCGGCGGTGTTGCCGGTGCCGAAGACATTGCCCGCGCTGGACGCGGCGAAGGCACCGCTGCCGTGGGTGGCGATGCCGTCCGGGCTGTTCCCGGCGACGATCGAGTTGTCGATGGTCGGCACGGTGTCATAAAGCCAGATCACCCAGGGGCCGGTGTTGCCGGTGACGGTCAGGTGCTTGAAGGAATTCGAGACCGCGCCGGTGACGATCGCCGAGCCCACCGAGGCGGCGGAATTTCCGACGAAGGTGGAGTTCTCGATCTCCAGCAGCAGCGTGCCGCCCGAGCAATGCACCGCGCCGCCCTCGTTCGCCGAACTGTTGCCGGAGAAGGTGCAGCGCCGGACGATGAGGGAGCCATATTGGTTCCACACGCTGCCACCGAAATCGCTCACGTTGCCGCCGGTGAGGTTGAGGTCCTGCAGGGTCAGATGCCCGCCGGTGCCGACCTGGAAATGGCGTTTCTGGACGCCGGACGCCACCGCGAGGGTCACGCCGGGCGCGGTGGTGAGGCCCTGCACCATGATACCAGTGGTCACCAGCAGGGCGCTGCTGTCGGTCGGGCCGGTCCAACCGCTGCTCAACGTCACCGTCTGCCCGGCCAGCGACGGCGCGAAGGTGATGGTCCGGGCCGTGCCGTAGTGGCTGGCATCGGCGAGAGCCTCACGCAGGCTGGTGCCGGTGCCGACGGCTGGGTCGCTGCTGTTGTCGTTTTCATCCGCAGCGGTGGTGACAACGAAATTCGGGAGGTATTCGTAGGCGCCAATGTCGGTCGCGCCGTGCTGGGGGCGGGCGACGCCGCGCTGGTCGGTGGTGGTGAGGCCGGACGCGGTGCCGGCGTTGTAGCCCGGGCTGGTGCGGCGCAGCGGCATGACCGGGGTCGGGCTGCCGAGCGTGGTCAGCGGGGCGAGGCCGACGTCCGCTCCGACGATGTTGTTGTCAACGCCGTCCACGAAACTGCCATTGCCAAAGCCTCCGTTCCAGCTGCCATAGCCGATCAGGTTGTGGGTGCCGGTAAAGCCGGTCGAAAGGTTGGAATTGGCGGGCAAATAAACGCCGCCGTCGAAGTCGAGATACACGTAGCCAAGATTTCCATCGACGATGCAGTTGGTGATCGTGCCCTCGCCACCGAGGCCGGCCGGAATGAGATCCTGCTGAGCGGTCGCTTGGTTGCCGACGACCGTGCAGTTCACCATGTTCAGCGAGCTTCCGGTCGGATGGATGCTCGGCTCGGCGAACACCCCACCGGCACCGAGGTTGGACGAGTTCTGGGCGATGGTGCAGTTGACCAGCGTCGCATCGGGAATCTCGCTGCTGGCCTGGACGTAGATCGCGCCGCCGCGAAAACTGCCGGAGTTGCCGGTGAAGGCGCATCGCCGGGCCACGAACGAGCCATTGACGTACACCGCGCCGCCAAAATCCGAGGACCCGTTGGTGAGGCTTAGGTCCTCAAGGGTGAGCTTGGCCGGCTTGCTCCAGATGCGGAACAAGCGCATCGCCGGGGCCGAGGCGGCACGGGTGATGGTGATGCCCGGGCCGCTGGTGAGCCCGAGGAGGGTGATCTCCTTGTCGATGCGCAGCGCGGACGGCGATCCAAACGACGAGTCACCGACGAGGCTGAGTTCGATGGTCTGGCCGGCAAGTGAAGGGTCGAAGGTGATGGTCTGCGGGGCGGACTGGGTGTTGGCGAAGGCGACCGCCTCACGCAGACTGGTGCCGGTACCGAGGGCGGGATTGGTGCTGCCGTTGTCCTCATCGATCGCCGTGGTGACGAGCAGGTCGCCCTTTTGCACGACGAGGGTGAAGGACTGGGTCGCCGAGGGCGCGGCGCTGTTTTGCGCGGTCACGGTGATCGGATAGACACCTTCCGAGAAAAGGGGCGGTGTGCCGCTGAGCAGCCCGCTGCTGTCGAGGGTGACGCCCGTCGGCAGGCTGCCGGTGAAGCTGAAGGTCGGCGAAGGCGTGCCGCTGGCGACGAACTGGAAGCTGTTGCTGCGGATGGTGGTGAAGGTGGTGGTGGCGGGGCTGCTGATGACCAGTGGAGCACCTTGTTGCACGACCAATGCAAAGGCTTTGCTGGCCGCCGGCGCGGTGCCGTTGTCGGCCGTGACAGTGATCGGGTAGATGCCCTCGTTGAAGAGTTCGGGCGTGCCGCTGAGCAGGCCGTCGGGGCTGAGGGTCACTCCTGCGGGCAGCGCGCCATTGTGGCTGAAGACCGGCTTTGGCGAACCGCTGGCGGCGAACTGGAAGCTGCCGGGCAGCATGGTGGTGAAGGTCGTGCTGGTGGTCGTGGTGGTGATGACCGGCGCGGTGGTCGGGGCTTCGAAAGCGCCGATGTCCGGGAGAGCGCCCCGGGGGCGGGCGATGCCCCGCTGGTCGGTGGCGAAGCCGGCGAGCAACACGGCACCGTCGATGGCCGGACTGGCGGGGTCGGGCGCCATGGTGGCGGTCGGACCGCCGTTGTCGGCAAGCGCCCCGAGCAGGGCGTCCACACCGAGGATGTTGCCATTGACCCCGTCGGTCAGGCCACCGGCACCGTTGTTGTTGTTGGCACTCGGCGTCGTGCCCGGGTCGCTGATGAGGTTGTGGGAGCTGGTCGAGGTGCTGACGATCCCGTCGATGTCGGGAAACTGGCCGGCGGTGTTGCCCGCGACGATGCAGTTGCGCATCGTGGGGTAGAAACCGAGGAAGAGAAAGATGCCGCCGGCCCGCTGGTCGCAGGTGTTTCCGGTGATCGTCGCGTGCGTGAGTTCCAGATTGCCGAAGCTGTTGTTGATGCCGCCGCCCTGGGTCACGGAGTGGTTGTTGGCGACGGTGCTGTTGTTGAGGCTGAGGAAGGAAGCCCCTCCCTCCTTGTGGATGGCACCGCCGGCATTGGCCCGATTGCCGGAGAGGGTGCAGTTGTTGAAGCTGACATGGGCTGAGCGGATCCACACCGCGCCCCCATCGCCGTTCACGTCGCCGCTGCTCAGCGTCAGGTCGTTGAAGACGACGGTGAGGGTTCCCGCTCCATCGCAGTTGAAAAGCCGCATTTGCGGCACAGCGGGGCTGCGCGCGATGGTGACGCCAGAGCCGCCGGTGAGACCCTGAAAGGTGACGGTGCGCTCCTGGCTCAGAAAGCCCTGGACCTTCAACGCGGAGCCGCCGCCGTTGGTGTTGCCGATTTGCGAAAGCTGGATCGTCTGCCCGGCCAGTGCGGGAGCGAAGGTGATGGTGTGTGTGCCACCTGTGTTGTTCACCGCGTTGACCGCATCCCGCAGAGTGACGGTGGCTCCGAGCGTGGGGATGGTGATGGAGCCGTTGAAGCCCGCCGGGTCGGCGGTGCTGTTGACGACGATGGTATCGGCGCGGGCTGGCAAGGCAGCCAGCAGGAGGGTGGCGAGCAGGGCGGAAGGCAGCTTCATCACCGGGTTTCTTACCCGTCGCGGAAGAAACCTTGTGCCCGGATGAAAAAAAATCTCAGTAATCTGGAGCAATCACCCTGCGGGCCCATTCGGCATAGGGCCCGGTGGCGTTGATGAGGGTCTTGCGGATTTCAAAAAGACCGCTGCCATCGAGCAGGTGCGGGGTTTCCGCGTCGTCGAAACGCATCTGGGCAAGCGATTCGAGGAGTTCGGGAAACCACGGGGGGACCGGTTCGCGGGGCTGGGCGACGGTGTGCAGCGCGGTGCCGGCCGCGGCGACTCCCGTGAGGACGCGGGAGCCGTCGGCGGTCATGAAGGCACGCCACGATTCGGAGTCCATGCCGACGCCACTGGTCATCGGGTCGCGAACGTGGAGCGTGAGCGGCTCGGCACGCACGGGGTCCCAGAAACGGAAGCCTTGGTGATCGACGACGAGGACCGCCTTTCCATCGGCGGTGAAGCGCACGGTGTGGACGGTCGATTTTTGCGGCAGTGGCGGACTGGCAGGTGATCCGTCGGGCAGATGCCAGAACCTCAGGGTCCCGTCGCGGCAGCCGGTGGCGAGAAGTTTGCCGTCAGGCGAGATTTCCAAGTGCGAGAGCCAGGCGGCGTGCGGCAACGGGCTGCCGATGGGCTGGCCGCTGCGGGCATCCCACAGGCGGGCGCTGCGGTCGTAGGAGGCGGTGGCGAGAAAGCGCGAGTCGGGACTCCAGGCGGCGGCGATGCGCTTGTCGGTGTGGCCTTCGAGGGTGGCGAGTTTTTGTCCGGTGGTGACATCCCAGACGTGGGCGAGCCGGTCGGTGGAGCCCGAGACGAAGCGGCCACTGCCGTCGGGCGCGAAGCGGATGACCTTGATCTCACCGGGGTGGGGCCGGGTGTGGACAAGACGACCGTCGGCGGTGTCGTAAATGCGGATGTGGCCGTCATTGTGGCCGGCGACGATGCGGGTGCCGTCGGGTGAAAGCTCGCCCGGGCGGATGAGTCCGGGTTCGCGGGCGGGCGGCCAGAGTTCGGTGCCATCGGCCAGCGACCAGCCGTAGCGCCAGCCGCTGGCCGTCAGCGCATAACAGCGGGTGCCGTCGGGCGAGAAGAGGTGGATGTAGCAATGGCCGCGTGTGGGCACGTCGAGAAGCGTGCAGCCGGTCGCGATATCATGGACGATCGAATAAGGACCCGGGCCGAAGGCGGCGAGGCGCCCGTCGGGCGAAATGCGGGAGGAACTGAGCGAGCGCTCGATCGGGTGGAAGCGGCGGACGATGGGCGCGGGCGTGGTACCCCGCCAGACGGTGGGCAGGCGGCTGCCGGATGGGCTTCGGGTAGGCGTGACAAGGATCGACGAGCCGTCGGCAGCGAGGGAGGTCTTCGCATCGTGATGGGTATCGCGACGGATTGCCTGGAGGCGAACCTCGCCGGTGGTGGTATCCCGGAGGCAGGCGCGTCCGTCGGACGCGAAGCTGAGCGCCGCGGTGCCGTCGGCGGTGCCGACGAGGCTCAGTTGCTCGTAGAAATGCCGCATCGGCGGTGAGACCCGGGTGCCGGTGGCTGTATCGTGAACTGCGAGATTGTCGGAAGTTCCGGTGAGCAGGATACGTGAGCCGTCGGGGTTGAAGACGCCGCGGGAGTAATCGTCGAAGGGACTCTCGATGGTGGGGAGCTCGAGGGCGCGGTCGAAGTTGCGCAAATGCACCCTGCCATTGGTATCGATCACGGCAAGGTGACTGCCATCGACCGAGAGGCTGGCATGGCGAATTTCCGGCGGGGCTTCGTGTCGCCAGATTTTCGAGCCATCGGCTGTGTTCAGGGCGAAGGCGTGGTGGCGCGACCAGACGACGGCGCGATCTCCATCCGAGCTGAGAACGAGGCCGGCAGGCGGCTCGTCGAGGGAGAGGCGGAGCGGGTGGTTGTCCGGGCGGTGGATTTCGAGAAAGCCATCGCCTGCCGCAAGCCAGATCCGTCCGTCTGCGGATGCGGTGAGGCTCGTGACCGGTTCCGGTTTTCCCTCGCGTGGCAGCTTCACGGGCAGGTCATCCGGATTTCGGCAGAGCCACACTCCGCCATCGGCGCCGGCATAGGCCAACGCGCCGCCACCAGCCGCCAGGGCGGTCACCGCGGCGGGTGGGTGGTAAGACGCAAGGCGCCGGTTGGAAGAGGTTTCCCGGAGCGTGACGCCATCCGGTCCGGCACTCGCGACCCATCTGCCATCGGCGGCAAGAACGGGAGGCGGAAATGCCGGATCCCATGGGTCGAGCGGTGGCCCGGCGAGGACCGGGAACGGGCGTTGATCGACCAGGGACATCGCCATCATCGCGGCCTGCCAACGCCCGGGATCGCGTCGCAGCTGAGCGGCGAGGCGGGCGAGCGCGACCGGAGCCTCGTCGGCCGATTCCGCCTGACGCGTGATTTCGCGCCAGCGGAGTTGGTCGAGCACGATGCCTTGGGCGGCGTGGGCGGCCTCGACCTGCCGCCACTGCCGGAGCGCGGTGCCGAGCCCGACGAGGACGGAAAGGACGAGCAATGCGCCGAGTCCGGCGGTCACTGGTCGGCGGCGCATCCACGAGCCGATGTGCCGAACCAGCGGCTGCGGCGTGGCGGTGACCGGTTCGCCGCGGCTGAACCGTTCGAGGTCGGCGGCGAGGTCGGCGGCCGTGCCGTAGCGGTCGGCGGCCTGCTTCGCGAGGCACTTGAGACAGACGATGCGCAGGTCGCGAGGAATGTTGGCGGGTAGGACCGCGCGTTCCTCGACCACGCGGCGCAGGGTTTCCGCGGTCGAGCGTCCGGCGAAGGGCGGGCTTCCTGTTAGAAGTTCGAAGAGCACCGCGCCGATGCCATAGACGTCGGTGGCGGTGGTGATGCCGTCGTCGGCGGGCTCGATCTGCTCGGGTGCCATGTAAGCCGGGCTGCCGACGAGGTGAAGCGTGCGGGTGAGCTGGGCGGCAGGTTCGTCGAGCAGCTTGGCGAGGCCGAAGTCGGTGACCTGCGGCCCGAGTTCGGGATCCCAGAGGATGTTCGACGGCTTGAGGTCGCGGTGGAGGATCCCGTGGCTGTGGGCGTGGGCGACGGCCCGGGCGACCAAGGCGACGGCGGCGGCGAGCGCGGGGAAGTCCCGACGGCGGGTGGCGGCCCAGTCGGCGATCGTTTGCCCGCCCGGCACGTGGCGCATCGTGAGATACGGCAGCATCTCGTGCTCGCCGGTTTCATAGACCGGGACAATGTTCGGGTGGTGCAGGGCGGCGGCGGCGCGCGCCTCGCGCTGGAACATCGCACGGGCTTCGTCGCCGGCGATCTCGCCGCCGAGGATCATCTTGATCGCCAGCTCGCGGCCGAGGCTGGCCTGACGGGCGCGATAGACGATGCCCATGCCGCCGCGGGCGACTTCGGCCAGCAGCTCGTAGTCGCCGAAGCGACGGGTCTGGCAGGGGTTGAGCAGGTCTTCGTCGTCTTCCGCCGGCAACGCGGCGGTCGCCAGTCCGAGCAGGCAGCGCGGGCATTGCCCCGCCACCGTGGCCCCGGCCATCGGCCCACCACATACCCCGCACACGGCGGATGCTGAGGTGGTGGGATCGACGGAAGAGGACATCGCTTGCAGTGCTTACTTACCGGTTTGCGGCGAAACCTTGCGCGCTCATGCGCCGGGGCCGGAAAGGATCGTCATCAGGTGGCGCAGTTCATCATCGACCTCCGCAGGGTGGCTCACGGTGGCGGCGATCTCCTCGCGGACGAGCCCCCCGTAGCTGTGGCGCATGCGGTGCACGGCAGCGGTCACGGCACTTTCGCTCATGTCGAGCTTCTCGCCGATGCGGGCGTAGCCCGGCCGGCCCTTCGCGCCGGAAAGGTGCGGCTGCAGCGCGGCGAAAAGATCGGCGCGGCCGGCGGTCTCGTATTTCAGTCGCAGTTTCTCCATCGCCCGGGCCAGCAGCGCGATGCCCCAGGCACGCTCGTAGGCCTGCTCGGGCGTGGCGGAATCCGAGGCCAGCGAAAGGTGGAAAGATTCGCCATCGGGCCCGTCGATCGAAAGCGCGGCCTGCCCTCCCCCGCGCTTCAGGGCGGCGGCGTCCCGGCGGTGCCTGGCGAGGAAGTGGGTGAACGACCCGAGCAGAAAGCTGCGGAAGCGACCGCGATTCGGATCGGCCCTCGCAAAGGAACCGGACTCGAGCAGACCGAGGATGAACCCCTGGGTGAGATCCTGCGCATCGTGCGGCGAATGACCCCTGCGGCGGGCAAAATGATAGAGTGGGCGCCAGTAGTCCGCACACAACCCGGCCAGCGCCTCATGCGCCGCCTCGGCATCCTCTCCGCGCACGCGCAGCACCCGGCTCCATTGCGTGGTGAGGAACAATTCAGGCCCGGGCGGCATGTCGGAATCGCTCATCGATTGAGTCAACGGCGTGCGGCGGATGGTTGCCCGCAAAGAAGGCGGACGCAATTGGCGATTCCGGTGACCCACACCATCTCTTTGAATTGGCCTGACGGTCTGACCGGGTGATTGAACCGCCAAGACGCCAAGACGCAAAGGCCCGACCGGTGCAGGTCTCCAAAGTCCCCTTCTTTGCGCCTTGGCGTCTTGGCGGTTCAACAACTCCACGCGCTCCGAAGCGTCAGGTTCCTTCTTGGGACTCGTATCATTCCCGAAGGGTGGACGGGCTCCGCCGATCCATGACCGGGATCCCGCAACTGCGGGACCACTGGCAGGTGATTCAAAAGCTGGCCGTCATCCCCGCGTAGGCACCGAGGCCCGCACCATCGACGACGGTGCCGCCGATGTTCGAGAGCTGGTAGTCGGTGTCGGCGAGGTTCTCGAGGCGTCCGTGGAGCGTCAGGTGGTCGTTGATACGGTAGCTCCCGTAGATCCGCAGCAGCAGGTAGTCGTCGAGCGGCGCGCCCCCGTAGCTCCGCTCATCGACGTAGGTCGCGCCGATGCCGAGCAGGAGCCGATCAAGCGGGCTCCAATCGAATGAGGCCGTGGCCGTGTGCTCCGGTTGATCCTGCAGGGATTCATCAAGCCACGTCCACGCTAGGCGGTAGGCAAAGAGACCGTCGCACCACGATCCGCTCATCGCCGTCTCAAGTCCGCGCGCCGGCGTGTCGCCGGGCAGGTTCACCGGAGGCGTGGGCAACGACCGGATCCGATTCTCGATCGAGTTCTCGAACCAGGTCACCGCAAGCCGATGGTTCTCCCCGATCCGCTGTTCGATCCCGATGTCCCAACCAATGCTCGTCTGGGCCCTGAGGTTCGGATCACCGACGCCGAAGGCGGTGCCGTAGAGATCGAGAAAGGTCGGCGCCCGGAAGGCACGCCCGATGCCGCCACGTAGCCGAGAGCCTTCAGCAAATTCCCACGAAGCGCCCGCGCGCCAGGTGAACTCGTCGCCGTAGCTCTGGTCGTCCTGCCAGCGCACCACGGCATCGGCGACGAAGGAATCGACCGGTTGCCACTGCCAGCCGAGATAGGCGCCGAGGCGATCGACCGCCACGTCGGTGCCGATGGTATTGGCGAAGTCGGTATGTTCGAAGGAGGCGCCGGCCAGCAGGCGGTGCCCATCGGTGACCTCGATCACGTGATCGGTGTAAACGGCGGTCCGCTCGAGATCCGTGCCGAAGTTTCCGAAGAATCCCTCGTTGTCGTAGCTTTCGCGATAATGCCCGAGCGTCACCCGGGCACGCCATGCCTCGGTGGGACGGGCGTCGAGGTAGATCGTGCCGAGGGTCGCGTCGAGGTGATCGACGTTTGGTCCGAAGAAGCCGGGAAAGTCGAAGCGTGAGTCGATCGCGCGAAAGGTCATGCCGAGCGTGACATCGTCGGCCGGCGTCCATTCGAATCGCAGCGCGGCGCGCGAGCGGACATACTCCTGATCGACGGCGTCATTGCGGGTACCGCCGCGCCCGAGGCCGGCGAACCACGAGACGTCGCCGCTTCTCCCCGAGTGGGAAAGGTGGACGTCGAAGCCGTCGAAGGATCCACCTTCGACCCGCAGGCGGCCGCCGGGGTTGCCCTCGCCGCGGGCGGTCTCCAGCCACACCACGCCGCCGATCGACTCGCTGCCGTGGATCGCGGCCTGGGGTCCGCGCAGGATCTCGATCCGGTCGAGGTCGTCGAGTCGGGCACCGGCGAGGAAGTTGCCGAGCGGCACGGTGGCGTCGCTGAGGCGCATGCCGTCGACGACCAGTTGCGAGTCCGCCGTGGTCGTGCCGCGGATGAAGAGCGATCCGGCGGCCCCGGTCTGACCGGCGGTCGAGGTGGCGATCACTCCCGGCGACTCGTTCAGCGCGTCGCGCAGTTCCACCACGCCCCGTTGCTCGAGGTCGCGCGGGTCGAGCGAGGTGAGCGTCGAGGTGGTCGATCCCGGCTCGATCGGCGTCCGCAGCGCGGCGACGACCAGACGGTCGAGTTCCGATTCGATCTCGGCCGTCGCGGGGACGGCGAGGGAGAAAACCGCCAGCAAGAGGCGGCACGTCCTTGACGCCCGGAAAACTCCGGACGGTTTGTGTGGTTGCATTCGATGTCTTGGGGTCCGTGACCTGAAATCCGCAGGTCGTTTCAGACAAGCTCCCCAGGCTGGCGATCTGACTCCCCCGCCCCAGATTCAAGGTGGCCAGCGCTTCCGAACGACCATGTTGAATCTGGGGCGGGGTCACAGTGGCGGGACCGTTCCGGATTCGCACCGGATTCCCCATCAATTTCCTGCCCGTGCCACGGGCTTCCCGGAGGCTGCCGCCGGGACGAGCCCGACGACGAGTCGAGAGTGCACGGATGGCCCGGCAACGGCAAGGCGGATCCTCACTCCCGCCCCGGGCGGATCCGGGCAACCAGGTAATCGGGATCATCCTCGGCCACCTCGATGTCGATCAGCGCGTCGGCGCGCTCCAGCATGCGGGCGCAGTCTTTCGACAAATGCCGCAGCCTGAGCCGCTTGCCGGCCTTGCGGTAGCGTTCGGTGAGCGCATTGATCGCCTCGATGCCGGAAAGGTCGCAGACCCGCGCCCGGGCGAAGTCGATCACGATGCTCGGCACGTCGGAGCGTGCCTGGAAGTGGTCGGCGAAATCCCTCACCGAGCCGAAGTAGAGCAGTCCTTCCAGCGAGTAGAGCTTCTCGTCCTCGCTTTCGCTCACCACCTCGACATGGACGTGGCGCGAGCTTTCCCAGGCGAAGACAAGAGCGGAAAGGATGACGCCGACGAAGACCGCAAGGGCCAGGTTGTGCATGAAGACGGTGACCAGCGTCACCGCCACGATCACCAGGATCTCGGAAGCCGGCACCTTGCCGAAAGTGCGCAGCGACGACCATTCGAAGGTGCCGATGACCACCATGAACATCACGCCGACGAGGGCGGCGATGGGGATCTGGACGATCACCGGACCGGCGAAAAGGACGAAGACCGCCAGCGCCAGCGCGGCGACGATGCCCGAAGTGCGGCCGCGGCCGCCGGAGCGGATGTTGATCAGCGACTGGCCGATCATCGCGCAGCCGCCCATGCCGCCGAACAGGCCGGAGAGTACGTTGGCGCCGCCCTGGGCGAGGCACTCGCGGTTGCCGTGGCCGCGGGTCTCGGTCATCTCGTCGATGAGTTGCAGGGTCATCAGCGACTCGATCAGGCCGACCAGCGCGATGGTCAGGGCGATGGGCAGGATGGATTTGAAGAATGCCCAGTCCCAGGGGATGCCCGCAAAGTTGGCGGGCATCGGGAAGGCGTTGCTCAGCGTGCCGTCACCGCCTCCGTCGCGGAGGACATCGGCGATGGTGCGGGCGTCGAAGACCCCGAAGTAGCCGAGAGTGCCGATGAGGATGATCGCCGCCAGCGCCGAGGGGACCGCCTTGGTGAGCTTCGGCAGGAAATGGATGATCGCCATCGAGGCAATCACGAGCCCGATCATGAGGGCGAGCTGCGGGCCCTGCAGCCAATCCATCATCCGCGTGCCCTCCTCGTTCATTCCGACGAACTTCTGGAAGAACCCGAGCTGGCCGACCGCGATCACGATCGCGAGGCCGTTGACGAAGCCGATCATCACCGGGTGCGGAACGAGCCGGATGAAACGTCCGAGTTTCAGCAGGCCGGCGCCGAACTGGATGATCCCGGCGAGGACCAGCGTGACGAACAGATACTTGAGACCCATCTCCTCGCCCCCCGCCTGTTCGCCGAGATCGACCGCCTTGGCCGCCACGATCGCGATCGCGCCGGTGGCGCCCGAGATCATCCCCGGACGGCCGCCGAGGGAGGCGGTGATGAATCCGACGAACACCGCCGACCAGAGCCCGATGACCGGGCTCACGCCGGCGAGGAACGAGAACGCGATGGCTTCGGGCACCAGGGCGAGCGCAACGGTCAGCCCGGAAAGCGTGTCGTCTTTCCAGTTGCCGTTCTTCTTGCGGAAAAAGTCGGAAAACATCGGTCGGTGGCGGGAAAAGCGGCGCGCATAGGGGTGATTCCAACAAAGCGCAAGGGCCGAGCGCCGGACGTGACGCCCACGCGCGGGAAAACAATCCGCCGGTTTTGTAATGTTCCCCCCTTTCCACTCCGGGGCATCATGGCCGCGAAATGGAACCCGGCATCATCATCGTCCTCTTCATCGTGCTCGCCATCGTCTTCCGGCTGATGGCCGGTTCCTTCGACGGCGAGCGGGTCGAAAGATACCTGAGGGACCAGGGCTACGAGCTGATCGACCGGAGCTGGGATCCCTTCGGGCCCGGATGGTTCGGCGAGAAGGATTCGCGGATCTATCAGGTCGTCTACCGCGACCGTGAGGGCCGCGTCCACCAGGCCCACGTCAAGACCTCGATGATGAGCGGTGTTTACCTGACCAACGACCGCGTCGTCGAGGAACCTCGATCCGGAGTCCCGCGAGCGAAGGAAAGCCTTGAAAACGAAAAGGAGCGGCTCCAGCGCCGGCTCGCCGAAATCGAAGCGGAACAGAACCGTGATCGGGTCTAGAATTTCCCCGTCCGCCAGCAACCCCATGCAAGACAACGACTATTCAAGAGACTACTCCGACGACTCGCTGTGGAGGAAGCTCGGCGGCTTCGCCCGCAAGGCGGGTGTCGAGGTCGTCGAGAAGGTGCTGACGCTCTATGAGACCCTCAGGGACGAGGATACCCCGAAGTGGGCGAAAGGCACGATCATCTCGGCCCTCGGCTACTTCATCGCTCCCCTCGACGCGATCCCGGACCTCGTGCCGCTCGCGGGCTTTTCCGACGACCTCGGCGCGCTGGCCGTCGCCTTCGGCATCGTGGCGGCACATGTGAAGAAGAAACATGTCGAGCTGGCGAGGGAGCGCATGAAGCGCTGGCTGCCGGAGAACGGAGACTGAGGCCCATCGCTTTCCCATGGCCTGGCTCGAGAATCCCCACCGTCACACCTCCCATGACATGGAGAATCTCGCCTATCCTCCTTCCGGTGGATGGGTGAAGCTGGTGCTGCTCGGCATCCTGCTGCCCGCCGTGATCATCCATGCGGGGGTGACGGCGTGGATCACCGAGCAGGCGATCTGGTTTGGTGATGGCGCCGACATCGAAGTCAAGGGAGCGACCGCCAAGTCGCTCGGTGTCGTCTATGGATGCGTCGGACTCTTCTGCCACTTCCGCTGGTGCTGGGGGCTCATCCCGGTTTATCGCGTCTATCACCCCGGGACGGTCTTCTCGCTGCTGGGCATTCTCACCGGCATGGGTTTCGCCGTCTGGCATGCCTTTTCCTGAATCGACGCCCGGTCCGCGGCTGCAACATTCCCCTCGCCCTCTTCGTTCAAAGGCAACGCCATGAGCCTCCTGAAACCCTTTCGACATCTCGCCTGCCTGATCCCGCTGCTCGCCGCTCCGCTCGAAGCCGCGCCCAACATCCTCTTCATCTACCTCGATGACTTCGGTTGGAAGGACACCGGTTACATGGGCTCGGACTTCTACGAGACGCCGAATCTCGACGCGCTGGCAAAAGGCGGCATGGTCTTCACCGACGCCTACTCGAATGCCGCCAACTGCGCGCCGGCAAGGGCGAGCCTGCTGAGCGGCCAGTACACGCCGCGCCACCGCATCTTCAATGTCGGCACCCGGCCGCGTGGCAACGCGAAACACCGTCGCCTCGAGCAGGTCACGGGCACGACCGTCCTTGACGACAAGATCGTCACCTGGGCCGAGACGCTCAAGAAGGCCGGCTACCGCACCGGGATGTTCGGCAAGTGGCACCTCGGTCCCGACCCGACCACGCAGGGATTCGACGTCGCGGTGGAGCATCAGAAGCTCACGCCGAAATACGGTCACTACGGGCCGAACGACGAATACCTGGCCGACATGCTCACCGACCGGACGATCGACTTCATCGAGGAAAGCAAGGACCGGCCCTGGTGTGCCTACCTCGCCCACTTCGGCGTCCACACCCCGCTCGATCCGAAAAAGGACCTGCTGCCGAAGTACGAGGCGAAGAAGCCCGGCAAACTGCACGACCACGTGGTGATGGCGACCATGATCCAGGCGATCGACGACGCCACCGGCCGCTTGATCGAGGCACTCGACCGGCTCGGCGAGCGGGACAACACGGTGATCGTCTTCTTCTCCGACAACGGCGGCTACGGTCCGGCCACCGACATGGATCCGCTCTGGGGCTACAAGGGCACCTATTTCGAGGGTGGAATCCGGGTGCCGCTCTTCGTCAACTGGCCCGGGGTCGTGAAGGCGGGCGGCACCTGCGACGAGCCGGTGATCGGCACCGACCTCTATCCCACCTTCTGCGAGATCGCCGGGGCGAAGTTACCCGACCAACCGCTCGATGGCCGCAGCCTGGTGCCGCTGCTGCGCGGCGAAATCGGGACCTTCGGCGAGCGGCCGATCTACTGGCACTTCCCCGCCTACCTGCAGAGCTACAGCGTTTACGACGAACAACGCGACCCGCTGTTCCGTTCGCGTCCGGTGGCGGCAATCAGGATCGGCGACTACAAGCTGAAGGAATACCACGAGGACGGCCACGTGGCGCTTTACAACCTCAAGGACGACATCCGGGAGCGCCGGAACCTCGCCGAAGCAATGCCGGACAAGCGCGATGACGTGCTGGAGCAACTGCACCAGTGGCAGAAGGACATGGACGCAGCGATTCCCAGGAAAGCGAAT
>ERZ869936.900-NODE-900-length-24162-cov-8.795910_pt1 | contig 24162 bp, 26 predicted proteins | sample MGYA00520876_ERZ869936 | MGnify/ENA primary metagenome ERZ869936 (study PRJEB32218, sample SAMN09650985) | biofilter metagenome | isolation source: enrty point of leading RO module | place: Saudi Arabia: Thuwal, RO plant located on Red Sea | collected 2016-02-17 ...
AGACCACACGTTGCTGTGGGTAAAGAACTAGGTTTCCTAAAGGGTGACCTTCAAGAGAAGACAATGCCGTGGGCTTTACCTGTCTTGGATGTACTTGAGAAACATTTGGGTAAGGGTACTGTAGAAACTGGGATCAAAAATGGAAACATTGAGATGGCACCTCTTGCACTTATGCGTGGGCGTAGCTTCGATAATGCCTTTATAATCGTGGATGAATCACAGAACATCACGACACACGAATTAAAGATGTTGTTGACACGTGTAGGTGAGGGGTCAACTATTGTCCTGAACGGTGATACCCAACAGTCTGACCTAAAGGAAGCTGACGGGTTATCTAAAGTAATACACTTGGCTAAGAAGTATATGTTACCAGTCCCGATCATTGAATTTGGATTGACAGATATTGTCAGAAGTGATATATGTGCCGAGTGGGTAAAGGTATTTATGAAGGAGAGACTATGACAGACCCTATTGACGAACAGGTTGGTGGTGATCACTACATTGGTCAGGGTATCCAACCTATTGAATACATCCTTGCAAATGAACTTGACTTCTGTGAGGGTAATGTTGTCAAGTATGTCACACGGTGGCGATACAAGAATGGACTTGAAGATTTATACAAAGCTAAACACTACATTGAGTTCCTTATCAAAGACGTTGAAGAAACACATGAACAGTTTGAAGCAATGGTACAAGCCTCCCAACAAGAAAAGGTGAATTAAAAATGTTTACTCCAATCCTACTCGTATGTCGTGCGGATATGTACGGCTGTTCTGCAAATACAGATGGCTCCCTCTTTAAAACAGAAAAAGAGTGCTACGACCATCTTGCGAAGGGTATAGCACTCTTTGAATCTGCTAACTATGTCATCGACAATTACCGATGTGTGGATTGGGGTTCTAAGACTTAGACCGTTTCTTACCTGAAGCTGTCGTTGACCACTTAACTCTTTTGGGGCCAGTCTTTTTGCTGGCCTCTTTCTTTGTGATACTACCAGCTACACTCTTAGGACGACACGCAGGGTATGGACGTTTACTTCCACCCTTAGCACTCTTACGTCCACAGGCTTTACCTGTCTTTACGTCACGCCAGTCCTCACCGAACCATTTACCTAGACCACCTTTAGCCACGTTTCTTCACCCTGTTGTCTGGGCCTTTCCACTTGCCACCACGTTTCTTGTATTCCTTAGCTGCCCATGCATTTGCATATGCAGAAGGGTACACCTTGTATTTCTTCTTGGCCTCTGACTTGACACGAGACCACAGAGAGGGGTTGGTAGGTGTTGGGGATTTAGCCATTACCACTTTCCTTGTGATTTACCGATAAAATAAAATATGACACCAGCAATACCTGCTGTAATTACAAAAGCTATGATACCTAGAGTCCACTCTATGATAGCCTGTTTTAGTTTAGCCTTACGGAACTCTGTCTTCTCTTTCTGCTTACGCATGTCACGTAGGATATTCTTGTATTCCTGTAAACCTGTAGGCCCATGAACGAACCTGATCATGTTTTCTAGGTCTTTCTTTAGGGCTTCAGCTTTCTTCTTACAGGCAAAGGCTTGAGCAGCCTGTTCTTCTAGTGATCCACTAAAGGTCTTATACCACGGTGGGTTCTTAGCCTGACGTTCAGCTTCGTTAATATCAGCCCATGCACCTGCAAACTTAGACAATGCGGATGTTGTGTCTTTTCCTGCGTTGATAAGATTACGCATCTGAGAGACAGCTGAAGAGGCTACTGACAAGGCTGTTAGTGGATCAATCATTTCGCAAAGGCATCATTCAAAAGAATGATCTCTAGTTTCTGTACTGCCAACTGTAGATCATTTGTTGTCTTAATGTTCCACCCTAGAATACCTAGAAGGGCTGCGAACAAAATAGATATGAAAGCTTTGTTGTCCATTTCATTGCTCATTCTTTACCTGACGGATACCTACAGTACGTACAATGTAGTCTTCCCACATGGGCTTGATCATCTTGTAGTTCTCGTCAACCTTATAAGCTATGACAGATATACTGGCGTTCATCTGGTAGACCTGAAGGGCACCCCAGCTAAGTATAGCAATGGCTATTGTGGCAAGTGTATGCTCAAACTTCATCTTCATCACCACTTAACCTTATCGGCCCAGTATGCAGCTGACATCTTACCTTTCTTGATGTTCTTTGCGTGACGTGCCTTGAAAGCCTTTTGTCTTGCTGTGGGCTTCTTGTCACCTGAGACACCCTGTTGACCAAAACGGATTGTCTTGATCTTGTCACCTTCCTTAGCAACAACTACGTGTGATTTGGTAGGGTGGTTAGGTGTACGTTTAGGTTTATTGTAACCTGACACACCTGCACGTTCTAGTCGGGGGTCTTTTTTCTTAGCCACGGTAACGTCCTAATGTTATAGTTTTAAGGAAGCCCCTCCAAATCTCGTGAGGCGATGGAAGCATCCAACCTAAGATCAGTAGGATTATAACCCATGTCGGTATGTCTTGGTTAAGTACCTTTACGGATTCTATAGGGCCAGCAGAACTGACCTGTGAGTTGTCGATTGAAACGGTTTCACCTGACACATCAGCACTCTGATCAATGACAGACTGATTGTTCTCTTTACCTGCTTGTACGTTAGCAGCTACGTTAGGGCCACCACCCCCACCTAAAAGTGCAGATGCACCACCAAGTAGACCACAGCTACTTAGAAATAATGATAGGGTCAGGGCCAAGAAGATACGCATTAGTCAAGTTTCCCAAGTTTGATCCTCATTTTGGAACCAGTATTTTTGGCTTCGTCTTTGTAGTCTCTACTGCCAAAAATAAAAGCTAGGTTATGGACTATTTGAAATAGGCTTGCATCTGAGTTTATCGTTTTAAGAATCTCTTCGATTGGGTCAAGTTGACTTTCAAACTCTTCCGTTGTGTATACCTTACCCTTAGGTAATCCTGTCTTTGGATCGGTACCACCTACTGTATAGTCAGTATATATGTTCCAATCGTATACGTCTTCTACATAGTATTCACCAGTTTCAGGGTCTTTCTTAATTGTAGTGTCACCTAAACTATTATACAAAGACTCTGCTACAGTAAGATCAGTCGGTAGTGCTCCTTCTTTACCTCTAACACCGCCTACACGAAGTTCTTCATCGTCGTACATCTCTTTTTGTAGAAGACCAGTGCCGTATTTTTTAGCTAGTTGTCTAAGGTAGTCTAGTTCTTCTTCTGTAAAGTTCTCTTCTGTAACCTGTTTATTTGCTGCAGAACTAATAGCTATAGCTGCAGGAACATTACCTAGAGCAAATGGATTGTTTTTAACAATATCTTTAATTAGTAGTTTAGATGGTGTGCTAGTACCTAGATTCCAACCTTGTTGAATCCTTCGTCCTGTACTTTCAGCAGCAGCTTGAGTACCCTCCGTAATAGCTTGTGATGTTGTCTTGATGTCCTCTATAACGTCTTCACGTTCAGGAAGTAAGTCATATACAAATTCACCAGCAGCCTGTGCTGTATCCTGTATTGCTGTCAGAGGGTCTTTAGTATCTGCTACAACCTCTGCACCCTGAGCAAGTTTGTCTGCGGCTTCATCGACAACAGACTGAAAAAGGGATTTACCTTCTTGTACAGCCCTGCTTGCACTGGCAATAGCTACATCTACAGCTGAGTCAGCTTTGTCTACAAGTGTACCTTTGTTCCAACTACTAGCCATTGTTTCCGATCTCAGCAATTACTTTGTCAAGTGTAGCATCATCTACATACTTGAACCCTTCCCAGACACCACGAAGGTTCTTACGTTTCTGTGATGCAGAAGTAGCACGACCTACAGCATCACGGGCAAGGAACAAGAACATCTTGTCTTGTGTCTCTTTGTTGAACACAGTCTCAGGCGGTAGGTTCATCTGTTTTGCTACGTTACGTAGAGTAGTCCCTACGATCTGGTACTTACCCATAGGTGTTGAGGTAAGTCCCTTCTTGTACGCCTCTGTGCTCTTTGCTAGACGTGGTTTGACGTAACGTCCGTATTCACCCGAAGGTTTAGAGAAGTCGTACAGTTCACCTAGTGTCATGGTAGACACCTGAGTACCTTTGAACGGTGTATCTCGTGTCTCGAAGTTACCGTAGAGTGTGTCATAACCCTGAGCCTCCACCTTCTTCAAGGTTGTCTGTGTGACAGAGGTAGGTTGTAGGCTTGCTTCTTTAACTAACTCACCTTTATTCCAAGAACTTGCCATATCAAGGTTTCCTGTAGACTTGTCCATCGGATGGATCAATAAAGAAAGAGCCAGAAGGAAGATTGTTATAAATATTAGCCTGATCAGTTTCACTTAAATCACCTGAGATTTGAACTGGATTACTTTGAGTACCCTCTCGTTGGTCATCCTCTGGCATAGCCTGATCAGCTGGTTGTGTTACAGGCTCTTGAGCCAAGTTCATTACGTCAGTGGCTGAAGAATATTTCTCAGCTAAGTTAGACAGCTTCTGAACTTTATTGTCAATCAGCTTCAGGTTACGGACTAACTTAATAGTTTCCCCTAAGTTAGCTTGGGTGATGATTCTCTCGAAGTTACTTCCTTGTAGTATACCAGACTTAGCATCTTCTGGCAACTCTAAAAATCTTTCTAAGCCACCAATTTTGTTAATCTCACTACGAATACGAGCAATCTCAGCTAGTCTACGTTGTCCTAGAGCATCACCTACTGCACGTTGACGAAGGGTATCCATGTTAATGTCTAGTTTACCAGTGTTAGCATCAATGACAAAGTACTCACCTGAACCCTGTGCTAGACGTTGGTCAAGTAGGTTCTTCTGGCGTACACGTTCGGAACCTAGTGCTGACTGTAGTGCTTGGTTTGTCTGTTCTGCATTCAAAGGGTCTAGGTTGTAGACAATCTTAAGGTTGCCTAATATACCATCTGCAGCAAATGCTGACAATAGTCTCTCGCCAAGTACAGTTTCGTCTGACTGTGATGCAACAAGACTTGCTGTAATGTTGACAGAGTTAAGCCACTCATTACGTGTAGCTTCACTGTTGTTAATGGCTGAAGGTAGTACACCCTGTGTCATAAGGCTTAGACCTTCGACAACCTTTGAGTATGCTACTGGGTCTTCGTCAGGTGTCGGAATTGACATAAGAGATGGATTCTTACCGTCACCTGCACCAATCTCAGGACGTTTGTTGAAAATATCCTCAAGTTTCATCCCCGATGATGGTGCTTTCCATACCTCGTTTAAGGCATCTACAAAAGATTCCCCACGTTCACCTAACTCTTTTTCAATAATACCTTTAAAAGTTTCAGGATTTTGTTTAATAAGAGAACGAACGATTGAAATAGTTGTAGGACTAAACTCAGCTTTTGTCAGAGCAACTTGAACTGCGTCCAGTTGTACTTCAAGAGGGTCCGTTGACACACCCTTGCCGATGTCGTCTAACATACCGAACATCTGATCTTGTATAGCCTTGACTTCTTTGTTACTGTTGAAGTTAGCATACTTACTTGCAATCAAAGAACGTACAGATGTTGTAGCTGACAGGTACTCCTGACGTGTAATAATACCGTCCTGTTGGTATTCAGCTACCTTTGCGGCTAGTAGTGAAAAGTCGTCTTGAATACTCTTTACAATAGGGCTAGTTTCTACAGGTAAACCACGTAGAGCACGGGATTCCTGTAGTGCAAGAACTTGTTGGTTGATAGATATTTCAGATAAAGTATCTAGAACCTGTGTGTCAATTTCGTCTTGAGTGTAACTAGGGTTCTGTACTTTTATTGCTGTAGCTAGTGATCTACCTGTTTCACTCTGAAGAAGGTTAGCAATTTCTGCATCCTGAGGGTCTTTATAACCTACTGAATCCCAGCTTTCCCCTGTTAGACTTTCGTAAAGTTTCTTCTGTCCTTCAGGTACAGGTTTTGTAAGGTAGGAAGAGATAGTCACAGCTTCTCTTCTTAGGGCTGTTATCTCTGCAGGTAAAAGTTTACCAGCTTCGTTAAGATCAACGGCTCTTTCTAGCATAGTTCCGAACTGATTGATACGTGACTGATCGGCACTAGCAGTAGAGGTTCCCCTATCAAAAAGACTTAACGCAGTAGTAGCAGTCTTAGCTAGATCAGCTACAGCACTATACTGTCGTGGTGCCTGAATAGGTTGTTCGTAAGCAACCTGAGTTTCAAGGGTAGGATTAAAGATTGACATACGGATTACCTCGTTGTCTCTAGTAATTGTTCAGCTTCATAGTTCATTCCCATACGACGAAGCTGTTCAACACGTTCAAATGTTGTTGTCTCTGAGAACCCTCTCATAACTTGGTCACGTAGTTTAGACCGAAGTTCAGGAGGAAGACCTGTCATACGGCTGACAGAAATTTGAATACTCTCAAGTATTTCATTTGCATACTCAGGGTCATCCCTGTTGACAGCATCCCAGAATAAATTGATACGGTTGTCGATCTCTTTAGAATACTTACGGTACGTCTGGTTTGAGTTGTAGATGATGTCCTTCGAGTCATAGACCTGTTGGACTTCTTCTAGTGGGATACCTGCAGCTGCGAATAGTGCATCCATGTTGGTGAAGTTAGCATCTACTCTTGCACCTGTCTTAGATGAATAGATGCCATACTGCCAAATACCGTAAGCCTTAGACAGGTTGTCAATGAACTTCATGTTACGGAATAGTTCCATTGTCTTTTCACTGACAAGGACTTCATCCCCACGTTTGATAGCACCTAATGTCTGTGCAAAGTCAACAAGTGTCTGACCTGCTTTACCACCACCTGCACCACCTATAATCTCGAAGACGTTAGCATCACGGTAGTTACGGAAGGTGTCTACCACACCGTCACCTAATGACACACGACTTGCAATAGATACTTCAGGTGCACGATCACCGAATAGTCTGTCATCAGCCCATGCAAACAATGCATCAATAGGTCCGTTCTTAATTAGTCGATACCCGTCACTACCAGCCTCTACCTGTAGGTTTTGTGGCAAGTATGTGTTCAATGCTTCAACGGATGATGATGCAGCTGATGTCATACCAATACCAGTCATACCGTAGAAGGGACCGACCATGACAGCCAATTTCATACGTTCAGCTGGTGTCAAGTCCTTACCGATAAAGATACCTTCAAAGGAACGAAGCATGTAGCTGTAGAACTGTGTAGGTACTCGAAGTAAACCTTGTTGGATAGATGCACGACTCATGTTAGTCATGTTCAACGAGTAGGCTTGTTCCTTGTTGGTAACCCAAGTACGTCCCTCAGGTGACAAGATAGAGCCTGTGTTCTGTGCTTTCCACTTACGTACAGCTGCACCGAATGCTGTCACACGTTGGATTTGTTCACCCTTGTTGAAGAAGTACATACCTGCGTTAGAAGTCTTTTCCCAAAGTTTGTTTAGGTTATTACCTGCAACACGAGACTTCTTACCTTGAGCACGTGAGATTGAGTTAGTTGGTGCCTGATAACCTTCAACAAGGTTTGTTGGGTCAACCTCATAACGAGCACTGTCAATGAAAAGCTGACGAATCTCTGTCATCTCTTGTTTACTGTAGCCGAACTGTTTAGCCATACGGTCAACCATGAGGTCAAGTTCTTTACCGTCTAGCTTTAGGGACTTCAGTAGGAAACGACCCATGACAGCCCCTTTGATACCATCATCCAGTCCTGCCATAGCTACAATGTTAATTGAGTGGGCCGACTGAAGTAACATCTGGAAAGGATCACCAAAGAAGGTAGTCTTAAATCCAAAGTTCGTCAAAGAGTGTGCAGGGTTACGTGGATTGAACTTGATACCAACGTTGTCATAGATTAGGTTTGACATATCCTGTGCTACACGAGTAGCCCAACGATCACCCCAACCTTCAGCACCCATCCGTAAGTCTGTAATACGTTTACGTTCGTAGATTTTACGTATTATAGCATTACTTGAATCTTTTGGCAAGTAATTTTCAATATTACGGTAGTAAGAACGATAGTCCATGTTAGGGCTATCAGGTTCTGACATCTGTTTGATCTTCTTACCCAGAGAAACTTGAATGGCATCGTTGTAGTTAGAGAATGCTAAACGTCTACTCTCTGTGTTTACTTGGTTCAAGACACCATTTATAGGGTTGTCGTTAGCTGTTGACACACCACCGAAGTGGATCAGAGGTTTGTCATTGCGACGATTAGAGTAGATAGCAAACTCAGTGATAGATGCGTTAGGTACGAATACGTTTTCTTTACCAGCTGTAAAGATGTTCTCGTCACGGCGTTTGACAGCAAACTGTAGGTCATCTTCGTCTAGACGTAGGCCAGCCTCAACCGCAAACTCTTGGAAGTCCTTAGCTTTCGTTAAGGCAGGGTACCACTTGTTGTTAGCCTTGACAAGATCATCTGTCAATTTACCTGTCTTCAGGGCACGGTAGAGTGTTGTCATCTGCTGTGCAGCTAGGGATGCTGACTTAGTAGAACTTGCTGACAGAGCTACCTTCAATGGGTTACCGTCTTTGTCTAACATGACAACAAAGTCAGTTGCTTCAGGGTTTACCCGTGGACCACCTGCATTGTAACCTAGTGCATCTTCAGGTTCTAAAGGTTTTACAGTACGTGTATCTACCACGTGACGGATACCACCGATGTCCATGTCAATCTCGAATACGTTAGACATAGGTCCATCATACTCACCACGGTAGAACTTGATACCTGTCTCAGCATCAATGAACTCATTGACATCAGAGGGTAGACGATCTAGTTTCTTACCTGCAAGGTATCTGTCACCTACAAGAATACGACGATAGCCGTTTGCTTGCATACGACGAAGAAGACTTGTAGCACGTAGGTGATACGTGTGGTCTGACAGATCGACAATGGCCTTGTAACCTTCAAGTACTCTAGGCGAAGGTGCTACACCCTTATGGTCTGCTTTCCATAGATCAATGAACTCGTCCTCTGAGAACCAGTTACGTTGAGAGGCTAAGTCCTCAGACTGAAGACGTTTAAGAATACCCCCGATGTCATCTATCTGACGACCTGACAGCTTATTGATAGGTTCTAGAAGGGGTTGGTTAAGTTTGTTCAGGTAGACAGCACCACCCTCAGCACGGTATGCTAGGTTAGTTGCATCTGCATTGTCAATTAAGTGGTAACCTGAAGTAGGTAGTTGCTGGAATATCTTAGCAAACAACTTACCAGTTACACCCTCTACGTGCTGTAGTTCTGCATACTTGTCAGTCTTGATGAAGTCATCCATGTTGACAACTTCGTCAATCTGAATCGCATAGGCACCCTTGTCTGCGTTAATTGCGACAACTGATGCCTCAGGTACGTCCTCTGCGTAGCGTTCTGCAGCTTCCTTAGACAGGGCTTTACCTGTACGTGGGTGTCCTAGAAGGACTGTCAACTTGTTAGTTCTGTCGTCTAGCTTACTGTTAATGACACCACGGTTAAGTGTTGATGTAAGGTTAGCTACACGTGTAGTAATGTATTCTTGAATAAGTGTTTCATCGTAGATGTCACCCATTGAACGACGAACGTACTCGTATGCTTCTTGTGTCACACGAGTTGCAGTATGGTTATTCATTGCAGCCTGACCCAAAGGACGTACTGGTGCATTGTCAGACAGAGGATCAGCTAGGCTTGGTCCCATGCTTGATAGGTTCTCTACGTCATCTGAACGTGATGCAATATTCTCAGCTACTTCAGTGGCTGCATCTGGTCCATTCAAGGCACCTGCACGTGTAGACGATGTAGGGGACTGTGAGACATCTTTAAGTGTCTTAGCTATCTTACCTACCTCAACTGCCTTACCTGCAGCCTTGACCCCTTTAGCACCGATCTGAAAGGCACCTGACACAAAAGGGAACAAGTCGATAGCACCGATGATAGCCTCAGTTACAGCTAGATCATCATTACCAAAACGTTCGATGGTTGCATACAGATCAGCTACAGCCTGAGGGTTGTCGGCAAACAAGACACCCTGTTCTAGGTATTCGTCAAGGCGAGAATCTAGAAGTATCTCATACTCTTGAAGGGTCATGTTACCTGCAATAGCACGAGCAAACTCTTGAGAAACAGTTGTACGTTTCTGACGTAGGTCTTCGTATGCACCGATAGGGAACTGACGAAGGATGTAACGGTCAAACCAATTCAAGACAGAACCTGCAGCTGTCTTGGCTGTACGTGTCTGAATAGCATCTGTCAGTTTTTCAACTGTCAGTTGGTACTTCATGGATGCTAGGTTCTGTGCACTTGTTAGGGCAGGGTTGTCCATAGCATGGAACTGGTTATCAAAGTAGTCCCCAACAGAAATAAGATCAGAACCTTTCTTGGCCTGATCTTGAAGGTTATTTGCAGCTTCTTCTACTTCAACAGGTTGGTCTACATAACTGCTGACACTAGCTGACATAGCTGTATTTACACGGTCAGATACTTCTAAGGGTAGTACTTCGATCTCTTCGGGTAACTTACCTGTAGCACCTAGAACGGCGGTATCCCTACGTTCAACCTTAGCTGAACGAGGGTCATCTTTCTGTGTGATGTCTTCCTTCTCGTCATCCCCTAAAAAGAGTGCCTTGACAAGACCTTGACCTAGAATGGTTGCCATTAAAGATGACTCCTTATTTTAATAGGCTAAGACCCTGCATACCTAAACCTGCGATAGCTGATCCTGTCTGTGCTCTTGTCAATGCTGTCTGTTGCATGACACCTAAGTCTGAGATTTGACCTGACAGTGCTGTCTGTGTTGAGGCATACCCTAGACTCGAACCTAGTTGAGAGCCTAGACTTGTTAGCCCACCTGACACAGCGGAACCTCCAGCTGCCCCTGTAGCTACACCTACTGTTTGTAGCTCTGCAGCCCTGATCTGCCGTTCACGTAGAGCCTGACGACGAGAACGACGAGCTTGCAACTGCTGTTGTCGTTTCTGAGTAGCTGCTGCAGCACGACCTGCACTTGCAGCTTTCTCTGATTGGGAGATACTGTATGCTGTGCCTCCGACAGTTGCTGCCACGGCTGTACCAGTAATAATTTGTGCTGCTGTGTAACCAAAAGCCATCTTAGTCTCCTATATAGACTGTGTATAGTCTCTCTGTATTTTCAAAACCTAGTCTCTCTAAGAGTTTATCAAAAGGTTTATGAACTTTTACGTTTACTGCAAGAACTGATACACCAAGTTCTTTAAGGTTTTCTTTTGCAAACTTAATTAGTTTGTATCCTGTTAATCCTTTTCTATATTCAGGATCAATGTATATAATGTCATTGACAGCTACAACATGATCAACGTAATGAGGATGAGGTTTAGCTACTACGACAAAGTATCCTATTAGTTTTTGTCCTTTTCTAGCTGTAAACAAACCTAAGTTACCTTGTTCGTATAAAGCTGTATAAAAGTCCCAATCAGGATTTAACTTCATCTTGTCTTTGAATAAAGCTATCTCTTCCCAATGTTTCTGAAAGAGTTCTCCTACTTGTTCTTTGAGTGTGTAAAAGTTTTCTATCTGGTATGTAACTTTGTCAGACATTACGGTCTTGGATTCCTTCCTTGAACCATACCCCATCCAATTAGAACGAAGTCTTTACCCTGTTCACTCTCGTACTTTAAACGCATTGAACGTCCGTGTCCACGTATTTTTACACGAGATGTAATTACTTCATGGGGGTAGTCGTAGGTATCTAAGTTGTTAGGATCAGGGACGACAGGAAACTTCTTTAGGTATACCTGTTGACCTGTACTGAATGTTTCTCTAAAGTCCCATGCACTTGAAACAAGAAGACTTGAGGGACGTATAGCTTCATAACCATCAAGTTCAGTACCTGTGAAACCTTCTTCGGTAAGACGACAGTAGGTTATAAGCATAGGTGCATTCTTTTTGGTGACAGCATCACCGATAAAATCATAACCAGTCTCTGCAAAGGAAGTATAGTTTGTGTCTTCCCAATCTAAGAAGTCAGTTCCTGTAAATCCACCAAAGGTTATCTTGTTGTCAGTACCGTTCCTACAGATAAGAACAATAGCTGGGTTACCTGTGGTAAACGTAGAGATTTGTGTAGAGACAACATCATCACCAGCTGAGGTTACAACATCATCTGCACCTGAGTTAGATGTTACGTCAAGTTCTAGGTTAGTAGCACCGAACCCTGAGTAAAAAGCCAGACCTACAATAGCATCTGTGTTAGATGCTTGATCGGATACCTTCCACGGGTAGAATGCCTGAAGGGGAATATCAAGGATCAGGAAGTTGTTCAGCTTAGACTCAACTGTTTCATCCTCGTCAGGATACGCCCAGTAAATTCTTTTGTTGATGCTGTCGTAGACACCTGTGACTTTTAGTTTTGAATCTAGGTCAATACCATCCCAGAAGGACTGAATAGTAGGAATGGTAAGGTTCTGTTCCTGACCCTGACCTGACACTGAGTCGGTGCCTAGAGTGTGAATACCGAAACGTGACCACCAGAAGGGAGCACCCTCAGCCTCAACAAATGTTTCAGGAGACAAGATACCTACACGTGTTACACGGTTGATAGCATAGGCATCAGCCTTAAAGACACCATCTACCCCTGTGATCTGCCAGACACCATTCTCAGCAAATACGAAGAGTGAGTTCTGAAAGGCGTATAGTTTTTGAATCTTAACTGCATCTGGAATCTTGATCTCACCACCATCAGTGGCTAGTAGATCAGAAGCATATTCAGCTGTAGGGTCATTAATCTGATGACACTTACCTAAGTCAGAAGTTGCCTCAACTAACTTAGAGAAAAGAATTGTACCTGCGTTCTTGGAGCTTTCTAGACCTGCATAGAAAACACGACCTGAAAAGGATTCTACACAACGGAAACGAGAGGTTTCAGTTTCTGTGGGTATATTCGTTATTGTGAAGCCAGACCCTGTGATAGCAGATGCACGGTCTTTGTTGAAGAAGTCAAGGATATACCGTCCACTACCTGATAGGGAGGTACCTGCAGCAATCTTTTTCCATTCAGGTACAGACTGATTGTCACTAGAATCTTTACCTGAGAACCACGGGTGAGTAAGTGCTGGGTACTGGTTAGAGTCTTGTGTACGATAGTACGTCAAGGCTGTACCTGTTCGACCGTTGTTATCGTCAGCCCATCCTGAGTTAAGAGTATCATAAACTCTTGTGTCTAGGTCAACACCTGAAAGACTAGATGCTCCTACTGTAAAGTAGTCTTCTGTGTCACCCTGATACTCAAAGTCTCTTGTCTTAAAACTGATCTGGGTTTCACTGAAAGTACCTGCTACAGAATCATACTCGACAACAATAGTGTTGATTGCAGGGGATGAAACGACAAGATTACCTTTAATAGAGGCAAACTGGCACTTGACATTCTCAGCACCTGCAGAACCTGCATGTTCGTAGGTGACAAGATTTACAGTGTCAGACTCTACCTGTGCTGAGTAAGGTAATCCACCCTTATTATAGAAATAAAGGGTAGAACCTTTTTGCAAGACAAGAAACTCAAGGTCAGCATTACCACCTACGTTGATCCAAGAACCTGTAGACACAAGCTCATTGTCAGACAAAGTGAAGCTGGATAGAGCATTATTAGATTCGTAGTGTACAGCTAGTCTACGACGACGAGTACCGTCACGACGAAGGTCACAGTTAAGTTCATCGACAGAAGCCCCATCAGGGAAAGTCATCTCACCTGATTCGGTGATCAAACCTCTGATGAAGTTATTTACTACCTTCTGATTCAGACTTTGAGGCATTACGTTCTTTCTCTCTCATAGCAGCACGTTCATCACGAACTACTGTCTTTGACTTAGGCTGCTTACGTAGGTAAGCCTCTAGACCAATCTGTGCTTTCTTGATACTTGTGTAACGTCCTGATAGTTCTTGAGGTATCTTACCCTTTTCGAACTTAAACTCAAAGAAGATGTTACCACCTAAACATTTTTGAATATAGACTTTAGTTTTTAATTTAGGTGTTGTGCAAATGCAGAGTTGCTTTTCTGGAAACTCTTCGTATTCTACCATTTAGTGTCGCCCGTAGTGTGGTCTCTTGTTAGCTTGTTTTGTCTTGTATAGATCGTTCTGTGTGTATGACTTCAACCGACGTGCTGCCTGTTCTACCTTAGGGTCAGAACCACCTTTGAACAAAGAGAAACAAGTTGACTTAGCTTCAGCTAGAAGTAGAGGCATAAGTGTGTTGTCTAGGTCAGGCTCGAAAGAATCTGTCTGACTGAATGAGGGATAAACAGAACCCCATGCACGTGTCTTAGATGCTTGAAGGGATGTTTCTTCAGCTGCATCATATGCATCTACAATGACATATTCATCGTCGAAGGATGTGTAGTAGGATGGGTCACGGTCATTAGCAACATAGATGTCAACACTACCCTCGAAGGTTTCTACCAGTGTATTCTCTTCGGACATACGGTCAAGGAAGACAAGAGGGTCTACAAACTTCAGTTCCCTGAATTGTTTATCAGAAACTGTACCTACGTTGTATTCTAAACGTGTGATCTTCTTTGTGTCTGTAGGGTACTTGAAGTGTGTAGGTTTGTTTGTATCACCTAGTGCAACTAATGACAACAGACGACTATGTTCAGGAATCTCACGTGCTGCAATAATGTTGAAGTATGTGTCTTCAACTACTGATGCAATCTGTTGAGCCTCAACTGTATCTGAGATGCTGTTGACATCCTCAGAGTCCATGTCAGACAGGATTGACTGTACGATCTGTAAGAGTGTTGTCTTCATTACGATGCCGATCCCATGACTGACATAAAGGCTGAAGCTACATCCATTGTGAATGATGCATCACCTTTAACTTTAATTTCTAGGTAATCGTTAGTGGAGAATGATGTGTAACCAAAGACAGAGATTGATCCCCATGATCCTGAAGAGATTGTACGGATAGTACGGGAACCACCTAGTTCAACACCGTTTTTAAAGATAGCAAACTCAACATCGTGATTACTTCCACCTGTTTGTTTAGATGAAATTGTAAAGACAATCTGTGCATCAATGTCTTCTGTACCTGTGTACTTAAGACGAGCATTAGGGGAAGACTCACCTGTGAAACCGTTACTTGCAGATACTACAAAAATAGGATCAAGGATTGTGTCAGATGTTGTTACTGAATGTTGATAAGAAGGGGTAGCTGCATCAAATGCTATATGAGCACCAATGAAACGAGTCTTCTCGTACCAGTTCCCTGAACCTGATCCATTAGCAACATATACTGTACCTGCACCTGCAGAAGCTACACCTTTAGGTTCGTGCAAGTAAGGATCAGTTAGAGTTGAGTGATTTACATTAGCCATATAAGGAACCCCTGCCAGTGTTAAAGATATTATAAACTAACTAATAACACTTGTCAATAGAAAGATTAATGGGTGCCCCAATTAAGGGACACCCTAAGAGTATTATACGTTAGGGTCAGTTACGACTGTAACGATACCTTCTGCACGGTACTTCTTGACACCGTAACGAGCAGTTGTTACATACTCGTGACGTTGGTAGTCTTTGTTGTACTCGTAGTCAACTTCTGGCTCTTGACGCCATGCACCTACGAATGGGTTCGCATCACCTTCAGTTGACATGAAGAAGTTAGCAACACCGTTGTTTGTGCCGAAGTTGTTAGTTGTAGAACCATCACGTTCTTTTAGTGCTGAGTCAGAAACGTCAGACTTCAAGAAGTTAGATGTATATACGTCGAAGCCATATACGTTAGCTACGAAACGCATACCAGTTGCGATACCATCACGAACAATACCTTCGAACATTGGGTTGTTAGCAACACCAACGATGTTAGACAATGTGTTCAACTGGAACTCAACTGATGGGTCAACAATAGCAACCAAGTTACGATCTGGAACTGATGACTTTTTCAATGCATAACGTGCATATGCGAAGTCAGCAAGTTCGATCTTACCTGAGTTACCGCCTGAAATACGGTGAGCAATACCGTTCTGAAGTTCAGCTGAGTTAGCTGTGACACCAGATTCAGGTGCAGCAAATGTTGTCTCTTCGAAGTGCTCAAGGATTGCACGAGCTTGTTCTGGAACAAAACGTGCCTCAAGCTGCGCACTGTAGAAAGAGTCTTGTGACGCTTTCTTAGTGATGTAAGTCGCAGATGACAAATGCTTGTCGATTGTGAATGTGAAGTTATCAGTTGCTAGTGTATCGTATGTGACTTGTGAATCATCTGTGTAGTCACGAGTCTGGATAGCACCGATTTGTGGGATGTTGAAAGTGTCACCATCTGGGAATCCGTCTAGCATACGTACATAACGTTGTGCCATCATTTCATCACGTAGTAGTTCTTTCAGTTCCGATGACCATAGTTCACTGCGAACTAGGTTTGTGCTTACAGCACTTTTTGTCATACCAGCCATTGCTAGTCTCCTTAGTTACCGAACCTATCACCCATACGCAGTTTGTCTTTCATAAGTTGCTGCTGAATTTTAGGTGAATAGTATTGATTGGGATTTTCCCGACGAAGGTTCTGGTAGTAAGTCCAGTTACGTTCCGTCGAGGATTGCATATTTACCCCTTCAGTATTGATAGAACTATTCATCATCGAAGTGAACATATTCTCTTGACGATTATCACCGAACAATGCTAAGAAAGCTGATGGTGATTCAGAAGCTAGTTCTTCCATACGTCCCATAGACAACCCTAACTCAGTAGCTTTGTTCTGTAGGACTTGACCAAGTTTGTCACCGTACTGACCTTTGAGAGTCTCTTCGACTGTCTTCAGGTTCTGTTCGATTGACTTCTGGGTTTCTTTTTCTTGAAGGGTTTTCTCTACAAGGCTCTTCAGATCATCCTCGTTTAGAGAAGGTGGTGTGCCTTCCTCTTCAACGCCAGCAGTATCTTTGTCAGCCTCAATGTCTTTCGCAGTGCTGGTGTCTGCGGCCTTGCCATTGATTGCGTCGAGTACCTGTGAGGCGTAATCGTTCTTACCTAAGTCTTCACGAAGTTGCCGATTCTGTTCTTCTAGCTGTTGGATGTAAGAGTCAGCCTCTAACTTACCCTTTGCTAGAACTTCAGGGTCTTTCCAGTTCTCGCCTTTGGCTTGCACAAGCCGTTCTACAAATGAGGTGGAGGGTTGCTCAGTTTGTGCTGTAGCTTGTTCTGTCTGAGCTTGTTCTTGGTTAGAACCGTTCTCAGTAAAAATGGAGGACATTGGTTATTCCTTGTTGTTGTCTAAATTGATAATGTCAAGCACTTGGTTTAGTGCACGATTGTAGCCGATACGATCAGCTTGTTTATATGCCCATGACGGACTGTCATAGTCAGTCGATGTGGGCGTTTCCTTGAGTAATGACTCAAGAATACTTTCGAGACGAAGGAGGCTTTCTTGGTTAGACAGGATAGTTTGACGTACACTATCCTTATCCTCTTTCGTCTTACATTCCTTGAACCAGACAGCTTTCATTACTTTTTCTTTTTAGGCATGTCTTTCTTAGACTTCATTGTTTTTGTAGGTGCTTTCTTCTTTGCACCTGTACCGTATGTTGTCTTCTTTCCCATTTTATATGGCATTATAATCCTAGCTCCTGTGCTTGCATTAACATTTCTTGGTTCTGCATTTCAGCTTCTTGAACTTGTTGCTGTGTTTCAAGTTGCTCTTGTACTGAAATGTTCTCAGAGAAGAGTGTAGGCTCACCTAACTCGTCTGCGAGAATACGGGCAAACTCTTTACCTGACATGTGTGCCGCAACGGTTGGGTCTGACAACTTAATCTGATAGAGTTGTGTCAGGTTCTGTACTCGACGGGCACGTTCTGCAAAGTGACGGGCACCTACAGGAACGATCTTACCGTTAGCTGTAATGTCGTCTTTTGTCACAGTCTTAAAGATAATTGCATTAGCTGCTGAATCGAAGACACGAAGAGTATCTGCTACGTTCATATTACGACGAGATACTTCGAACATTGCATTAAGTACTGGCTCTAAGAACACACGTTCAAAGTGGGCTGTTTTATGTTCGAAGATACGAGAAGCTGCATTCTGTAGGGTTTGTACCTCAAAGGCTGTCTTCTCGCCAGCTGTACGTATACCCATAGCCTGACGGGGTGCCCCTGCCATTTCCTCCATCTTGTCTTCTAACAAACGAATTTGCATATCTGCATTCAGGGCTGTTGCGTCAGGTGCTAGGTACCCTACGTCACCCTCTTCACCCATGTAGATACGTGTAGCAGGTGCAAAGTCAAAGTCCTCTACGTCACCTCTAATCTTAATGATCGGGTATGCAATCTGATCGAAGACATCAGCCTTTAGGTTCTCTAGGTGGTCAATACGATATTGCATACCGACAAGATTATCTAGTGGCCCCATTGCGTATAGGTTGTCAGGGCGTGGTCTCCAACCTGCGTGGAAAATAGGAGCATGTCCTAAATAGCTTGAGTTCTCTTCGTTAGCTAATAGGTAAGCCCTATCGACAATAGTAATGACACGATCTTCGTATAGTGTGTCTGATTCTTCATCATAGTAGTCACCGTGGAAGGTTAAGACTTCTACGTAGTTAGATTCGTAATAATGTTGAATAGACGAGAAGCCATCTGCAATAAAACCATCAGCTTTTTCTAGATGGTCTGACCCTTTAACGGCAGAACGGGCACTTACCATTTTATTAAAGACACCCTCCATATACTTTTTAGAGGGATCGTCTTTGATCATCTTACGAATTTCACCTAGAGTTTTAATTGATCGAATGATCTTAGGTGATTTGTTAAAAGAAGATGCTGTAGGGTTAAAGCAAATATCAAATGGTGAAATACGTACTAGACGTGGACCAATATAATTGACAACAAGTTCGTCGTTTTCTTTTGTCGTGTAGTTATTTTCCCATGTTACCGTTGCAAAACAGTTTCCGTACTGGATGTAATCATAGAGAATGTCTGAAGCTGTATTGACAAAATCAGACTGCTGGACTTTATTCTCCATGTAAGCCTGAACTGCGTCACGTTTTACTTTGACGTTATCCTCACGAGACTTAGCTTCAAAACGAAACCATGTCTTCTGAGGAAATAAAGTAGCAAAGTAATTAGCATGGAGGTTGTCCATGATCTGAGTTAGTTTAGGTGTAGTCGTACTGTTAGACCACGGTAACATAGCATTCTTAGTTGTACGAGTGTCAGTTGCGTACAAGTAATTACGTAGTTCTTTCCACTCTTCGATCTTATTACGACGAAGACTTGACCACTCACGCCACCGTTCTGAAATTTGAACGGCAATGTTATCTGGGTTAATCTCGTGTTCTAAGTCTATTGTTTGACCAGCCATTAACCAGCACCTCTAAATCTATTATTTGCCCACACTATATTCTGACTCTTGTCTCTTCGGACATTACGTGCAGGTTTGACAGCCATGTCAACTACTGAAGCGAGAGCATCAATTACGTCATCATGCGGAGGGTTACGTGATGACAGTTCTTCCTCTAATATTTGAGTATTACCACCACGGTAGTGCCAGATACTCATGTTATCATATCTAGGTTCTAAGACAGCAGAGATACGTTCTTGCTTATTACCTTGACTTTTGTTAGGACGGAACTCGTCAATGCTTATGGCAAGTCCGTGTTGCTTGATAAGTTCCTTAAGCTGTTTGACGATAGCCATCTGTGCCACAGTGGTTTCGGCTCGCATCTTTCGGAACGACCACTTGTTTGACAAGTGAAGGATGTGTTCAAAGTACTCAGAGATTCTGTCAGTTCTGAATCTGTCGATGTCCAAGACGTATACGTTGTTTTCTGCATCTATACCTATGACAACAATAGCTGTGTAATCAGCACGTTTACCCAAACTAAAAGCAAAGTCCACCGCAGCGAAGACGTTAAGGCGACTGTCTCGGTAATACATGTTTCCGTTTTCTTCACGGAGGTGTTTCCTCTCGTAGTACTGAAACTTGTCAGGTGAGACAGGTACGTTGTCAGGGTCAGATGGATCGTTGTAGTACTGTGCTCGGAACTGACCTTTGTCTAGGTACTGTCCTCGTTTCTTAGCTAGGACTTTCATGTCGAAGCCGAACCACTTACCGTCCTTGCGTTGACTACGAGGCCAAAGGAACTCACCTGTCCCATCACCTCTTTCCTCAACGGGCTTCTCAAAAATCTCGTAGATGTTTTCTTCACCTACTTTTTCACCACGTTCTGTATAGATGTCTTCTGTCATTTGTAGCAGATCGTTGTATAGATCAGCTGGATGGTAACGAGTACCTACAACCCATTCCTTTGCGTCAGCCCCTTCGATAGATGACAAAAGAGAATACTGGCTTTTAACCTTGTTACGGCCCTCACCTGTGTATGCATTTTCATAGACAACAACGTCATCTAGAACTGCAATGTCACAGTGCATCCCTGTAAGAGAAGTGGTAAGACCACCAGTAAACACAGACGGGTCACGAACATTTTCTTTCTTACGTGCAGGATGATCTAGGGCAATCTCTGAGTTAGTCCATCTTGTCCGTTTACCTTCGTCAGCATGAACGTGTTCAGGCCAGTAACGTTGGTAGATGTCCGATGTAAGAATGTTCTTGACAAAACCTAATTGTTTCTCAGCAAGGTTAGCTGTAGCTGATATGTATAGTATACGCAAAGTTGGGTTCTTTGTCAACTCCCAAGCTACACGAAATGCAATTAATCTTGATTTTCCGTGGTCACGAGGAAATAAAAGTAGCTGGTGAGACTTAGCATCTGGACGTGTCCACCAGTTACAGACATCCTCATGACACTGACCTAAGACTTGCTCAGGTGCCACCAGCTTAATAAAGGTGACAAGATCACTCTCAGCTGCTATACGGATTTGATCTAGGGTTGCCATGTATTATCTTAGTTCTGCCCAATTAACGATGGTGGCTGAACTTGTTTTATAGTAGTGGTCATCAGGTACAATAAAACTAAAAGCTTCCTGTGTCTGAGATGCAGCACCTCTGCCGACTTCAATAAATGTAACATTATCCGAGGAAACGTATACATACTTTGTATTACCTGTAGACATGACTACATTTACCATGATAGGTAAGCCTGTAGTATTCTGGTAAGAAGTATTAGAACTACGAGAAGAAGTTACATCTTGCCATGTTTGGTTAATACCTACACCAGAAGCACTGTTATCTACATAAGCCTTGACACTCTGTTGACTAGGGACAGCTGTAGCACTGTTAGACGACATGTTGTCTTCGTCTAAGATGTCAACTACAGCAGCTGTACCTAAACCTAAGTTGTTACGTGCTGCACTTGCACTTGAAGCACCTGTACCTCCGTTGACAATCTCTAGGTCAGCACCTGTCCAGTTAGCATCTCCAATCTCAACATTCGTGTTGACATAAGAAATGTCCTGAGTAGCCAGAACACCTAACCCTAGAGTAGTCCTTGCTGTAGCTGCATCTGCATCGTCAATAAGGCTTGCACCAAATGGTGAGATCGTACCTGAGTAGACAGGATCAACACCTGAGGGTGTCATTAGAGTACCATTCAGGATGAAACTGTCAGCATCTATTGTCTTGACATTCTTGACATCGTTAGAGTTCAAGTCTAGGTCAGCTGACATAGAGTTAGGGGTTGACCCGTCACGTGATACCGTGTTGGTAAATGCAGCTTTCAAGGCTTCGAAGTTATCGTTCAAAGCCTGTACTGAAGCATACCCTGTGGTAATCGTACTGACAGAGGGAAGTTTAGCCACTTATTACGCCCATTCCATTGCAGGGGTGGCAACTGTATCTGGATCAATCCAAGTTACATCACCCCAATCAGTTCCATCTGGGTTGGTGTCTTCATCGTATGCTGTCGGGTCTTTGATGATGCCAGTTAGGTCACGCACATTGCAGTGATATTCAGTGCTTAGAACGCCCGCTGTAGTGACATTACCATCATCATCGACCACTGGCTTAGTTGTCCAGATTGTCGGCTCTGGAACCCCCTCATATCCGCTTACAGCAGTTTTCTTTGCAGGAGTTAAAACCAAGTCACCATCTTCGTTTGTGATATACACCAGAAAGCCAAGATCGTTTAGCTTAGAATCCATTACATCCTTAGATGCAGCCTTTAGCATTAAATCCATTATTCACTCTCCGCTTCTAGTGTTGCGTTGGATAGTCCTTTGGGCCAGATAATTAGCTTCTTAACGTATCCGTTTAGAAGTGAATCTGACGCACGTTGATTACCTATGTTTAATTGATCTAAGCCAGATGCCAATTCACCGACTGTATCTGTAACCACAGTGTCACCATCATCAGATGCTGCAAAATCATCCTTTTTAAAACGTGACATTACTCTTACAGGCGCATTTAAGGTAACTGTCCCAAGACTATTAAAAGAGGTATTGACGTCTAGGTGTCTGTTTACAGATGCAAGATTGTTATCATTTAAAACGTACACGCCCTGACGTTCACTGTTATTAGTGTATGTAGGATGACTCATTTGCCATGCACGAGGGTAGTCTGATCCATCAGAACCAGCAGTTTCAAATTCAACAAAAACTGAAAACTCGTCACGGTTATGACCAAACTCTGACAAAGGCTTGTGCAGCTTGTCACCGCCACGACTGCGTGTGCTGCCAACCGTTGGAATGTAAGGGCTTACGGATGAGCCTTGTTCAAGTTGAAAGCCAGCTATTCTGATTGTAATATCAATGGCTCCACTTTGATTCATTTTCAATGCAGCATGAATTAAACCAATATCACCTGTGCCATCAGAATCATCTAAGCTATCATCAGTGACATCAAAACGAGCAATATCAGATGTTGGTGCTGTAATGCTTATCTGCCTATTTGAATGAAATGTAGTGTCAGACTGATACCTATGATTACCAAGAGTAAAGTTGGTAATGTTTGTTGTATCACCACCAACAACAGCAAGATAAACACTTGTTGTCCAGACTTGACCAGCATCGGCAGTTGCTCCATCAGCAGCACCCGCTGGAAATATCGAAACAGTACCAGTTGGCGTTCCATTGAAGCGCAAATCTATGTATTCAAGGTTAAGAGTAGGATCTTCGCCTATTCCGACAACTTCAATGTCACTCAATGGAAAGTTTTGAGTAAACCAATTATCAGGAAGTGAACCTCCACCACCACCCAAAGTACCTAGTGTTGCAGGGCTGCTTCCAGCAGTTAAAAAACCACCACTGTTTTTGTTGTAATTAGTCCGACTTTCAAACGACTGAATACCACGGAAAGAACCGTCAGTATTGTATTCTAAGCCGCCGTGGTAAATCGCTGAACCAGAAGTCTCAATGAAGTCCTCACCGTCCAGATCGTTTTGGATTCCGTCATTGATTACTTTGGTGAGGGATACATCATCGATGTCACCATCAAAATCAGCACTGCCAGCAAATCCTGCATATGTACTTGATGACAGCGCAGTTAAAATAAATACATATGTACCATTAGCTGTAATGCCCTCACTTGAAACAACATTAGCGCCTAGACCACTCCCGCTTGCTAGTGATGCAGTTAATGTACCTGCTACATAGTTAGAGACTGTTACCTCCATTCGATACTTTTCACCTGCTACAAGATTAACAGCCTGTGAAATACCGCCAAACGAACCAACAGTTTTAGAAGCTACCCCAGAACCAATCGTCCAGTTTGTTTTTAGCCAATCTGTATCTGTTGCAAAGTCAGTATTTTCAAAACGTTCAACAGGAACATGAACCGATGCCTCGTACAAACGTGGACGGGATACATAGATGCTGGATGAACCATCGCCTGTGTATGATATGTTAGTTCCGTTAGCTATATAGTAGTTAAATGCTGGTGTGAAATTAGAAGTCGCTTCAGCATAAACTGTAAAATTCCACCAACCATCAGAAAGTTCAGTGGCTATTGCAGCATCCTTTGTGCCAGTAACACTAGCTGTAATTTCACCAGTATCCAAGTTTAAAGTGTGGCGAACAGCAGAGCCAAAAGCACCAGAGCCAAGTAGTAAGCTAATGTTTCTTGAGCCAGAGCCTCGTTTAACATCAATAGACAAAGCATAATAACGATCGCCCGATACAGTTATACTGTCGTGAAGTCTAAAGTTTGCACCTACATTTGTTCCCTCAGTAAGAAGATAAGCAGCCTTACCGCTTGGGCTAGTTCCACTTTCCGTCACTGTAATGTTTGTCTGCGTCCAATAGTCTGTGTCAGTCGCATCAGTGCTTGGAAACATATTATGCAGCGATTGCTTTAGCTTTCCATCGCTATCAAGCACCGTTGAGGGGGTGGTTTTGTCACTATCTAGTAGTTCATGGAAGG
>ERZ869936.901-NODE-901-length-24161-cov-9.275823_pt1 | contig 24161 bp, 39 predicted proteins | sample MGYA00520876_ERZ869936 | MGnify/ENA primary metagenome ERZ869936 (study PRJEB32218, sample SAMN09650985) | biofilter metagenome | isolation source: enrty point of leading RO module | place: Saudi Arabia: Thuwal, RO plant located on Red Sea | collected 2016-02-17 ...
ATTTACAGCTGGGCATGATACTATAATTTTAGATGCTACAAATATTACAAGAAAAAGGCGGGATGAGTGGAAATCTAATAAATATGCAAGATATTATAAATTTATGGAATGTTGGGATGTAGATGAATGTAAACGTAGAGCCTTAGAAACTTGTGTTACAGATGAGCATTATGAAGGATTATGTAGTGCTATTGATAAAATGTCAGAGCAATATGAACCAGTAAATGCGGCAGAAGAGAAAATACAGATTTGGGAGTAAGGAGTGGATGAATCTAGATTTAAAGTTGGAGATAAAGTAAAAGTTTATAAACCTGGACATGCAGAACATGGTTGTAAAGCTGTTGTTAGAAAAGTTATTACAATTAGAGAATATGGAGGTTTGTCTTACAGAGGACCCCACGCTTATTATCCTGTTGATGGGTGGAGAAGAGAAGACGGATTTTCTTTTGGAGGGGCGTTACCTGATGCAATGGTTGTGAGAGATAAAGAATGAAAAGTATCTGTATAGATGTAGATGGAGTATTAGCTCAATATGATGGATGGAAAGGTATATTTCATTTCGGAGACCCATTTCCGAGAGCAGTAGAATTCACTAAAAAACTTAGTGAGAAATATAGAGTAGTAATATTTACTTGTAGATGTAATTATGAATTGAACGCCAAGGAGTACTATGAAAGTGATGAATATTCAAATCGGGCGGATAGTTTATCTGAAGATGAAGTTATTGAAGAATTAAAACAATTAGTAGCAGAATATTTACTTAAACATTGTTTCTATTATCATGAAATTTATACGGGGCAGGGAAAACCTTCAGCAATAGCTTATATTGATGATAGAGCTATACAATATGCGGATGCTGAAGGATGTGATTTTGATGCAATTTTAAATCATTTAAATTAGTGCAGTTAGTTGCACAGGGACCGTAGCTTAATGGTCAAAGCAACGAACTCATAATTCGCAGATTGTAGGTTCGAATCCTACCGGTCCCAATCTAAAATAAAGGATTATAAAGTGGTTGTTGATTCTTTAAAGAAACTAGATAGAGATAAAGTTATTAAAGGTTTAAAGGAAGATACAGTTAAGTTTGCTAGTATACCTAATGCTGTAAAATTATGGATGAATGCGTGGCCTAGTCAACATAGTAATGTAGATATTATTCGAGCATCAGGTGCCTATTTTCTTTGTCCCCGAGAATTTGTATTGAATTATTGGCAACCACAACCCAATCGATCATTTGATTGGAATGCTTATTTAAAGATGAATACTGGAACTTTCTTGCATGAATATATTCAAAATTGTATATTAGGACCTATGGGGGTTTTATATGGAAAATGGCATAAATTTGCTGAAAATGGAATTGAGATAGAAGAAACCACAGAAGGATTTCATCCCGATCCTGAGAGAGCTGTACATGAGATAGTTACTCAAAAACCATTAACCTATAGATATCATGAGTATAATGTATGGAATACTAAATATAGAATGAGCGGACATTTAGACGGCAAGTTGGATATTCGTAGAGTTAATTTGCTACATAAATCTCTACCTCTCTTGAAAACTAATCCGGAAGAATTGTGCAATCGATTGCATTCCACAGGTTCGGGAGATAGATTTAATTTAGAAATTAAAACAGTATCAGACTATCAATTTAGAAAACTAGAAACAGAAAAAGATATTGCAGATTACTATAAAGCACAAGCTTGTGTGTATCAAAAACTTTCAGGGATACATAAAACTGTGTTTTGGTATATTGAACGTAATGAAATGAAATCAAAAGTATTTGTATATGATTTTGAGGATGGTTGGTGGAGAGATATACAAAGGAAAGCTACAATTGTTTGGAGATCTATACGAGATGAGACTTTACCTGAAAGTATGATGGCTTGTAGATTACCTACAGATAAACGAGCACAAGGATGTGCATTTAAACAACCATGTTGGAGGAATATAGATTTTAAGAAATATGTAGAAGATGGGAAAGTTCGGGCGGAGAAAGAAAATAGAAAATTATTAGATCTTTCCAAATGGGAAGAATAATGGATTATTTAAAATGTAAGTACTCAATTTTAAAATCTTGGGTATTCTGGGTTCCTGTAAAAGTTCAAGCTAAGCAATCTACATCATTTGGAAAAGGACATGCTTTTGTTCCTACAGAGAAGAAAAAATACGTTAAGTATTTACATCAAGAGATAGCTAAACAGTATAACGGCAAACCTTTAACTTTTGAAGTTAGTTTACATGTTACGTATGTATTTAAATTTAGAAAAAGAGATAAAAGATTTGAAAAATTAGGTTGGATGCCGATGGCTCAAAGACCCGATTTAACTAATCTTATTAAACCTGTAGAGGACGCTATGCAGGGAGTGTGTTTTTTAGATGATTCTCAAGTTGTAGAGACATCTATGAAAAAAATACGAAGTTTTGAGCAAGGAGTCCACATCATTTTAAGCACAGTTAAGCCGCGTCGGGGAGGGAAATCTTCTATGAAATAATCGCAGGAGTAACTTTTTTCTTGACACGGAATTCTTTTGCGTATATAATGGAACGCCGACGACCAGAATTTCGGGATTCAATGGCGGAGAGAAAGGAGAAAATTAAAAATAGATTTTTGCGTGTTCATTTTTTAAAAACTAAAGAGAGGTTACAATGACTGAGAGTACGACAGAAGAAACGACTGTTGAAGGCGATGCGAGTGAAGTTGTAGAAGCTGAAGAGACAGCTTTAGTAACTGTTCCAGGTAAAACTTTCGGTATGCTCAAACAAGCTATGGAGTCATTTGCTCCAGAGCTATCTGAGGATATGGCACCGGAACAACGCAGAGAAGTTATTCGGGGAACTCTTAGAGATTCCACTAAACTTGATGATAAGGTTTATTTAGTTCGCGGCGAACTGCTTTACGAACTTAAGGAAAACGAATATTGGAAAGAGTATAAATTTACTGATCCGGATACCGGCGAGGAACGACCGTACGCTAAATTTGATGAATATTGTCAAGTTGAGCTAGGTATTTCACGTCGTACGGCTATTTATCTGTGCGAGATTTATAAGAAGTGCGTAGTTGATCTTGAACTTCCTACCGATATTCTTGTTGATTTGGAATGGAGTAAAGTTAAAGAAGTCTATAAGCAGGTTGACGCAGATAACTATGCTACTGTGTTTGACAAGCTGAAAAGAATGTCACTTAAAGAAGCAACTCAATATGGAAAAGAGTTGCGAGGGACAGCCACTGAAGAATCAGGAGGAGAATCAGGAGGAGGATCATCCGATCCCACTGAAACTTTTTCTAAGGTTACTTTTAAGTTAGCTCCAGAGCAACATGAAAATATTAGTAAAGCTTTGGAATTAGCCGGAAAGATTACCGGCAGTTCTTCAAAAGAACATCAAATGGATTCGATCTGCTCTGATTTTATTGCTTCCAGTGTTGGTGGCGAAGGTGTGGATGCAGTTGTTTCTAGACTTGATGTAATTATTGCTAATCTTCAGCGATCGTTCGGAGTTACTTTGGAAATTTCTGATTTTGATTCTGATAGATATGCTTCTCTTGAAGAAGCTGTTGCGGCATCTACTGGCGGGGAGTCAGAGTCGGAGTAAGATTAAATTTTATTTGTACAGAAGAAGTAGTGCAATCGATTGCATGATTGATTGCACTACTTCTTTCTTTACTGGGAAAATTACATGTCAGTTTTAACTCCTACTAAGGTTCAAGTAGATTCAGTTTGGGGTAGACCTAATAGAATTAGCTCTACAGTTGGTGCTGTTTCATTATTTGACAGAACTCCTTCCAAGTGTGCTTTGTTTGCACTTGGTGAGGAGTTTTTGTATGTGTCTTTAGCTTTTGATTCGGGATTAATTTCATTAAATACTGAATTACTTTTAATTGTAGATACTGTAGAAATAGAACAACAACTTCGTAGTTTTTGCTTGAGTAGAGGGTTCACTTCTTTTGGAATAGTTGTATCTAAGTTGGAACATATAAATCTTGAAGAAGGCTTGTGTGAACGTAAATTAGATTACGTCCTAATCAAATCGGGACAGACAGGTGAAAAACTATGTAAATTTCTATCTGATCTACATAGATTTGTTGAAGAAAAAGCACATATTGTGGTAGAATGTATTGTAGGTGGAAGAACGCCTAACCCTTTAGTTTTTGCTGCATATGAATCTCTTAGTGCCACTATTTCGGGAAGACCTTCTAGATACTTAGATACGTATACTTATTTAATTAATAATCTTCAAAGATGTGGTGCACGGAGATTGTTTAGAAGTAAACCAGTTTTGCCTCAATGGGAGATATCTAATATACTTTTAGTAGCCGCATTATCTTGGTGGATGGATGTTAGTTTTGTACATTCTGAAGAATTCCGGGACAGAGAAGTTAAATTATTAACTAGATTTAAAGTCACACGTATACGACAGACTGTAGGAAAGATGTCATTCATCTTGAGGGATCTTTTTTATGACATCAGTAAGAAAAGACGACAAGCTAAAAATAGGAGAAAAAGAGATAGACAAAGTAGTAAAGTTTGAGGATATCTTAAGGTTAAGTTTAAATTTTTATTGTATTTCGGGGGACAACTGTGATAAGTATGTAAATGGAATATTAACATCAAGATACATAGTAACTGACATACAATGTACCTGTATACATAGTATGAGGGGCCATAAGTGCAAACACTATAGAATGAAAAAATTAGATTTTGCATGGGTAAAGACTCAAGTATCAGACATAGAAGTCAGAAGAATATATGAAGAACTTAGGTGTCAATTTGAATTTAATCTTCCAGATTTTCCAGAACAGATTTTTAAGTCATTAACGTATGTTGTAGTTAATGTACCATTATTTTGTGATGTAGTAGTGTTAGAAGTAGAAAAATTTACTGTAGCTCTAATTAATTTAAGGGAAATTATATGATTTTGCTGGGCATTGTTAAAGAAGTTAATGAAGTAGTTGATTCAGAAGGTGTTTCAGGTACTGAGACCGGTAAAGTAGTTGTTTATTCAATTAAAGGTACGAAAGTTCTTACTGAATGTTTTGTAACTAAATCTGGAACAGAAGTAAGTTGTACATGTCAATCGTTTAAATTAAAAAATACATGTGACCATTTAAAATTTGCAGGCGAGATTAAGATATGCGCAGAAGATGTGAATGTAGAGAATGATTTGTCTATTGTGTATATTCCTGCTGTTTGGAATGTGCTTATTGTTAGACAAAATAAAGTGGTAAACGTTTCTACTAATGTAGGCAATATTAGTGCTTCGCAGTTAATTGATAGATTTATAAATAATAATTTATCGGACACAGGTGGAGTATTTCAAGGACAGAGAGTTTTTGAAGAATTAAAAATAGCTTTTACGAAAAATATCAGTTTAGATTCAACTAAAATAGCTGCTTTAGGTAGAGGATTTAAATCTTCAGAAGAAACAAAACCAACTGAAAAATCAGTTGAGAGAGATTTATCCTGGAAAGAATTTGAAAAACCTGATTCTAAAAGATTTTGGGTTAGTGATGAAGTATGGGATCAATGTTTATACGCAGCCCATAGAGGAATTAATTTACTTTTATTAGGTCCGGCCGGATCAGGTAAAAGTCAGATTTGCTATGAGCTAGCAAAAACCGTTGGATTGACAATTACTCCTTTTAATATGGGAGCTATGAGTGAACCACGTTCTAGTTTAATTGGAAATACTCATTTAGGGAAGGATGGAACATGGTTTGAGAAGTCTAGATTTGTTAGAAGCGTTGATCAAGAATCAGGTATAGTTTTATTAGATGAACTTACTCGTGCGGTTAGAGATGCATTCAATATTTTACTTCCTTTAATGGACGATCAGGGATATCTAGCTCTAGATGAATCCGAAGATGCTGCAGTTATTCATAGAGGAGAAAAAGTATCTTTCTTTGCCACAGCTAATGTAGGTATGGAGTATACTGGTACGGATGCTATTGATAAGGCTTTGAAAGATAGATTTAGTTCTGTTATTGAAATGGATTTTCCCCCTGCGGCTAATGAGATAGAAATTTTAATTAGTCGGTGTACTTTATCGCGTAAAGAGGCAACCAAGTTAGTTGATATTGCAAATAGACAGCGAGATTTAGCTAGAAGAGAGGATGTATTTACCGAACTTGTTAGTACTAGATTATTACTTTCTGCCGGGGATATGATTTCTAGTGGGATTAATTTTAGGGTTGCATGTAGATTTGCTATTGAAAATTCTTTTTCTCCGGAAGGCGGGGAAGAGTCAGAAAGAACTAAAATAAAACAACTTGTTCAAAAAATAGGTTAAACTTATGTCGACAACATATATTGATGAATACTTAGATCGGTACCTAGAATCTGAGGAAGGCTATTTTGGATCGGATTTATCTAGATCCTGGAGCCTAGTTCGGGAGAGAAAAGAATCTCCGGAAGAAGTAGTAAGAGAACTACTACGAATTAAAGGAGCAGTTAAAAACTTACTTTTAATTCATGGAGTTCCTTCAGATTTAGAAATTTCTTTAGCTTCTTTAGGAGACGAAATATCAGGTTTAGCTAAATTTAAATGTTTGGAGACATTTGAAGGACCTCAAATTGTTCTAGATAAAAATATTTATGTGAATCATGATCCCTCAGTTGTAATGGATCTTTATTGTGCTGTAGGGTTACATGAAGCAGACCATATAAATAACACTCGTAAATTTTATCATCGTTGGATAGATGGCATCCATAACGATGATGATAAAATGAAAAATATGTGGGAAAATCTTCTTGAAGATGAACGTATTGAAAAAATAGGAAGAGAACAGTCCCCAGGATTTGTGGGATATTATCATACTAGTAAAGTAGAGTTATTTGAAAAACGACAATTAGGTGAGGCGTTACGTAATTGGGAAAAACTTCCTGATATGGATAAAGTGTCGGTTATTATTTTTTGTTTTCTTCGTTGTCCTTACTTGTTTACTTCTGAACATAGAGAGTGGACAACAGTTGAAGGAGTATGTGTTTATGCTGCATTAGAGGGACTGTTGCCCAGTATGCCGGAAACAGAGGAAGAAGTTGAAAAATATGCTCAATTCATTTTAAATTTCTGGAAAGCCTTGAAAAAAGAATATGACCGGGCAGAGAAAAAAGGTAGTGAAAGATACGCTAAAGAAAAAACTGATGCAATCGAGTGCACAGAAGAAGAACGTAAGGAACGTAAAGCAACTATTCATAAAAAAGTAGTTAAGCATAAATTAAGTAAACAGGAAGATAAAGAATACAACGAAAAAATAAAAGATATTGAGGATAACTTAGATAAGTTATCTAAAGTAGATTCTGTAGATATAGATACTCTAGATAAACTTGAGAAAGATGCTGGTAAGGTACGACGACATAAATTAGAAGCAAGTAAGAAAAAATTAAAAAAGAACAGGGAAGGCAAAAGATTTAATGTTATCGATATAGTTAACATGTTAGAGGTATTGACTTTTGTTAGTGAAAGTTTATCGACAGAGGAGGCTGTGGAGGTAGCTAAAGCTACAGAAGATAGATTAGAATTTTGTTCTGATTGGGTACTACCAGAGTCTGGATGGGAAGCCCGTAAAATAACTAAAAGACAGTCAATAATTTTACATCCTAGAGTTACATTTAGCACAGTTTCCCTATATAATGAAATTAAAAGAGAAGTTCAATCTCATGTAGCTGCTATGAAGAAGGTATTTCAATTTAGATTAGGAACACAAACCTATATTCAGGCAGAACGTAAAGAAGGAAAATTGCATAGACGTCAATTGGCCCGTTCTTTTTATACAGATAGAGTTTTCACTAGTAAGTACACTAAGACTGACCAAGGTATTGCTCTTTGTTTAGTGTTAGATGAATCTGGAAGTATGGGTTCAGCATTATATGGATCTAGAAAAGCTAGGAAAGCATTACAAGTTGCTGTACTTTTAGCAGAATCTCTTAAGAATGTTGTGGGAGTAGAGTTAGAAGTTTATTCTTACTCTTCGTATGGAAGACTCAATGAGAATAATAAGATCAAATATTTATTCGGTAAAAATAATTCTAATATCAAAGGTATAGGTAATTTTACGGGAGGAGCACAGAATTATGATCATGTTGCATATGAAATATGCGGAGATTTATTTCTAAAGAACACAGTTAACAGTAATAGATTAATGATAGTTCTCAGTGATGGAGCACCTGTAGGGTATTATTATGGAGGTTCTCCGGCAGTAGAAGCTACACGAAAACAAGTAGAGATTTTAGAGAAAAGAAAAAATATTAAAGTTTTAAATGTAGCGATTGAGGCGTATCGTTCTGAAGATATATTTAAACATACTTTAAAATTTACCGATTTGTCGCAGTTAGTTTTGAATATGCGTAAGTTAGTTACTAAAATTGTTAGGGCTAATAGTGAAAGAGTGGGATGAAAAAAAGAGGAAAACGAGGTCCGTATAAAACAAAAGGTCCTTCGGGACATATGGTATCTTTATATCTTCCTCATGATAAGATATGGATTTTAGACGCTATACTAGAAGTTCAACGTACTTCCGAACGTAGAGGTGTACGTTTAACTAGAAATCAATTTATTGTGTGGGCTATTGAGCAATGTTTACCTTATGATGAATCTTATAGAATGTCAGCCCCCAGAAAAAAAATTATTTCAGAGAAGAAAAATAGAACTAGATTAGTAGTATGTAGAGAATCTGATGATTGGTTAATGGACGCAGTAGATAAAATAGTACAAACTAAAATTGATATAGGTTTAGAGACAAATTATTCTTATGAGTTGTATAGATTAGTTAAGGTAGGTCTTACTAATACATTATATGGGGAATCTTTGGATAGATTAATTTTTGAAGTAGAGGATTAGTATGTTTTTAGTTCCTGCTGAACTTAAAGATGAATTATTTAGTTTTCTTAAAACTATGGGAGCTAAGTTAACAATTAGAGAAGTTTCTATAAAAGGGGAAATAGCCCGAGCATATTATCGAGATAGTTTATTAGTGGTTAAGGAAGTTAGTGATGAAACTTTAGAGGTGATACATAGCAATGGTAATGTCAAAGAAGAACTTAGACGATTTTGGCAGCAATACGCAGTGACTTTAATGGAGGAGCAAGAAGATGAGTAAATTGTGTAACCCCCTTACACAACAAGAATTTGATTATCCTGATGAATTTATTCAATCTATGATTCAATCTTATCAAGATATTGCACGACGTAGATTTTTAGTTACTTCTGATGAAGAACTTTGGTTCGCTGGCCTACAGCCTATTTTAAATGAGGTTGAAAAAACCCGAGGAACAATAACCTTTCCGGGAACAGATGATGTATTGAAATTAACATTAAGAGAGAATATTAAATATAATAAAGATCCTCAAGGTAATCCGGGGTTGCAGGTATTAGCTGAAAAATTTGGATCTTTTCTAGAACCTATGCTTAGAAGAGATATTAAAGAATCAGGTATGAAAGTTACTAAATTTTTAGAGCGAGAAGATCTTTCTGAGGAAGAACAAAAAATGGCAAAAGAAATTGAAAACTATAGATTCGTAACCCCAGGGAAACCGGGAGTAGAAATTAAAGCTAGGGACGATAAATGACTCAGCACTATGAAAATAGAATTCACTGGAACCGACTTCTTGCTATCATTAGGAAGGCGGGAAAAGATGGAGTAGCTATATATTCATTAGCAGAACAATTAGATGTAAAAAAAGGAGATAAAGAACTTGAAAAAACAATTAATCAACTAAAGGTTCAAGGTAAAGTTCATATTTGTATGGGAACATATAAGGATATGTTATGTCGATTTATTATAGCTCAGGAGATTTTAAATGAACTACAAAATTCGGATAGAAAGGACAGTGATTCAGGACACGATAGTTAATATACGAGGAGTGAGTAGCGAAGAAGAAGCTAAAAGACAGGCATTGATCGTAGCTGAAACTGGTCATTATTCAGGAACTACTCCCATAAAACCCCCTGAAGTCGTAGAGGTAATTGAGCTACCTATTTGACATAGTTTAGACTAAGCAGTATAATATACCCTAGTTAAGTTAGTTCTTAGCTAGGGATTTTTTGTGTAAGGATAAATTGAATGAAATGTTCTATTTGTATGAGTACTCGAAATAAAGCAGAGTACTTAGGAAGAACTTTACAAAGTATTAGGGTACAAAAAGTACCTTTTGAGTATGAAATTATTGTATGCGATGACGGATCTACAGACCATACAGCAGGAATATGCTCTAAGTATGAAGTTAGGTATATATATTTAGAAAACAATACTTATAGAAATCCTTCATTTGCTAGAAATAAAGCATTTCGGGCAGCGAGGGGAGATATTATAATTAATCAGTCTGATGAAGTGATTCATGATCTACCTTGTACTGTAGAGCATCTATGCGATCGATTGTACGAAAATCAATTTTTGATAGCAACTGTTTTTAATTACGATGTAAATCGACAGAAACGATTAAATTTATATACTGGTGTACATAATAGACGTCCTTTCTTTTTTCTAGGCAGTTTATGGAGAAAAGATTTATATGAAATTGGAGGATGTTGTGAAGATTTTACTGGTCCGGGATTTGATGATGATTGGTTAGGTAAATGTTTAATTGAAGGATTAGGTTTAAGCTGTAATTTTTTAGCGGATATCATAGGATATCATCAAGATCATCCTAGACCTGCAAATTTAGCTCAATTAGTAGCTCCGTCTAGACAATTATTTGAACAAAAATGCCGGGAAGTACAAGAACATGGGTGGAATTTTAACAGCTGGGAGATTTAATGTTATTTTCAGTATTAGTGTGTAATATACCTTTTAGACGAAATGACTGTTCTAAATTACTTGCTTATTTAGAAAAAATTAGTAAAGGATATGATGTAGAAATTTTATGTTTATATGATAACAAACAAAGAACGGTCGGGCAGAAAAGAAATGATCTATTAAAATTAGCTCAAGGAGACTACATAGCATTTATTGATGACGATGATGATGTAGATAATGATTATTTCAAAGATATTTGTGAGGTTCTCGAAAGAGATAGACCTGACGTTTTAACTTTTACTCAATTAACTATTTTTAAAGATACCGATAGAATTCAAGAGTGTAAATACAGTGTAGAATATGATTATGAGTCGGGGGAAGATTGGTGGAGAGGTAAACCTTCTCATACTATGGTGTGGCGACGTGCGATAGCTTTAAAAGGAAAGTTTCCGGAGGTACAGAACACTGAAGATGTAGCTTGGGTAGATCAAGTAGTTCCTTATGTACAGAAAGAATCAAATATCGATAAACCTTTATATATGTATAGATTTAATCCGGCCAAAAGCGAGGCAATTTCTAAAGAAGAGATTATTAGACGCAAACTTAATAATAAAGAATATTGTGGAGAAGTTTGTGTAGTGGGGATGATTTATAAGTCTGTGAATTATTTAAAATTTATGTCAGAGCAGATGAGAAAATATTGTGCTCAAGTTAGTTGCGGTATCATAGCTAATGATGCCACAGAAGAAGTAAAACACGAATTAATGGCTTTTCCGGGCTGGGTGTTGGAGTACAATGACCCTAATCCTGATGATTATTATTTAAATAGAGTATACAGGGCCTGGAATGCGGGAGGGATGTACTGCAAAGATAAACATGACATAGTAATATTTATTAATAGTGATATGGGCCTTAGTAGTAATTGGATTAATAAATTGTTGGACGGATTAGCTTATAATACTATACCGTGTTCTAGATTAGTTGAATCAGGTAAATTACCTTCAGGTGAACATGCGATAGTTAAAGATTTTGGAGGACATCCTAATGAATATAGAGAGGAAGAATTTGTAAAATATGCTAATAGTTTAAATAAGTTTGAAATTTTAAATAATGGTTTATATATGCCCTGTGCTTTTTGGGTGGAAGATTTTATAAGTTCGGGAGGATATCCAGAAGGTAATGTAGAGAATAGATCGGGAGATGAATGGTTTTTTAATGAAAATTCAGTAATGAAACGTAAAAAACATGTAACAGTAGCTCATTCAGTAGTATACCACATTCAAGAAGGCGAGAAAGACGAATGAAACGTAATTTTATTTCTATGTGGGAATTTGCCGATCAGATAGAAAAATATATTGGTCAGGGGTTTACATTTATAGAGATAGGAGCTTTGGACGGTAAAGATTCTGCTTATATGAAATCCAGATTTCCTCAGGCCCGAGTATGTTGCTTTGAGGCAGATACTGACAATTATTTAAAATGCTCTAAATTACGTAATGTAGAAGCTTACAATCATGTAGTTTATAATTTTAACGGGGAAGTATCTTTTTATCTTAAGAATCAAGTTGATTTGCATAGCTGTAGAAATAGAGGGGATGAATATGGATCAAATATAGTTAGCAAGAAATGTAATACTTTTCCTGCTCTGACTAGGAAATATCATCTACCTTTGCCTTACGTAGTAAAAATAGATTGTGAGGGTTGTACTTATGAAGTAATACAAGGTATGGGTTCTTTATTGTGGAATGTAAAGTTATTACATATAGAGACAGAGAAGGATAAATTTTTTGAGGGGCAGTATTTGCATGATAAAGTTGTAAGATTATTGGAAGATAGATTTACGTGTGTAGATCATCTAGATATGAAAATTTCTGGCACAGATAAAATTCAATGTGATTCTATATGGGTGAACAATGACTGCATGGTTAGTGAATGATAGTTTAGGACAATTAGGCGAAAAGACTTTTTGGCATGATTTATTAGAATGGTTTCCAGAATTAAAGTTTAAAGGATATTCATTTGATACATTAAGAGATAGACTTCATATGGAGAGAGGTGATCCAGATTTTATTATTAGGAATGCCACTTATTTTCCCTGGTTAGATCATTATCATTGTCCGGTAATTAGTTTTGTGCAAGATATTGTAGATGATTCAAAATTGCGGGACTGGCAGGCAGAGGTAATAGATAAATCAGATATAGTAGTGATGAATAGTATTTCTACTGAGATAGCGGCGGATGTTACAGATCTTGCGAAAACAGCAATAATTCCTATAGGTACAGATAAGAATTTGTTTAGAGATTATGGAGTACATAGAAAAAATAAACCTTTACTATTTGTAGGTTCTAAGAATAAAGTAAAAGGATTTGATATATTACAAGAACTTATTAATGCTTTAGGATGGAACTATAATTGGAATGTAGTATTAAAAGATGCCCCAATTAATGTAGGTCCTAATGTACGATGCTACTCTAGGGTTAGCCAACCTCAGTTATGCGAGATAATGAATGAATCTAGTGTTTTAGTATGTACTTCTAGAAGAGAGACTCAACATTTAGCAGGTATAGAAGCAGGATTTACTAATCTTCCAATTGTAGCTCCAGATGTAGGTATTTATAGACAATTAGTTAGTAGTGAGTATTGGGGTAAAATGGTATTTGATACAACTATGCGGGAGTACGAAGAAGCTATTGAAGATGTGTTGAGTAAAGATTATAATGTTCGAGATCATTTTTTAAATCTCGGGCTGGACAAAGAATCTTGTAGACGCAAATGGACTGAGGTAATTAATGAAATTAGAAACTGATGGATATTTTCATACTGAATTTATAGAACTTTTAGCTAAAAGAATTAAACCTAATGTTTACTTAGAACTCGGGATTGACGAAGGAGCTACATTACATAAAGTAATACCTCATGCGAAGAAATGCATAGGTGTAGATAAAGAGTTTCCTAAATTTTGTGAATGGGATAAGAGTTTTGATTATTTTAATATGACCACAGAATATTTTTTCGATAAAAATATATTAAGAGAATATGATGAACTTGATTTAGTGTTTATAGATGCGGATCATTCGTATGAAGCAGTTAAGAGAGATTTTTATAATGTGTATAGATATGTGACACAGGATGGACTAATACTATTACATGATACATTTCCTAAAGATGAGACAGACACTCATCCCGATTTATGTGGAGATTGCTATAAATTTACTCATGATTTAAAAAATTGTGGTTTTGAATTTATGACTTTACCATTTCCTCCGGGTTTAACAATAGTTAGAAGAGTATGATTCCAAAAGTAATGAATTTTTTCTGGGTAGGGAAGAAAATGTCATGGCTTAGATACATGACATTATATTCATTTTGTAAATTAAATCCGGGCTGGGAAGTAAATTTATATTTAAATGATTTTAGAGAATATGATAATCCTTGGAGTGATCATCATACTCAAGATTTCTTTATGTATAAAGGTCCAGATTATTTAGATAGAGTAGATTCTCTACCTGTAAAAATACAGAAAATGATTTTACCTTTTCCGGTAAATCCCGTATGTCAAAGTGATTTATTTCAGTGGCTATTGTTGGGAAATGACGGTGGATTTTATTCAGACTTAGATATTCTCTATATACGGCCTATAGATTATGCTATATGGTCACAACATAGCACTGTCTGCTGTTTAGCTGAAAATGAATTTACTATTGGATTTCTAGGAGCTTGTGAAGGCAATCAATTTTTTAAAGACATTGCTGAAGAAGCTTTACAGCAATATAATGACAGAGAATATCAAAGTGCAGGAATAAATTCAGTTTATGGCATAATTAGAAACAAGTGCAATCGATTGCACAAATCAAGTTTGATTTCAGATATAAGTAAAGCTTATCCTGAATTATCTGTATTTAATTTACCTCAAGAGACTATTTATCCTTGGGCATGGCACAATGCTCCAGTAAAAATATTCTATGAAAATAATAAATTGTCTCTAAATACTGTAGGAGTTCATTGGTATGCCGGAGCACCTATTAGTCAAGAATATAATAATTTGCTTAATGAAAATACTTACAGAGATCTTGTTTGTACGTATAGTTCGTATGCTGCAGAAGTAATATGAAATTATCTTTATTAATATTGAGTGTTAGAGGTAGATTAGATAGATTACCTAAACTTTTAGATTATCTGGAAGACCAAGCAGAAGAAAAACCTGTACAAATTTTATGTTTATACGATAATAAAAAAATGACCGTAGGAGGTAAACGTAGATTATTATTGGAAAATTGTTCTGGAGAGTACTTTACTTTTATTGATGACGATGATTGGGTATCCGATAATTTTGTACGTAGATTATTAGAAACTATTGAACTAGCACCCGATTGTATTGTATATGATAGAATATATTCATATTTAGAGACTAGACGATGTTGTCATGATTCATTATGTGAATCGGAAGAATTAATAGGGGAGGTTTGGAGATGTCCTCTATCTCACACTATGACTTGGAAAACAGATTTAGTGTGGAATGTTCCATTTCCTCTTCAGAATGTGCATGAAGATGTAGAATGGGCTAAAAAAGCTAGAGAAAATATAGATATAGAGAAAGTAGTTAGAGTTCCGGATATATTTTATCACTATAATTTTAATGATCAAGACACAGAAACTCATCCCCGACATAAACATTCGGGCAGACCTAGAAAAAGAATAAAAACAACTATCACTCAAAAAAGACGTAGAAAAGGATTTACAGGATGAAGAGATATTGTTTGTGGAGAATTTTAGGTAACGATCTACCTCCGAGACATTCAGAGACGCAAACCGAAACAAACTTAAATTTTATATTAAATAATGAAATAGATTTTAGGGACTGTGATAAAAGATTCGTGTTAAATAGAATTTTGGATAAAGATAAAGAATTTAGGTATGTTAAACTAATAGAAGCAGCTGGGTATAGTTACGATATTCTACCCTTTATAGATGACACATATAGACAAAATCAAACTATACAAGATAAATTAAATTATTTAACAAATGTAAATCCCGCTAGAAATTATTGTGTTAGAAGAGGATTTGAACTAGGTTATGATTATATACTTCCTTTTGATGGAGCCAGTTGTTTTAGAAAAGATGGTTGGGAAATATTTGACAGTAATTGTAGATTTAATGATGGAGATGGGTATTTTGTGTTAGGTCAATCAAGACCAGAAGATTTCCAAGCTTTTTTACATAAACTACCTATTCTAAAAGAAAATTATTCTATTGATGGAAAAAGATATATAGCATCCAGAGAATTTGCAGTTGCTTTTGGCAGAGATTGGGATCAGTTATTCGATGAAGATTATACACTTTATGGAAAAGCGGATAAAGTAGATTTGCTGTGGAAGTTAGGAATTCCTGGAGTATGGGATAGATGGTATCCTAAGTTAAAAGCCAGAGCGTTAGAAAATCTATCGGAATGGGCCGGAAAAATAAAAATGGCGGGATGGGTGGCTAGACTACCTTCAGGTAATCCAGAAGCAGACAAAGATAGCTCAATCCGGGGCAGACTTAGAGCAGAAGGACTTAATAACTTAGTACTACAAGCTAATCGTATTAAATAGTTGACACGTTTTTTCAAGGATGATAGAATGATATATAATGAAGTTAGAGATAACATTAAGGATGGAGATTTAATTGCTTTTAGCGGAAAGAAATTATTAAGTAGATTAATTCAGAAAGTTACATACAGTGTTATAAGTCATGTAGGAATGGCTGTCTGGATAAAAAATAGATTATTTGTAATAGAGGCTGTAGAAGGGGCGGGCATACGTTTTTATCCATTATCTAAATATGTTAGAGAAGGATCTAAAGTAGAATGGTGGAAATTGTATCATGATTCATTTAATGTAGACAGAGAAAAAGTAATAATATTTGCTATGGATCGTGTAGGAGATGCCTACGGTTTATGGCAATTAATTAAAGATTTTTTTCTGAGAACAAAAGATCATAAAAAAGGTAATTTTTATTGTAGTCTTTATGTGTTAGAAGCGTTGAAAGAAGGCGGATATATTGGAGAAGGTTTTGATGATACTAATCCCTCTCCCGGTGAAATAACGAGGCTTCCATGTTTTCACAGACAAGGGTATTTGGAGCAGCTTTAATTGTGCAATCGATTGCACAATGTGTTGTTGCTGCCGCTGCAGTTGTTCCAGTATACGTTAAGATTCCAACAACTAATGTGCCTTCGTACGGTGCTCCTGTTTATCGGGATGTATTAGAACATCAAGGACATCTTCAGGGACCTATTCAGAATCATGAATTTTGTCCTACTTGACGCAGACGTTTGTTGCCCGTGAGGCGACAGTTTACAGGTAGATTCGGATATGGTAATGGAGTAGTTGTAGACGTAGATCCTAAGAATAACATATCTCATGTTTTAACGTGTTTTCATAATATTAAAGATGTTGAGTGGATAAGAATTTATAGTAATGGATGGCATCATGGACATGTAATTAATTTCGATCAAACATCAGATTTGGCCTTAGTTCAAATTAATGCTATACATCCAGAATGTATTAATATTGTAGACTCACGTCCTCCTAATGGAACTAGAGGACAAGTGTTAGCTTATGAAAAAGTACAGTCCAATAATAAACCTAAGATGACTCTTACAGTAGATACTACAATAATAAATAATTCTTCTGCAATTCCGGGAGGACAGGCTTGGTATACTGATGCTGTAAGAACTAGCTACAGATTTAGACAAGGGATGTCCGGAGGATTATTACGCACTTCACAAGGTATGGTAGGATTAATTTCTGCGTCAGTTGAACATGGAGTATGTACAGATGGACCTACTTGTTTAAGTTTTGTTCAAAATTCATTGCGAAGGCAGCCAAATTGTAATACAGGTTCAATAAAAACTAGACCGGGAAGAAGCCGACCCCCTTCAGAGGATAAAAATTTTGAAGAACAGGCGTTAAAATTACTTCTTATTCAAATATTAAGTGATCCTGAAGTTAGACAACAATTACAAGCTGACTCAGAGATATTAGAGATTATAGAAAGATTAGCTAAAAGTGTAGGAAATTTAAAGAAAAAGGGAACCGTAGAAAAAAAGAAAATTGATAATAGATTAACTGCTCTAGAGACAGCTCTTCAAGATATAGGTGATTATGATGACACAGAGATTAGAGAACTAATCTCAGGGTTGGAGGAAAATTATAGTGATCTGCAGATACAACGAGAACGGCATATAGAAGCTAATGAACTTGTTTTTGAAAGAATAGGTAAAGATTTACAAAGTTTAAATGATCGTATAGAAGCTATTTCTCAGTATGATGATACTGATATAAAAAGAAGATTAACTCAATTAGAGAATAAATCTCCTTCAACGGACACAACTGTAGAAAATACATTGGTAAGTATAGAAACTAGATTAAAAACATTAGAATCTAAGAAAGCAGAATACGATGATTCCGGGCTGAAAAAACAAATTGCAGATCTACAAACAGAGTTAGCAGCTTTGAAAGTAGCTTTAGCTAATCCAGAAAAAACTTCTTATGTGTTATATTTCACTTCTGTAGATAATCCCCGGACCAAGGAAACAGATAAGAAAGCAAAATATCTTAAGAGTAAGGGCGTTCCTATCTATATAATAACTTTACGTTTAACTAAAGATACAATAGATACTGTCCCGAGGACATATACAATTCCTCAAGGAAAGGAGGTAAGTGGGGCAAGTAACGTAATAACTTATTTATCAACTTTGACTTTCTGAATTTAGGTGGCTTTTAAAAGGAATTAAAATGGAAAATGAAGGGAATAAAATGGATGAGTATGCTCTTCAGGTATTGAAAGCTTCTTTAGTTACAAGTTTTCGGCAAGATGATGCTGTAGCTCGTCAAGCAGTTATTAATCATCAAGCTTCCTGTCAACTTATGTTGCTAAGCTTTATTCGAGATGCTACTGAGATGTCTATTCCCGAGAGTTATGCAGTTCAGGGATTAGCTAACGCTCAAACTACTAGGGAAGCTCCTGTTCAAAATCTTGCTGCACGAACTCCATCAGCAGCGTAGAAATTTATTAAGTAGAGGAGCACCTTAGGTTTGAGGTGCTCCTCTATCTTTAAACAGGAGTAAGGAGTATGATAGGATTTGGGAGAACGCCTAAAGCAAATACAGAAAATTCTGCTGAACAGGATTCCTTTGTTCCTGTAGAACAACAAACAGATCAAAATATAGGATCGAGTTTTGATACTATAGCTGCTAATTTTTATTCTAAGTTTGCAGATGTTATTGTTGCATGGGGCGGGGAGAAAGTAAAACAAAAAAATATACTTAATAGTTTTGCAGCAAATACAGTTAGTGCAGAAGGGTATTATAGAGCTAATCAATTAGGATTAAGTGACACTGAAAAAAGAGCTATAGCTCCGTTTCCTGCAGTTCAATCACTAAATCTGCAGGTTCCTCAAAAACAAGGTTTTTGGGGATCAGTTAAGGATAAAGCCATTCCTTTTGCAGCTACTGCTTTATTAGGTGGGTTAGGCGGAGTGGGGGTTTTGAGTTTATTTGATAGATATTCAAATAAACCGGAAGAACAAAAAGTAGAATCTACAGTAGATTCTACAGATGACAGTTTAGGTAAAGCAGGGATATCCATAGAATGAAAAAGTTAGTGATTTTACTTGTAGTGTGTTCAGGGGAGAATGTTACAGTAGCACAAGAGATGTGTCCTACTTGTCAACGAAGATTAGGTTCACAAGTTCCCGTGCAATCGATTGCACTACCTGTTAACGATAATATTTTTAATGAAGGTCCGCAGCAATTAGTGCCCCAACAACTTGTACCTCAATCACCTGTTCCTCAACAATTTGCTCCTCAACGAGTTGTCCCTAGATATTATTGGAGACCAGTAGGTAACGGATGGGTTAGGTACTATCGTAGTGGGAATAATGTAGTGAGAGATAGATTGAGCAGAGGAATTTTAGGTAACTATACGTACAGAGCTAGAATTTATCCTCAACGGTACCCTAGTATGGTCCCTCTTCTTCAGGTACGTTAATTATGAGTACAGATTCTGCGGCATCCGAACAATCATTTGAACAATTATGGAAAGAGCAGTTAAAAGAAGGAGAAGAGTATGATGCTCAATTTAGAACCTTAATGAACGACTCTAATTTGAGGGTTGCTGAACTAACTTCTCAGTTAATGGCGAAACTTTCGGGTGTAGAGCAGCCTTCAGAGCCGGAAGATGCTGTAATGAAGGAACTAATTGATCTATTAAAAATGAATAGACCTTTAGTTCCTTATATTTTAGACTTTACTAAAAAGATGGCAGAAAAGATTGCTCAAGCAGCTAATAGTCAAGCTAGTAGTATAATGGATGCTGTGGAGAATGCTTGATGAATAAAAATCCCTTATTTTTTATATTTATTTTTTTCTTGGGATTTTTTGTATGTTCTGCTGTAGATGCGTATGTTGATAAACCTCCTCTGGGTTGGACAACTCGGGCAGAAATAGATAGAGTTAAAGACGGAGATACTTTAGTAGTTCGTATCAGTAAGACTATCGATATACGGTTATTGGACTGTTGGGCGGAAGAAATCAGAGGAAGGAAGAAAACTAAAAAAGGGTTGGAAGCTAAAAGATATCTAAATGATTTAGTGGGAGATAAAAAGGTTACTTTATATATTCCGGCAGAAGAGGGAGGAAATATAAGTAAAATTTGGACTCTTAGTAGAGCTAAAGGTAGAATATGGATTGACGGGGAGAGGGAGAAAGACGTCTCTGAATTAATGGTAGAAGCTGGGTTTGCCACTAAAGAGAAAATACGAAAATAAGTCTCTGTTCGCTGGCACCGGACTGGGCAGAGAAACCCATAGAATAAAAATTCTGTGGGTTTCTTTTATGTCAATATACTGGTTAACTTATACGTCAATTTTGCCCCGGCGACAACATAATTGGCAACTATGTATGTTATTTTGTAAATATGGGATTAAAATTTTTCTTGCTAGGGCTTGACTTTTTGCGTCGTTTGGTGTACAATGGAACGCCGACAGGCATGGATTGCCGAATTGGGCGGGAAGTCGCCTAGAGTACCGCACACATAAAACTGAGAAGTTTTGGCGGGAAATACAGGGCTTCTTGGACGCTCTTTCACAATTAGAATTTCTTCTGCTTGTAGAGATTATATTTTCTCTACTGATAGTAGAGATGTCCCTGATCTTGAAAATTAACTTAGGATAGCTTAAAATTAAAATTTAGGCCGGGATTCCTTGAATAAAGTTAACCGGTAACGTGGTGCATAAAATTATGTAATGGCAGAGGAATAAGACAGAAGTTAAGGGAGTACTTACTGAGAAAGTACCTTTTAATGTTGCTGGCCCGTTCGAATGCATAATGAATCGGGTAAAGAAATAGCAAAATTAATTTGCTCCCAGTCTATCAAGCATTGATCATGTGATTTTAGACTGGGTTATGTCTGGGTACGCTAATTGGCAAAGCGACGAAACTTAAAATTTCGTGTTTATGGGTTCGACTCCCATCCCAGACACTTAGATTAGGAGAAAATGATGGTTAAGTTGTTGAGCGGCCCTACCGGACCTTATAAGAGTCATGGATATTTAATGTGCAGGGTTAAATATCCAGACGGTAAGATTAAGATGGTTACATATCACAAGTATGTATACGAAAAGGCATACGGTCCTTTACCTAAAGGATATGTAGTTCATCATAAAGATGAAAATAAAAATAATAACAAATTAGAGAATTTAGAAGCAATCACTAAGGGTAAACACGGTAAATTACATTCGAAGCCGGGAGAAATATTGACTCTTATATGTGTATGTTGTGGGAAAGAATTTCAAAGATTAGAAAGTCAGGAGTATTACAACAGAAAAAGATTAAAAGACGGTCCATTCTGTAGTAGAAGATGTACAGGGAAAGTACATCATTAATACTTTAAGTAGAGGTTCATTAGGGAAGTGCAATTGATTGCACTTCCCTTTTTTAGTAGTCAAAATCGGGGAGAAAAGAAGATGAGAGATAAAAATTTAGTAATAAAACTGTTAAATGAATTTAAATGGATGTCTTATGTAGAAGCAATGAAAATTGTAGCAATTCTGGCAGAAGAGCTTCAATAAGCATATATGGAAGGACACAATAAAGGATATAACGAGGGATTTGAAGAAGCTTCTACAACAGTTAATATTGCAAAGAAAGAAGGTAAAATGAAAACAAATAGATGGTTTGATGTTTATGACAATGTAACAGCTTTAGGGAGAAGTATGGTAGATGCGGGATGCATCACAGAAGAACTTCAAGAGTATTATGAGAAACCGTGGAAATATGACAAGGAATGGGAAACGTATCAACAAGAGCTAGAGGAGAATAAAGTATGATTTATTATTGGGAAACTGAAAATGCAAATGGAAGACTTCGGGCCTCTTCTGATGAAGAGGCACTAGATAACAAACCTGAAAATTGTTGGGTTCTTTATAAAGAATCTGATACAGAAGATGGACTTCCTTTTATCATATTGTACGAAGATTCAGAAGTTGTAAAAAGGAAATTATCCGGGGGAGGATGGAACTATGAATACTAATGTAGGTATTGGATTATGGTTGGTGAAATTTAAATGGAGGTTTGCAGGTGAAGCAGATACTTATATTCAGTATGCTGTGATTAATGCAGAGGATAAACAAATCTGTAAGGTAATTGCGGAAAGAAAAATTTCTCCGGGAGATGATTATGAAATTGTAGGAAAACTTCAGTATAGTGGAGATGGTTGTTATTTTCTGCCCGATTTTGTAGAAATTAAGGAATCTGACTAATGGATCTATCTAAATGTAAGATGGTTGAAATCGATCCCTCAGAAGTTGAAGGACGAGTAATTAGTCTTGATGAATATATAGGCTGTAATATTCATACCTTTAAAAGTGTTGGGGATGTAGTATATGCTGTGGAAGCAGTTATAAGTTATGTTAATGGATTGAATATTCCTGAATTAAAATGGTTTAAATTAGAGGAAAAGGTAAAAAGTAAGGAGCATTAGTAATGAAAACTATAGTTCAAGAACAGAAAGATAAGTATGGAGAGCTTAAAGTTGAATTTGTGGAATTTGATGTATCGGCATTTATTTGGCTTACAACTACTAGATGTGAAAATGTTCCAGGAAAAGGTGCACTAGCACATAGTATTTGTTCTTGTTATAGACATATTCCTCACTTTGACCCGGTTGATCCGCAGTACGGCGAATACTGGAATTGTCATTCTTGGATTTGGGTAGATTTTGATCACGGTAGAAATGAACACATTCATTATCAAATGAAAATGAATGCTATTGAAGAGTTTCCACCTATTCCTAAGAGACTTTACGATTTATATTTGGAGCATAGAGATGAAAATTAATTTGGAATTAGATGTAACAGATGAAGAGTTCGATGCATTGTTAGTTCATTGTAGAATTAATACAAATAGAGGTGTTATTGTTAACGATATATCCCTTAGAAATGTGTATTTTGAGATATATAATCAGTTGAACCTAATTTTGGATGATGAGCTGAAAGATTTATGATTAAACTTAAAATTCGAGAAAGAGTGAAGAAACAACCTAAACCTAAAAAACAGTTGACTATCAAAGAATTATGGAGTACAATAACAACTGAGCTGTACTGGAAAGATCCGGCAGAATACAGACGAAGAATTCAAATAGTCCGGGACAAAGAGAATAAACAATATTAAAATTGAGTTAGTTGTAATGAAAAAATATGAATTTACCGGGGAAGAGAGAGATGGACTCAAAAGAATTAGGAGAGTTTCTGATGGTTTAGTGGGAGGTTGGGTAGAATCAGAAGAGAATCTTTCTCATGTAGGCGATTGTTTTATTTCTGGCAGTGCTGAAGTTTCTGGCAATGCTGTAGTTTCTGGCAATGCTGTAGTTTCTGGCAGTGCTGAAGTTTCTGGCAATGCTGTAGTTTCTGGCAGTGCTGAAGTTTTCGGCAATGCTGAAGTTTTTGGCAATGCTGTAGTTTTTGGCAGTGCTGAAGTTTTCGGCAATGCTGAAGTTTTTGGCAGTGCTGAAGTTTTTGGCAGTGCTAGAGTTTCTGGCAGTGCTAGAGTTTCTGGCAATGCTAGAGTTTCTGGCAGTGCTGAAGTTTTCGGCAATGCTGTAGTTTTTGGCAGTGCTGAAGTTTTTGGCAGTGCTAGAGTTTTTAACAATGCTGAAGTTTTTAACAATGCTAGAGTTTCTGGCAATGCTAGAGTTTTTAACAATGCTAGAGTTTCTGGCAATGCTGTAGTTTTTGGCAGTGCTGAAGTTTTTGGCAGTGCTAGAGTTTTTAACAATGCTAGAGTTTTTAACAATGCTAGAGTTTCTGGCAGTGCTGTAGTTTCTGGCAGTGCTGAAGTTTTAGAAGTAGGTGATTATTGGAATATCTCGGGTCTAGAGTATAGTGTGACA